>Ga0160429_1001614_pt1 | contig 12416 bp, 9 predicted proteins | sample SolpanmetagenomR_FD_108199 | JGI IMG/M metagenome (GOLD analysis project Ga0160429, IMG submission 108199) | Solar panel surface microbial communities from Lawrence Berkeley National Laboratory, California, USA - R | ecosystem: Engineered > Built environment > Solar panel > Unclassified ... | reverse complement strand
CATCGTAGGGTTGATAAATCTGTGTGCTCGAAGAAATGAAGCTGCCGAATTCCTGCCAATACTCGAGGAGAAGCATTTTCAAACGGACTAGCATTATCAGAGTTCCAGCGTACATATTCTAAGGGAAATATCTTGCAGCACCATCGACATCGCGTCAAAGATTAGCTGTCTCCTACAATACGCTCCATATACTGTATAAGATCTTCAGTCGGCTGTTGTTTAGGGAATGCTCGGGTATTAGCTGCTGTTGTTGCACCTTGGAAGGTTCCAATAATAGTCTCTTTGCTAACCTTCTTCTGAGGCCGTCCTCGCTTTCGTAGAGGAGTAGGAGTCGTTAATTGTGGCCGTTTCTGGGACTGTATTAGAGGTTGTAATAAGCTTGGATCGATACTCTCACTATTTTCAGTAACTACTTCAGCGGCCTCGTCACTTGAACAGCCGTTAAATGTAGATGACGGAGATCTTCGTCGCCTTGTTTGATTATGGATGTGTCGCTGATTGGGAGCTTCTTACACGTTCTCTTCGTGTGTTTTCGTTCTCCACAACGTGTACACGTTACTGAACGAGCTGTTGGCTTGCCACGTTCACGCCGCTTGGCGGCTGGACGTCCTCGTCGGCGGGCTGATTTTGCTGCGAGATTGTCGTCTTCATTGATTGATAGAATATCGTCCTGACTGATTGTGAAGAAGTTGTTGGCCGAGCCGTTATGCCGTAAAGTATATACAGCTCTATAGCTTGTAGTACTGTACGTCGGAAGATAGAGAATCTTTAGCACTATCTTACTATATGTTTCGTTTGTTTCGTTTTACGATATAGCTCACAAAATACTCGATGGCCTCAACTTGCAAAAAGCTGAAGTTCGTGTCCCACCCCGCTATCAATAATAAGAGGCTCGCTTCGCTAACCCAATCATTTGTGAAGGATCTACCAGATTCCGACCGGCCCATTATTTTTATAGGGCACCCGTTCGGTGGACTAGTCATAGAGCAGGTAATTGTGAACGCCAGCTTAGGTAGAAGTGGATATGAACGTCTACATGACCTGGTAGGAGGAATCATTCTTCTCGGAACTCCGCACCAGGGATCGAAGATGCAAGAGTGGGGTTCAATCGTTGCAAAGCTAGCTAGCCTGGGCGACTTTGGGGAAACGGCGTTGATGGATGTGGTGGATCAGAGCTCCATGACAACATTCGATCTGGTGTTTAACTTCATGCAGGTCATGATACAAATGGACACGGCGAAGCACAAAGCAGTCATGTGCTTCTACGAGAATCTGCCGACGAACTATCTTAGAAAGACTGACATCTCTGGACGATGGATTGACAATCATACCTCTTCAATAGTGAATTCTTCTGCGTATGGTGTACAAGACTAACGAGAGCAGGTGGTGGAGATGACCTCGGTCGTGGTCTCAGGACTTCATAGTGTCGTTTTTGACTCGGACCACTTGAAACTGAATAAGTTCGCGGACGCATATGATAAAGACTACAGATCTGTTTCATCTAACATAGCACGTATCGCATCACAAGCTCCAACGCTTCTCCGGCAGCGTAAAGCAGGTAGGCCTCGTTAACCATTCCTAAGCTTCTTTTTTCAAAGCTAGTATATCTGATGCGATGCAGCAACTTCCGACAATGTAGAGAAGCACTACATTGTCTCGCGCCAACCAGTCACGAATTTTGTTGGCCGAGAGGATCAGCTTCAACAGATGCTGGAGCACTTCGGCACTCCGGCAGCACAAACCCCCCCCAAACCTAAAGTCTTGATACTCCATGCTCTCGGAGGCCAAGGAAGGAGTCGGATAGCTTTGGAGTACTGTCATCGATCGCGGGCATTTTATCGAGGGATATTTTGGGTTCATGCCAATTCGGAGCCAGTCGCACTGCAATCTTACGAAATCATTGCCCAACAAATGAAGATACCTTTGGTAGACCGCAACGACTCTGATGCTCTTTAAAGATTGGTCAAAACCCGTTTGGAGAGCTGGGATGAGCGTTGGCTTATGGTGTTTGATAACTACGAGGCTCCAGTCAAGTTCGATGGGATGCGCGAGTTTATGCCCAGAGGTAGATGCTCTCTTACCTTGGATGTTCAGCACTGCTGACACAGTTCTAGTTGGAACTGGCGACATCGTTGTAACTAGTCGTAACCGTGATCTTGGTAGACTCGGCGATATAGTGTTGGAGATTCCGCCGCTCGCCGTCAAGGAGGGGGTGGAACTCTTGCTGAGGGACTCTCCTAAGCAAGATGGGAAGTCACACGACGAGGAAGCAACGAGAATTGTTGAGCGACTAGGTAGGCTAGCATTAGCAATCGTCCAAGCGGCAGCGTACATCATACAAAGGAAACCACGTATAACGAGCCTTACAGAATTTCTAGGGCGGTTCGAGAAGGGGAGGAAAGAACTTCTCGAGTTTACGCCATTCGAGTTCTGGGAATATAGTACGATGCAGATTCATGGAGAGAAGGAAAAGCAGGATGCACTAAGCGTTTTCACAACATGTGAAATGTCGTTTCAACAACTTCGGCCAGTGAATGGTGAAACAGAATCGATCTGGCTCACTTCTTGACTCTTCTAGCGCGCTTGGGTCTCGCTGATATCGGGGAGTTCATGTTTCGATGGCATCTTGAGTACGACCACATTCACATGGGCTGGATCAGTATGATCATGTTGAGTAATGACAATCAATCGGAAGAAGACGATACTTCACAAGAAGAATCATGAAGTGATGAAGACGCTAGCGACGAGGAGACTGATGTAGATACTCAAGAAGATCCTACAGTCCGTCTTGCTAGAACACCCTCAGGCTCACAGAAAGAAGGAGACTTGCGATGGAACTCTGCGTGTTTTTGGGACATTGTCAATCGGTGCAACGAACTATCTCTTCTAAATACGACTCTCCGGCCGGAGGGCTATCAAAGTTCTTTCATCTCAATTCATCCACTGATTCGTGATTGGCTCCAACTTCGGCAAGACCGAGAAGCTTGGCTGAGCTACACACAGGAAGCTAGAGAGATGATTCTGAGTGACTCTAAAGCGTGTCACTAGGGCTAATCTACATTGCAGCATAGGGGAGTACTTGCACTACACACGGCTTCTTGTTTGTCAGCCTTTGACCTTGCACGTCAGTCCAAATCGTTACGATCGTCCCGACTTGGTTACGATCTACGTAGCTGTGACGGCGCCGATTGGATGGTGAGTTTCTTGCACTCTCAAGGGCAGTATACTAAATCCAAAAAGGTGTTCCGGCGTGTTGTAGAGACTCGATCGTCGCAACAAGGACAGGATCGTCCTGACACACTCACCAGCATGAACAATTTGGTAGGTGTGCTGAGAGACCTGGGCAAGTACAAGGAGGCAGAAGAGATGCAGCGACAGCACTTGCAGCTAGGCAGACGGTGCGACCGTGCGTGGGAGAATCATTATTGCGGAACTCCAATACTAAGTCATCGAAAACAACAAGTTAATGTACACTCCTCCTCGTGTTATTCGATATAGGAACCGTTCTATCGTCCCCTTTCTAAACCAATCTTCGTTGTGGACGAGCCGTCGATCATGTCTTTTGGCAATCGATATTTATTTCGAATAACATCTTCTGAACCCTTCCCTAATAGACCTCGGTGCAGCCAATCAAACTGTGAAATTTTCGTCGTGGTCCGATCGCCTATCGAAAAGCTATTTGCGTTCGAAGTTCAAGGTGCCCACGATCAAAGTGTTGAGCATTTCGCATTATACCGCCACGCTCGCAATCCAACGCCACTGGGACAGTGGCCAGCTGTCCTCGACCGCAGATGCGACGAGCTTCAGACAAGAATATCCGCTTTGAGTAGGTGCTAGTCGAGTCCGTCATGCACGACTGGGACATGTACTCAAAAGAGATACTGTGCGAGTCTATAATCAAGGAGACGATCGAGTTTCTTGACAGCGATCATCTTGAACACATCCCCGAAGAGCTCTCGTACTTCTTCACGAACGTGGTCGTGCACTTATCCATCCCTAGACGGTTGCTAAAGTTCGTGCGATTACTGGTTTCTCATAATTCCGCCTCTGGTCATTCTTGAAGGACGAAAACCTACAACCTAGTGTTCCGAGCGCTTTGTTAGCCCGGCATGTGCGACTATGTGTGCACCTGTATTAGAAACTGCGACACTTGCGGAGGAATTCCTTTGTCTGGGAAAATCACGAAGGTGTGCTCCGCCAGTTAGCCGTCCCTAAACGAGTATGAAAGGATATCTCAATGAATGCTCTCACGCACTTGCCTTAGAGCAACGGCAACGACACGTTAGTGGTTGTAGTCGATTGCCTAACAAAGTCCCACTCCTTTTTTCTAGCACATCTGGGAAACTGTATGAAGTGCTATAACAATGACAACCGCATAGCCCACAACTCGATGCCCGTGATGGACTCAATGTCTCTTGATATTTCTTGAAATCATAATCCAAGCGAAATATTATCGAATCTTCATTAAAGCGCACTGCGTTTAAACAAAAGTCTATCAATACAGTCAACACTGCGGTTGTAAGCTGTATTGGCTAACACCTAATCTTGTCAGAAAGTAGAGGCCTATATCTTACAACAGCAAGTCCTGTTGTGATATTGAGTTTCTTCCCTTTCTTCTCTCGGCACTGCCAATGACATTTCCAACTGCTTGTATTCGTGAAATCACTATGCGGTTATTGCCCCGTGGAACATTGGAAGTTTGTCGTTGCTCGTTGGTTCAGGAAGATACTGGAGATTCTGTATATGTGATTTTTATCCTCGGGATATAGGGTTTGGAAACCAGAAAGTCTGTTCTGCAGGTAGGTATGTCACGCTGGTGCTATTGCACTTGGAGTTGAATGTTTCTTTTGCTCCTCGGAGCACCCAGCGCCAGAATCTAGTCCCGTCTGGCACTTGCGCTTCTTGTTTGCTGAATGGACGTTTTAATCTCCAACCAGGAATCGGACAAGGTGCCCAATGCGTCGACGCAAGACGATGAAATCAATAATTTAAGATATTGTTCGTTGTAGGTAGATCATATTTAGTTACCCGTTCTCCATTCACTCCAACAAGGAACGTTAAAGGAGTTGAGCAGATACTTCTAAGTGAATGTCAACTCCGACTTCCGAAGAAATGAAGTAAAATATCTGGGAGGTTACTCTTACCGCTCGCACGTACACATTGACATGGACGGCTTTGGTAAGGGTAATGGGCAAACATTTGTAGACAGAGGCGGTTGAAATTTCAGGTCAATAACTATTGCATTGTTATCCACCCTAATCATCACCCCATAATCATCACATATCTCCTCTCTAACTTCACAACCTAGTCGACTTATATGCATCGATTATCGGCACTTCTCACCCGCTAGAAACGCCTTCATCTCTTCTTCTGATACATGTGAACTTCACGCATGATAATACTGGATGACTGAGTAAAAACTTATCGCCGTGGGGTCTCAGCATAAGTGGATCAACATGATTGACGCTGCAGCTATAATCTTTACTGGCTGAAATTGAGTTTTTATCACAACTAGACATTTATATCACAATTCGGCAGGCATCAAGACTTAAGCTTGCGCTCCGCTTTATTAGTTCGAAACCCTTATGACAACGAATTCTCAGACATACTTTTACCAAGGCATGCTTTATGCCACGGAAGATACTTCATGGTGGACCACGTTCAAGGTATTGCAAAACTGCAAACACTTTCCAAACTCCTTCCAGTGGAGAGTCGTTGCCAATAAGGACTTTATCCCAGATGATAGTAACGTAACCATTAACTTCTAAGTTGTTGTCTACAATTGCGTTTCATCACGTAGCGACCATAAAGGTTCAACTAGCGCCTTGGACGAGCAGCATGGAAGGAACAATGGGACTTTCGCGAAGATGGCACGTAGATGAGCGAGCTGCGAGAATGACTATGCTGCCATATGTGTTTGTGCTGGCTTATAGTTCGTATTGACAAGCTTCGTCTCAATGATGACTGCAATCGGCTTAGATCACAACGGGTGAGTAATACGTTTGATTGACCAGATGGATTCTCTGATGTAGGTGATCTATTACCAAAGACGGCAATTTCAATACCATGGCAAGACCGAAAGAGATCCCGAGTTCGATATTGGGACACAAAGTTGTGGGTTATAGGGCGGCAGTTGTACTGGAGCATTTGGCGGGTCGATTTTCTCGGTTGTTGAGATCACATACAGAAATTTGGCAGAAACGACTGGGTCATATACACTAAGTTCTAAAAATTGCTTGAGCAGAGGTAAATGATATTCGCGATTCCAAGACGCTTCGGAATAACCCCGAATGTTGCAGTTTGAGAATCGCACACAAATCTTTTGGTAGAGGTCGACCTAGTTCTGGTCGAGCGCTAGTGATATCATGAAAACGTGGCCGCTGAAGGGCTATCTCGACTGATGAACAATTGGCCAGGTTTGCGAGGGTCGATTGCTACACCAGACGCCCATCAGTAAATGCATTGAGATTTGACTCAAGCATCATACCTTCGCTTCGGCGGGTGCCACTTCGCAACCATTACTAAGATCTTGTATATCGTCCTTAATATCTAAAGCTCCGGAAAACGTGCTTGTTTCCTCATCTGAAAAGTTGTGGGATATGAATTTGTTAAGTCTAAACCGGAGTGCTGGATTCTTTTGGACTCAATGATCCTGATTTTTTGCTCGAATTTGGCAACCAAGTTTTACTTTTCCCAAAACTGTGCCTCAAGAGATGCCGAGTAAGTCAATCTATCTGAATATAAGGTAGATTCGTAAGTCGGTTGAATTGCGTGGCCAAGAGTTGCACCATATGATCTAGTGATGAAGTCTTCTTGTGGTATCGAGTTTCTTCTCTTTCTTATCTACCAACGGCATTACTGATGGTAGGTGCTGGTGAAACTACTATGCGCTTACCGCTCCGCCGAGGCACTAACTTTTTCAGAAAAATGCTGAAGAGTTCGTGGATACCCAGACGTATCCTCGAGTCGTGTTCGTGACCCGAGTGAGACAGTGTCTTGCTCTGGTTTATGTGTGGAGCTGATCTTGTTACATTTGTCATTGATTGTCTCTTCTGCTATTCGAGACAAACAGCATGAGAGTTATATTCTGTACCACTTTTACTCTTTCTGTTTAATGTTATGGAGAGAATAATACCGACATTCTGCGTGTTTGTAAGTCATTTCGTGGTCGGCAACATCGTGCCATGAATAATCGAAACGTAGATGTAAGGGTGGAGAACATATTGTTTAGTACTATTCGCTCTTATATTCCATTGGAACTCGTTACAATTATAGTTGAGAACGGATTCGTTTCGGATCACTTCAACCGCATTTCAGCACTTTGAAAATGCTTGACAATATTTAAATGCCGCCACGAGCGCCATGAAATGAAAAATAGCCCCAGCTATGGCGCAGAAGCCTCGTTGTAGGAAAGATTAACTCATCGGACGCATTCCGGTCAGATAATTCCGCTCTCAATTTAATGAACATTTGTGGCTGAACGAGCGTTTCCTCAGGGGTAAGAATCATTTAGCTACCTATAGTAATTACAACAACTACTGTTAAAGTAGATAGTAAAATACTGTTTTATTAGTCTACTTATAATCTATATGTGTATCTATAAAAGGATAGATTCAACCTAGTATATTACTTATAGATGTATCTATTCTATTTGTACTAAAGAGTAATCTATATAGACTCTGGTAGTATTCTCGCTTAGAACTAACTCTTAATTAGTGAAGATACTAAATTAGTTCTTATACTAAGATCTTTATAAAGTTAGATCTATAAAATATATACTATAGATTAAAGATTAAAAAGAGCAATAGGTAGAAGACAGCTTTCTATGTTTGCTATAACTATTTAAATATCTAGTTATACCTTTTAGCTTAAAAATTACTCCAATAGCTTTTAGAATTATGTCTATAGAACGCTCTTAAGAGCGTAGTATTCTATAATAGTACACTAGACGTTTCTTTAGTGTCTAATATATTTTAAAATGTCTTATATTAATACTCCAATAATGATTTATTAGGTTATTTCAATGTGTTAAAGATATATAACTTAGTTTAATAAAACCTCTATAAGCTAAATATGAAGCCCGATGTCAAGAGTATATAGAAATAAATAATATTAATTAGCGTATAAAAAAAGATTTATTACTACTAACCTTACCTTAAGCTATAATTACTTCTAAAACAAGAGAACTTATAGTTCTAGATTACTACAAACTTTATTACTACATAAATACCTTCAGAGTTAAATAAGAAAACAAATAATTCTATACAAGTAAAAATTAATTGTTTTACAAAATACTTTGTCTACTCTAGGATAATAACCGCTATCGATCTCTTGGTATTCTTTGTAGAGAAATTAATAGTAAACTTAAGATGTTCTAAAGCAATCATAAGCGGTAGAAAGCTAGTCCTTTACAGTAAATACTGGCAAAACCTCTACCATTATCTATGCCTGAAGTCAGGACTATTTATAATATACTACCTATAGATAGAAAGTAAGATAAAACGTTAAAATTAGACTCTGAAATACTATCTTCATATTTGTACAAATAATTACTAAGATGATTAGATATAGTTCTTATAGTCGAATTTATTATATAATAATAGCAAATATTCAATAACGAATATTAGTCTATTTACAGCAAAATATAGACATAATCTAAAACTACTTTTTTAAGTTGAGGACGACTATGGGAAAGAGAAGATGCCTATAGTAGAGAACTATAGCTAATGATTGGAAGAAATTTGCAAGTTACTTATAGTATAAAAAGACTGTCGAGATATAAGCGAGAAACTATAACTGAAAATACAAACATAAGTTAATTAAGCTGATTAAATTCCCTCTATTATTAACAAAGAGTCTTTATCTAAACAGACTAGATCGAATGCTAGTATATCACTTATTAGACCATTTTGTAATCTAGGAACTAGTAAGAAAACAAGTATATTAACTATGTTTACTAATGAAGTAGTATACTTGTCTAAGGTTTTAGTCAAGTTTACTAGAGTTGTACTATCTACAAGACAATAGAGATATCTACAATTCTAGAAGTATTAAACTTAGAGTAAGCCCATAAGGTAGAATATATACTTAAAAAACGTATCTAGAAAGGCAAAATTAAGTATTTAGCGAAGTAGAAGAACTACAACAATAAATTTAAATCATAGATTATGAACAAAGATACAAATATACTAGATCTTATTGAGAAATCTGAAAGATTTCCAAAATATCAATCCTAAAGCGGTCTAGATAAACCTAGACGTGTATAGATAAAAAAGCTTAATGAAGAATTGACAAAGTACTAGAGTACAATGACTCACCTAGTTGTTGGCGCACTCAGTCCTTGGCACTAGTAAACACCTTATTATTAAAATCTCATATAATTAATTCAACTATCAACAACGTTCTTTATTACTTTCTCTGCTGCTATTACTGCCTCAGCTGCTGCTCTCTTTTGAGCATTAGCTTTTCTTGTAATTGCGGCCTTTTGTTGACGAGATAATTGCGCCTCCACCTGTGGATTGACTACATCATTCTTTCAAAGAAATGCTGGTTGGGTTTCTTCTTTATTGCTAGCCGAACGTCAGGCCTTATTGCCTTTGCTAATTGGGTACGAAGGCGCTTGTTCTCAGACCGAAGGCGTGCGATCTCGCACTGTAACTCAGCAAGGAGTGCAGAGGTTTGGACGCCAATACCACGTCGGTCTCGAGAGGTAGCAGTAGGATCGTCCCACTGGTCTCTGAACTTTCGTTGATTGCGTGGTGTAAAGATTCGATTATTCTCTACCACCTCATCGGGTATTTGCTGCTGTGGAGGTGTTATTGGCCTTTGGATTGCTACATGATATTGATCTGATCGTAGCCCTTTTTGACGATCCATTAGCCAGATACTAGTAGCTGCAAAGCTCGCACGACAGTTGCGAGATGGTAAGGCTTCTTTCCTAGCCTGGCAGTAGCACCCACAGAAGCGTTGTTTATCTGCTAGTGCTGCATCATCCTGCGTGGCCATAGTATCAATAGCTTGGCGGTATGCTGACTTGAGAGGAGAGAAACACGCCACATCGAGGGGTTGCAGCAGGTGTGATGTATGAGGTGGTAACCATACGCAACACACCTTTTTCCTCCAGCAGACGTCGGTAAATTGAGCACTCATATGTGAGTGGTGGCCATCTAGCACTAAGATACGGCCATTTTGCCTTGCCGTTCGTGTATCTGTTCTAGGAATAAATATATCCTCTAGCCAGCCAACAGCAATCTCATCTGACGTCCAGCCTGCTGGAGAGGCAGTGTATTGGCATTCTGGGCTATCTCTGTTGAACCATTGGGCCTGAACCTCTTTTCCTTTAAGGATAATTAGTGGGTCCTGTACCTTACCTGTAATACTTATACATTCGAGTGCTGTAGCAATCTCACGATTTACAGGCGCCTTCTTCTTTGTACACTTCTTCTTTGTTAATTCCAGTACCTTCTGCCCTGTTTTAGGAACCACTGGGCCAAGCATGTTACCTATTTCGTCCATGTTATGGATGTCTTCTATGGCCACGCTAAATTGAGATTGAACACGCTGAAACGTGTCATAAAAGTCATTTGATGCGTCTGGAGTACACCCATGGAGTCGTTTGCGATCTATAGGCCTCGCGTATATAGATGCGATAGCTGGGTTCCTCTTCCTGAAGGAGTATACCCAGTTCTTGCCTAAAGTGCTAAAATCACCTTGGGCTGGAGCATCATTATAGCCATTTGACGCGTTTGATTATGGGTTGGAGCGTATCCTTCGGTGTCCCTCTGTATAATCCACTCACACAAACGTGCTTCAGCATGACTGCTAAGGCGTTGTTGATTTTCGTGGCCATGATGTGGAACGGGGCATACCATATAGCCTGTTCCCTAGTGAGGACCGAGGAACCGACCACGCAGCGGCGGCGCATAGAATAGTTGGATAAACACCATCTGCAATATCAGTAATTGCGTTCTGTATATAAACTTCTCGTGTTTTAGTCATTGTTGTTAAATAATTAATAGTTGAATTTATTAAGAATATGTAAACTGAGAGACTTGCCTAATGCCAAGGACTGAGTGCGCCAAGAACTGGGTGGGCCATGTTATCTCTGAACAATGCAATGCTTTGGAATGTGCTGCAGTGATGTGCCGTAATATTGAAAATAAGCGCCCTTTTAGTTCAATTTTGAGATCGCTTAGTCTGTTGTGGACTACATAGGTAGTAAAACACAGATATTTCCTCGGCAACGCCTAACGAGAGGATTATCAGAATACGCAATTCTGTAGTCCCCGTCCATGCTTCTTAAACCCTAACTGTCGTCTTTTTCGTACTCATCTGATTCGATCCTCTCAGCATTTCGTGCTAGCCCCAAAACCTTCAGCATTGGCAGTCCCTCCATCTTGAAGCGTAAGTCAGTATCCCTAATTGTCAGATATATGTACTTGCATCCAACCATCATAGACATAATCCTATTTGAGAGCGAGTATAGGCGGCTCAAAAGTGTTTGTGAACAGATGCAGAGTCCTGGTAGAAGACCTAGAGGTGGAAAAATACTTGAGACGCATGTTCGAGGAGAACCCGAATCTGTAGTGCAATATATTCTTATAGCTTGGATCCACAATTTGAGGTTATCTCCAAATACGTGTACATCTCTGTTCAATAATGTGCGATCAGGCACGACATTTATACCGACCGTTGCCAGCGCTGCATTTTGTGGCTGAGTATCCTTTGAAACAAGGCGTATGTCTAGAAGCTGTCCATAACAAGGAATACTTTAGAAAACCGTTGTTGTCGAGAGTGTTTCCCCGTGTATCGAGGGACGACTCGCTTATGCCCAAGAGCCGAAACCGTCCGCGAATGTAATGCTTAGCGAATGTGCATCAGCAGTTCATTTGAGTGTGGATCTTGATGCGTTATCCCTGTGGAGATGGGAAATAGCTAAAAAGATTCTGTCATCTTTTAGCGTCTCATTCAAGGTGGCAAAAATTCATATAAACCCTTGCCATTCAACACTATACGCGCTAAACATTGACATGTCATATTGTAAGAGTCGCGAACATACAAAAGGGTTATGCCTAGGCGTATAGATGATTTCGACATATTCGTGAGCGAGTAGACAACATACAGGGGTTAGCCATAGACGTGTAAGTTACATGAGTTCAGCATTATTTTCAATAAATTGGCAGTACTTTCCAGTAATATCGCAATCTGCACCAAACTATCACTTCTCTGCTTCATTCATCATGTATCACCCACTGTTTCATCTCTTCCTGTTAAATTTCCTACTTGTTTTTGCTTCTCCGGCATTGCTAATGGACCAAGCCAACTTCTGCCCCATGTTCCACTTTGTTGATAAGCATCATTTAAGTCCTTCGAAATAAGCACATATATGTTTTAGAGAACACTTCCGTAGAGATGTG
>Ga0160429_1001613_pt1 | contig 12423 bp, 16 predicted proteins | sample SolpanmetagenomR_FD_108199 | JGI IMG/M metagenome (GOLD analysis project Ga0160429, IMG submission 108199) | Solar panel surface microbial communities from Lawrence Berkeley National Laboratory, California, USA - R | ecosystem: Engineered > Built environment > Solar panel > Unclassified ... | reverse complement strand
CACCCCACATACCCCGCATCATGGCTTCCGACCTTGAGCAGTTACTAGAGATGGGATTCGATTCGGAAAAGGCTAAGCTAGCGGTTAAACAGACTGGAGGATGTATGCAAGACTTTGGATGACCTGAAACACGACCAGAGTGGCTGACAACCTCTCAGTACAAGGCGCGATAGACTGGCTAGACAAGAACCAGGAGAAGAGTATCGAAGAGATTCAAGAGGAGACCAACGCTCAAGAAGGAGACGAAGACGGGCCCGCGTTACAAGCTGGAGAAGTCCCCAAGAGTCTGTTATGCAACGATTGCGGCAAGAAGTTCAGAAGTCAAGCACAGGCAGAGTTTCATGCTGGCAAGACGTAAGTGGGGCACTGAGATGTCGTCCAACGAACACGAGTCGCTGATTCCTTTCTCACCAGCGAGCACATGAACTTTTCCGAATCGACAGAAGAGATAGCACCCCTGTCCGAAGCGGAGAAGAAGGAGCGTCTCCAAGAACTGCTCGCCAAGCGAGACGCAAAGAAGAAGGATGTCGAAGCGCAAGACGCAATCGAGAGGAAGCGCAACGAACAGATCCGACTAAAGGGGACTAAAGAGCAGCAAGACGCCAAGGAGGACCTAGCCAAGAAAGAGCAAATCAAGGAGGCACAGGCGAAGAGGCAGGAGAAGCTTGCGGACATCGAAGCGAAGAAGCGCATCCAAGCAAAGATTGCGAACGACAAGGAGGAGCGTAGGATCAAGGCCGAGCGTGAAAAGGCCAGCCGTGCCGGTCAAAGCATCCCAGTCGAAGTTGCAACACCCGCTAGCGCCGCGCCGGCGAAACCAAAGGTGGCCAGTTCATACACGGAGGCGAGACTGCGTCTGCAGACGGCCAGCGGCACAGTCCAGAAGAGCTTCCCCGTCGAGACAACGTTGTTTGAGGTGGCACATGCGATTGCGTCAGATAATGGCGTTCAGGCGCAAAGCTTCACCACGAACTACCCCAAGAAGACGTACGAGCGGACAGATTTCGGCATGAGTCTAAAGGAGGCAGGGATGGTGCCGAGCGCTGTTTTGATCGTCAAGTAACAATAGAGTACGACACCAGAAGGCCGGGTGACGGGAAGACATGATGCAAGATATTGGCACGAGAAAAAGATAGATGGTTGAGAAACCTAGACAACCGTAGCTTTGATCGAGACCAATTTGAGAACAAATCGCGCCTTTTGAACACCTTCCACCCATATCTTTCTAAGCCTTGGATTTCTTCGCCTTCTTAGCTGCTTTTGGAGCCTTTGTAACCTCTGCTGGTGCCGCTTCCGCCACGGCCTCTACAACCTGAGGTTCCTCCACGGTAGGCGTTTGCTTACTCTTCTTCCGCTTCTTCTTCGCGCCATCTGCGTTTTCAGGTGTTCCCTCGGCGACTGGTGCAATGTCCGTCTTGGTCGCTTCAACTGCGGAAACTTCGGGCAGGAGTTTCGTGGGTTCCTCGACTTCCACGATCTCCGATGCTGCTGCTGGTGGAGCCTCGATAGCGCGGACTGGCACTTCGTCCACATTTCTGAGCCCAGACATTTCGTAATCGTATCCCAAAGCCTTCAACTTCTCCGCCTTAAGCGCTCTTCGCTCCGCCTCTTTCCTGGTTCTCTTGTCCCATCCGCCTCTGTCCGTCTTGGCCAAGCGTGCCCTCTCAATCTTGTTCCACGGAACAGCCTTGAACCGCCTTCCAGCGCCCTTGAAGAGGTCCTTGTGTACTTGCTCCTTGGGAATCATCCTAACCTTCAACAGATGCCCGAACATAAGGTAGTTGTCCATGGTATCCGCGACAATCTGAGCGACTTCCGACGACTCGAACTCGATGAATGCGTAATGCTTCGAAGCACCCGTTTGCTTGTTGCGAGACAGCCTGAGACGCTTGATGTCGCCAAACTGTGAGAAATAGGCGCGCATTTGGTGCTCGTAGAAACCGTGAGGGACACGTCCGACATAGATGACTCCAACTTCGCGTGTCTTGTTTTTCGCCGACTCAAGCTTCGTGTGCAATTGTTGATCGTTGGGCAGTGTTGGGACGACGGTGTTGCCATCCAATCCCTCCTCGTCTTGGGAGTTGTCTTCCTCATCGGAGCTTTCAAATCCCTGAAGGAGCGCCGCGGTTTGATCATCTTCCACAGCATCTCCATCCTCCTCCTCAACCGAGTCGTCTTCTACATCCTCCTCTTCAGACCCAGCTACGACTGCGACAACCTCTTCTGCCTTGGGCGCAGTGACCTTGGGTGCAGTAGCCTTCTTGTCTGTCTTTACAGGCACAACATCCACGGCCTTGACCTTGATCGCGACCGTGACCTCTTTCGCTTTCTTCTCCGCCTTGGGAGCGGGAGTTGTCACAGTAGTGGTCGTCTTGTCTTGGGTTGCGGACTTCTTCAGCGCGGACCTTTTGGGCAGAACTCCCTTTTCTTCAGTCTTCTTTGCCTTTTTGGCGGCTGTCGCGTCGACCGGCGCCGCTTTCGTATGTTAGTAGTTGAGCGTGAGCGAAAAGCAACTCGGACTTACCCTTTCTTTTCTTGGATTTGTCGATGACCGCCATTATTCGTGAGTTGCTGCAGAATTCAGTGTTGCAAAGAGCGATTCGGTCGATTAGAAAAAATCCCTGATGCAACAACCTCGGCGGATGACTCGCGGTGGAAATGTCTTGGCATACTAGAAACTCTTGCTGCATGTGATCCTCATGAACAACCTAGTAAATAAACATTCGAACAAGAATTTGCAATGGGATCAAAGAGACCACTGTCTGAGGAAGAAGTGTGGGATGACTCGGCGTTACTGCAATCATGGGATGATGCGTTGGAAGAGTACAAAGTAAGTACTGCGAAACCGTTTAGACACCGGCCTTTTGCTGAAATGTTGTAGCATTATCACAGCCTTCATGCAAAAGGCGAAAGAGTCGAGGACGTCCTAAGAAAAGCAGACGAAATTAACGGGTATGTAGAAAGTCTTCTGCTATGTACTTTCGAGATACTGAGAAAATAAGGCTACAGGAAGAAACAGGAGATAGTTTAGGCCCTGCAGAAAACGCAGACACGACGATGAACATGGACGCTGAAGATGGCCAAGTTTTCGAACACGAACCACAGGTCCTACCAGAGGAGACATTGAAGAATGACCAAGCACAACCAGTTGCACCAGAATTAAATCCGCCCTCGGCACCGTCACTATCAAGTTTGCCTCAAAATCTTGTCGGGATGAGTGGTATGTTGCCTGCGAGGTGCAGCTTTCACTTATAGGAATACTAATGCATGTAGGCAATAATGAGGCCCTCAAAAACTTGATGATGTCCTGGTATTACGCCGGATATTATACAGGTCTTCATGAAGGTCAACAAAAAGCACATGATGCTGTGAATCAATCGAAGCAATAGGTGTGGACAAGGGCTATCATTTGAGCGGTAGGACTATTGAGTTGAGCAGGCTCTTGAATCCGGCTTGGGGTTTGTTTTGTCTGGCGAGTGTCAAGTCTTGGGCAAAGCCACTCCAATGTAAAATCGAAGCACTGGATCACTCCGGAATACTGGTCGTTACCCAGGATGAAGAGGCTACGTTCTATCCGGCGCACCAAGCGGACGCCTTACTCCATGACTTTAAAGGATACTGGACTCAGAAACGCTCTCGAACGAACGTAAAACTCTTGCAGGTAAACCACCCCATTCATCCTCATACTCATAATGCACTCCTTGCCGTCTGAATGATTCCGTGATGCATGTAAGTATCAAGGCTCACTTCTTAGTAGGAGCCTCAGCTGCCTTTTTCGCATCGGCTTTGCATCTATTAGCGTAGGTTCGGAAGAGTAATATACCATCCATACCGGCGGCCTGCTTATTACGCATGATCGCTGCAGCGTCCTCCTTTACTTTTGCGAATTCAGTTCCCGATAACTGTTTTGAGGGTTTAGTAAGGCTCCGCGGATTATAAGTTTTGCTGTACTCACGCCAGTCTTGCCCTTCTGTTGAAGAAACCTCTTTTAGCGTCGCATTCAATAAGCAATCGTCACGCTCTGAGTACTGACCTTTCCCGCCAGCTCCTTTTGATTCTTCTCACGAGCCTTATCACGCTGATTTCCACGCGCCATTGTTGTTGATTGTGCGCCGATACGAATCTAGAGACGGGATTTGCGCTCTATGCAGAACGTGAAGTCGTCAAGTTTCCAACATTTATCGCCCACGACTCGAGCATGCTGGTCTGTCGGATTTAAGTTTTTGCGGGTTCCGTTCGTACTTCGCGAACACATCTCAGCGTCCCTTGGGTGGGTGTCTGACTGCACCAGTTCAAGTAGCGTTGCTGTATAGTTTATAGCACACGTTAATATCAAGAATTCTGCCTGCAAATGGGCTGCTAAATCTAAAGAGCCTAGAGCCCATAACTTTGGTAGAACACATAGTATAACTCGGCGCTACCTCGTCACCGCATGTGTTAGAGACATACACAGAGTGAGGAAGTTCCAGAGTAGATGAGCGGCGAGAGCTGTACGTGCGACGTTATCTCCTGACGAAGGAACCAGTAATCCTGGTGATTCTCATGATAGACACCGTTTAGCATCGCCAGTGTTGTCGAAGATCATTTACCTGGCATAGTACCCTTTTGCCAGCAGGTAATGGGTTTGTAATTTTGAAGCAAGTCTACGCGTTACACGTAGCAGTCGCTATCTTCACACCTGCAGCACATTAGGATTCTCAGTACACAATATCGGGGCATCATACATGGCCGTCCTCTTGTTATCTTACGGGATCGACCTCTCGCGAGAGCTACTCGGGCCTGGTGTCATCACAACATAATATCACGACTGCGAATTGCGATGGCATCTGCGTCTACGTCATCTTAAGGCGTTGGAAGTTTTAACGCTAGCCGTGAAACTAGCTGCAAAAGGCGAAGCTGCTTGAAAAGCAGTCGCATGCATTCTTAGAGAGGGACAACCATTGAGAAAGAATTACTCAGCACCGCAAGAGAGGTGGACTACAAACAAGAAATCAAACGAAACCCCAGCCTTCGCCGCCCTGCTAGTCCTAAATGGGGATCACAAGAGGCGCAAAAATACTTTCTCTTTTGTTATCATCGTGCTCTTTTCATTGTCAAGCTTATGCAACTTTACGACGAGTTCGATAGGATGAAGATATAACAAGTTCGAGCTCGTGATTACTTGTTTTTGAGTCGTGGTCTCGTTAAGACGCGGCCTCTGGGACTCTGAAACATAAGCGCCTGATGGGCGGCTATTTATTAAACATCACGCAACCACACATTTCGCGCCGTACCAAATCAAATACACACAGAGACTCTTTAGTCTCTTATTTCCAGCTCAGGAAGAGCGTCAGCCAATTGTTTGCCGCCCAGGCGTGATTCATGAAAAACACAGAATGAAGGTCGATGACAATACAAACTTTCCTATTGATGCTCAATCGATCAAACTAAATCCTCATCCCTCTCTGGCTCCTTCTTCTACTGTCCTTACTCTCTTCTAGCGCCCATACATTTAGTTGCAGTTGATCGTTGTCGTATCTTCCAGCGAATCCGCCTCTGTTTGCGCTCATCCTCTCGGCTAGCTTCAGTGACGAACGGCTATATCATTAGCGTATCTCATCTCAGGACAAATCCACCAGCGCAAACTCAAGATGCCCCTCTCTTCAAAGTCCTTGGCTGGTCCAGGATACGTCATCCTTAACACACTTCGCGGCATGAACATCATTAGTCTCCTCGTCGTCATCTGCGCTAGTATCATGATGCTCGTGCGGACCGTCATCGAGTCTCAATTCTTCTTCTTCGATGCGGTAAGCCATGTGATTAGCGCCTGCTTCGGGAGTAAGTCGTTACACCATGATAAGAATGAGTAGTAGATACTAACCTAGCAGTCTTCTTGATCATGACCGAAGTCTCCTTGTTTCCCAGTTATTTCGCCCGCGTCTGGCCCGTTATGAGCCCCAAGCACGGCTTCGTCGCTCTTGGATGTAGCATGCTCGTCCTTGGCGTTACTATGCTAGGCAACCTCAACAAGCCTGCCACCACCCAGCAAGCCCTCGGAATATCCATTTGGCGTATGGCCATCAGTTCTGGGATCATTGTTTTTGTGCTAGGCTTCCTCAACATCTTAGCGGTAAGTTCTCACCCTTTATGTACCGCGAGAGAGAAATAACGAGATAAAACAGAGCTACATCTTCCGCGACCGTAACGCTAATATCACCGCCCGTCAAGTCCGCGCATACGGGGCAGTTGCTATTGCCAACCACGAGCACCAACTGCAAGTCCATAAAGCTTTCAACAGCCATGACGACAGCAGCAGCGACGCAGCCTCCTCTTCCACACTTCACAACGAGACCATCCGGCCCAGCCCGATCTCACCACAGTAACGACAACGACAACAAAGCCACCACGTAAACGAAACACAAACACCTGGTCCTTCCTACGCATGCCTTTCCGCAGCGACATCGATGACAACAAATCCGTGCTTCCATCCTACCACCAGGGCTCGCCGTCATCAAGGTACAGCATCCGCACCGGCGTGCGCGAACTCAAGATCTCGGCGCCATTGGCGGTTAACCCGCAGTTTGCGCATCTGGTCAGGCCGGATTCGACGTATCATCCTAGTTGGCGGTGAATTCCGGGGACATGGGTGGGTGTTAGGAAAGGATCGGATTAGATGCTCGGTGCTGACGACGATGACGCGGATGCACTCTATGATAGGACAGGTTGGAGTTGAGCGTTAACCTGCTGCGATTGAATATTAGGGTTGTTCAAGCGAACATATAAGCTAGTCACTCAGAGATGTCTACAAGTTCAATATGCAAGTATACCACCCACTGCTCGATTTATAGCGAACTCCCATGTGAGACGCACAAATCACTCATCTTAATCCATATCATCCTCGATATCGTCGTTGTCGTTGCCATCAGCCAACTCATCCTCATCATCATCATTCATAACCATCAAAGCCATGATCTGTCTCTGAAACTCCGCCTGCTTCTTGTCATTCGCCTACCACTTGTCAGCAGACGCAAACCTCACTCCTGCATCCTCCGCCTCGACTGACCTGCTCAAACAACTTGACCTCGGCCGCCAGCCGCCGACACTCGATCTCATGCCGTTTGACCAACTCAGCCGTCTTCTTCCCGAATTCCGCTTCACACTTGGCCATCTCCGCCGCGAACCCGCCTTCAACCCTTTCATCCCTCATTTCACGGTTCAGTGCTTGAATCTCCTTCTGCACCGTATCCCAGCACTTCTTCAACTCGACCAACCTCGCCTCGTCAGCCCTCACCGTCTTCTCGAACACCGCCATCTGGTCTCCGATGGTTGTTTGGATCTTGCGCTCCTCTGGACGCCCGCGGTCGCGCGTGATTACTAGGCCGGATTCCGATAAAGGGAGTAGAAGCGGCGTGGCGGAGGCATCGAAGTCTTTGATGTAGGAGGCGGAAGTGAAGCGGGCGGAGATAAGCGCTGAAGCTAGGGTGGTGGTGTGTTTGCGGAGGAGCGCTGGGAGGTAAGTGAGTAAATGGGTGGTGTAGGCAGCGGTGGTATCTGGGGCTGTTAGCTGGAGAGAGTTGAAAATGTGAGAACAAGTTGTGTGGAACCTTTGAAGGCGAGCGAGAGAGGATGTTCTGAATTTGATAGGGCTGTAGGAGGAGGAGGCACTGGCTTGGTGGGAGTTTTGTGGGGTGAGATGGGCGTCGACTTTCGAGGCGATAGTACTGAAGATTCGACGACGATACGTTTCTTCGAAGGCAGGTCAATCTTGATGGTTTTTACAGGATCTTTCAGCTTGTCGATAACTTCGGCTGTGATGTATGTGGACTTGGGACTGTTCTTGAGGATGCCTGCTGGTTTGGGCGCGAGGATACGTTTCTGGATGAGCGCTGGAGTCTTAATGTGTGCGACTTTCGAAGGCGGCACCGTCTTGATTTTGTGTACTGTTGAAGGCCGTAGGGGAATCTTGAAGACAGGAAAGGCCGGCTGTGGCTCCCCAACCACCAGGTTCTCGCTGTCTTTAACCAAGTCCTTGGAGGGAGCGGCTTGTGCTTGTTGCAAAGACCTGGCAAAGTTGGTAAGAAACTCCATATCTAGCTGATGATGGAGCGTCTAAGAGAGGTCTGTCAATCAGGATTGCATGGGGAATTCTTTTCGAGGGATGCCAAGCCCAAAGTGGAAGCGCATGTATATTTCTGCATCACGGAGCAAACGAAACGTATCTCACTGCTCACGTTGTAGGAAACGCCACAAAGTGTACAGCACAAAGTATACCTTGTATCATTAATACCTCTCTCTTATTCCTTGGGCGCCTCAGCGTCATCTCCAGACACCACAACACCCTTCTTATCCAGCATCTTCGCCAATGACCCATCTTGATGCATCGACATCAAAATGTCGCACCCTCCTACGAACTCTTTGTTGATATACAGCTGCGGGATGGTTGGCCATTCAGAGTACTCCTTGATGCCTTTGATGCTGTGTTAAGGACATCCGTATACAAATATTCTTATCCTCTCACTTACCCGCTCTGAGGTCTTGATCTTCTAAAACGTTGAAAGCGACAAACTTTGCCGGGTCAACGCCTTGCATGCCTAGTATCTGCACAGTCGCCCTTGAGAAGCCGCATTGTGGTGTTTCTGGGGTTCCCTTCATGAACAAGACCACAGGCGCTGCTGATACGGCTTTATCAATAGCCGCCCGGACCTCTGTGGACAGCAGTCTGATTTGTAGAGGGGTGAGAACAACATTTGCAGAGTGAAGGGCGGATCTCGAAGGGCGGAGAGGCTGTGATGCGCGCAGCGCCTAAACGTGTATTAGCGGGCGTGTTTTACATCGCGTTGGAACCGCTTACAGAAGAGATAACACGTCTGGTGAACATCGTAGCTGATATGTGGTTTTCTCGAGGAGCTCTTCAGGATATTCGTTCGATGAAAGGTTCTCAAGTCTGATGACGTAACGCCACTTTGGACCCGAGGCTGAATAATCGCTCTTCACATGGACGAATGAAACGCATCGAATTTCGACTTGCAAGATTTTTCTCTTCGCGAGAATCATTGTGACTTTGACTTGTAGCCTACATCACTCGTGGCAATGGACTCGAATCTTGACGGCCGCGTTGATGAAGGCGTTGTCAACGGTATCAAATCCTCTTACCGATATGTGCCGCTTGTAGCAAAAGACCATGCACGAGACGGCAAGTATCACCTCCTCCTTGCCTGCAGCGGCTCAGTTGCAACTATCAAACTACCCAACATCATCCGAGCATTATCAAAGCATCCAAACCTTTCTATACGGGTTGTAGTGACTGAATCAGCGGCCAAGTTCCTGCAGGGCCAGAGTGAAGAACAGCCACATCTGAATGAAATCCGCAACTATGCAAATGTCGATGCGATATATCATGACGAGGACGAGTGGAAAATCCCTTGGACCCGAGGAGCCCCGATATTGCATATTGAACTACGACGCTGGGCAGACGTGCTTGTCATCGCACCACTGTCTGCCAATACTCTCGCCAAGATAGCTAATGGAATCTGCGACAGTCTCTTGGCCTCGGTAGTACGAGCTTGGCAGGTTGAAGTACGACCATCACAAGACGCAGAGGCGGTGGCTCAGGGGGGCGGTGAACAGAAGCTCATCTTGGTAGCACCTGCGATGAATACTGCCATGTGGAGACATCCTTTGACAGCGACACACCTGCGGGAGATGCATTCCGGGGGTTCGTTTCACTGGTTCGAAGTGCTGAAGCCGGTGGAAAGGGAGTTGGCGTGCGGGGATACGGGCGACGGGGCAATGCGCGACTGGAGTGAAATTGTGCGGGCGATTGAGAGAAAGATGGCGCTGTGCAGCGCAGGGCCCAAGATGGGGGAGAAACCTTCTGGAAAAGCGGATGGAAGAAAGTATGACGAAGTAGAGTTACGTACCTTGCCGACCGTCGCCTGATGGCATCGAACTCTACCTCGCGGAGGATTGAGGAGCGGGAAGAAAGACGGAGGGAGAGAGCGGTTGGCTTGTCGCAAAGGGCGCGGCATGGCGAGTAGAAAGAGCATATGCGTGCGCACAACAAGTATCAGGTCACATACAACGAGGATCAATTCTGATGCCAAGATCTGTCACACAACAGCACAAACACCGCCTCAGTCTGCTTCTCGATACGTGACGCGGTCGGTGATGAAACAAAAACGCAGTTGTTGGTGTTGTTGTGCATGTTTTGTCTTGCCTTGCCTTGCCGTGTCCTTGTCTCGACCTGAACAGCGCCGCCCAGCTTCTTCCCAAGAAAGACCAAGACCGCTCCGAACCGGTCCTCCAGTACCAGAGAAGGCCTTGGGGGATTGTGGCTATTCTCGGTCATTCATCCACCACCACCTCTCTACACCACCACTCTACACGTTCACCACCACCACCACCACCGTCACTCGGCCTCGCTTTAACAGCGAGATCTCTCACTCCTCTTCTCTCTTCCTCTCCCCTTCTCTCCTCTCGCCATGTCACAACTCTTGCCACCACTTTCCCACTCAATCAATTCTCTCTGATATCGTGCTCCTCCGCGTAATTCTCCCCTCTCAGTGTGGAAGGAAATCTACAACCAGCCAAGAACCTGGGACCAGTGGAAGTCGCTACCAGCACTGCGCGTTCCATCGTTGTGACCGCTCCACCGCTGTCGCACTCTAAGGCTCACGTCTGTCCAAGGGCAGCATCGACCGCAACACCTTGTTTTACGAAATCTGCTTGCCGTCGTCTTCGTCGCAATAATGTCGCTTTGACAATCCTGGTAACATGGTTCTCGAACACACTGCCTAGAAGCACTCAAACATCTCTTCGGTTTTCCGCTTAATAAATCGCTACCCTCTTCTTCTCTTTCTTCTCTTCTTTTCTCGAACATCCAACCTGCCAGCCACAGGACAGCATTACGTCAACAGCACTCTAGACTTGGTCATCTCTACAACCAACATGCGTCCACCAAAGAACCCAAGTCGAACGACGAGCTCCTTTCGTGGGATGCTCACTCGTGGCAACTCGGCAGCCGTGACTCAAGCTCCTGTGGAGACTGAAGACTTCTTCGAGAAGCCTCATCGTGACTGGTCGCCTGAGGTCAGCTACGCTAGGGAATACTTTCATCTCACACACTTCAAGGAGATTTTGGAAATCAAGTGCAAGTTCGAAGGACAACCTGGTGCTCGGATGGAATGGGCCTTCAACGAACGCCAGGAGAAGGTTCATGTTGATGGTGAGGATGAAGAAGAAGTGGAAGATGAGGCCGACAACAACCCCTTGACTATGTTTGATGTTGCGCCTGAAGAGCACAAGCCAGCGAGTCGCTGGGCTATACCAAAGTGTGATTGCGCCCTTGGGGGTGACGAGTGCATCTTCCAAGACCTGAAATCCGAATCAGAGTCCCGTACGCCCACAAGGTCATCGACTTTCAGTTCTCAAGACAACCTCTCCACCACCAGCTCAATGACCTCTTGGTCAGTCCTCGGTCGACACTCTCAGAAGGTTTCACCACTGGATACTGGATTATCTGTGGGCTCTCAGAACTTCCTCACAACGTCTCCTTCAGAGATATCACACGATGGTATCTCCTCACCCAGGTCACTTCGATCTTGGTACTCGACACACCGCACATCCTCGCGCAGGTCTTCCGCACGTCTTTCACAGCAAAGCATCACCATGTCACAACAAAGCGGGACTGCAACCTTGCCATCGGATCCTCCTATAAAGCCCTTGGGCCGTGCCGCGACCGATTCACTGGCCATGCATTCCTCCAACAGCCCTCCGAAGTCTTTCATCGGCAACAATGCTAGTAGTAGGACCTCGGAGATCCACAGAAACTCGCAGCTAACAGAGAGACCTCTGAACGCGAGGTCTGGCAATACACTTCAACAATCCTACAGCAGCCCGTCGCTGGACAAGATGATGCCGAAGCGAGAATCCTTGATGCGCAACCCGACAGAGGGACGTTCGGTCGCTGCTACACCGCAAGATAGCACTCGCAAGCCACCAAAGGGGAAGTTTTTCCGTTGGTGATAAACACACTCGTGGTTACAGTTATTCTCGAACGAGGCGCTCAAAAGAAAAGGGACTATAAAGAGCATGGATTCAAGGCGCTTATGGAGGGGCAAGTTTTGACAAGGGGGGATCACTACAAATCTGACATGCATGGCGTTTCAAGTAACAAGCGGGGGCGCTATAAAAGAGCTCGGGGAGTGGCGTACATCTGCTATTAGCTTTTCGTGCGCATCATGTATCAACGGCAAAACACCTGCCCAAGTGTTATTAGCTCAATTGATGGTAGAGCAGGATCTCGAATTGCACAACTGTGGCTTCAATGGCATTCAATCCATATCCCGTTACAACAACCCCCTTTCTTTTCCCCCTCCCCATTGCTTTCTCAGTGGCGACGAAGGAAACAGCATTACAAAATATACATTGTAGCAATGATCATCT
>Ga0160429_1001612_pt1 | contig 12424 bp, 8 predicted proteins | sample SolpanmetagenomR_FD_108199 | JGI IMG/M metagenome (GOLD analysis project Ga0160429, IMG submission 108199) | Solar panel surface microbial communities from Lawrence Berkeley National Laboratory, California, USA - R | ecosystem: Engineered > Built environment > Solar panel > Unclassified ... | reverse complement strand
GGGGCCACCGCCGTGCGCAGAATGTCGGCCGCCAGCGCAAATTCGAGCGCCACCGCCAGCCAGCGGGCCAGCCGCAGCCGCACGCCCTCGCTGGCGTTGTCGCCTCGCCCGGCCGAGGTGAGCAGCAGCCTCGCCGCTCCCCACAGTGCCCGGAGCACCGCCAGCGCGATCAGCAGGGCGGCGGCGGCCTCGACGCCGGTGGCGAGCCAGCCGGTCCAGAGTTTCACGGTGTCGGTCATGCCTGTCTATTGTGGAGGGTGTGGCGGGTCTTTGGCGCCCACACCTCGGTTCTTCACACCTCGACCGGAGCCACGGCCTTCTTTCCGGCGCCCTGGGTCACCCCCACCGAGGCGGCCATCACGCACGCGATGGCGACCCACTGCGGAACGCTCAGCGACTCGTGCAGGAACACCAGCCCGATCACGGCGGCCACCGCCGGTTCCAGGCTCATCAGTACGCCGAAGACCCGGGCGGGCAGGGTGCGCAGCGCCCCCATCTCGAGCGAGTAGGGGAGGGCGCTGCTCAGGACGGCCACGCCCATCATGGTGAAGACGGCCCCCGGCGTGAGCAGCGACCACGCGCCGCCCGGCCCGCCCGGATGCAGGGCCCCCAGGACCACGCCGAACGGCAGGATGACGGCGGCCGCGATGCCCATGCCGAGCGCCACGCTCTGAGGCCCGGCGAACACCTGCGCCACCCGCTGACCGGCCCAGATGTACACGCCCCAGCAAACGCCAGCGGCGAGCGAGAGCGCGACGCCGACCGGGTCGAGCCCCCCGCCCTGCACACCGGTCGCCTGTCCCGGCCACGGCACGATGAGCAGCAGGCCGAGGGTCGCCAGCCCGACCCACAGAAAGTCGAGGGCCCGCCGCGAGTTCAATACCGCGACCGCCAGCGGCCCGACGAACTCCAGCGTCACGGCCAGGGCCAGCGGAATGCGCTCCAGTGCCAGGTAGTAGGTGAGGTTCATCACGCCCAGCGTCACCCCGTAAGGCAGCAGCGTCTTCCAGCCGGCCCGGCTGACCTGGTTCAGTCGGGGCCGCCAGATCAGGCACAGGATCAGCGCCGCGAACCCCACCCGCAGGCTGGTCACGGTGGCCGGACCGAGCAGGGGAAACAGCGACTTGGCGAGCGCCGCGCCGCCCTGAATGCTCACGGCGGCCAGCAGCAGCGACGGCACAGGCGGCAGGGCGAACGGCCGGGCGGCGGGTGTACGCGGTTTTTGCCCCAGCTCACTCACCGGCACGCTGCCGGCCTGCCAGTTCCACTTCGGTCTCCTGCCGGAGCCGCCACATGAACTGTCCGGTGCCGTTGCGTTCGTCGAAGCGGCGTGCCAGGGCGGCCGCTTCCTGGCGGAAATAGTCGGCCAACCGACCAGGAAGGTAGGTCTGATCGGTCCGGAAGAGAGCGAACGTCCGCGGCAGGGTGAGCGTCACCGCCTCAGTCTCGGGCAGGCCCGCCCAGAGTGCAGCGCTCGCCGCGAGAAATTCGAAGCGGTCGACGAGATTCCGGACGCCCAGCGCCAGCCCGAGGTGTTCGCTCCAGACGCCCAGGGCCTGCCGATGCTGACCCTGAGCCGTGAGGTAGCGCAGGTGGTCGGCGATGGTGTCGATGAAGTGCCGGTCGAGCCTCGCCAGCCGCAGGCCCTCGGTGTGGGCGTGCCGCGCCTCCTCGTGCCGTCCCAGGGCCGTGAGCGGACGCAGCAGGTTGGCGTGGGTGACGGTCGGCACGTTGTGGCAGCTCATGCCGCGCGAGATGATGTCCTGACCGAGCTGCGCCGCCGCCTGGTGGTTGCCGCGCCAGGCGTAATAGCCCATCACCTTGTTCTGTTCACACGCCTCGCAGTCGCTCAGGCCGTCACGCGGCAACGAGCGCCAGGCCAGGAAGGCGGCCTGCGCCTGCTCCTGGTCGCCGATCTGCTTGGCGAGCATCAGCCGGTGGTAGGCGAGGTAGTGCGCGCCCGAGCCGTACTCCCGGGTTCGGCGCTCGAAATCGGCCTCCAGCTTCTTCAGGCGGGGAAGCGGAAAGGCGGGATTCTCGGCGGCGGAGCTGAGAATCCACTTGTACATCCACAGCATCATGTAGCTCTGGCCCTGAAACTCGGCGCGGTGGCGGTCGAACGTGCCGAGCAGCCACGCGAAATGAATCAGCGCCTTGTCGGGAAAACCGCCGAACGACGCGGCCTGGACCAGTTCTTTTCTGGCCCGGAAGGCGGCCGACCGGTTCTGCTGGGTGTCGGCCAGCCGCACGGCCTGCTCCAGAAACGGAATGGCGCCCTCGGGGGGGTCCTGCTGCTCGGCCAGGGCCATGAGTTCTTCAAAGGTCTGCATAGTGGGTGTCCCGTGGATGTGAGAGGTGACCGGCGTGTCAGTTGAGGGTGCTGGGATGCGTCGCGCGAATGCCCCAGCGCATCATGTCGCCCAGCCCCTCGCCGAGCAGCTTGAGTTCCTGGCCGCGCAGCGGGTGGTGGCCGAGCAGGTGCGCCTGAACGTACAGCATCTGAATCAATCGGGTGAAGACGGCGGAGTCGTGCAGGTGCAGCAGGTCCTGCACCAGCGGGTTGTTGAGGTTCAGGTGCAGCCGCGCCAGCCGGACCCGCTCGTACTCGGCCTCGTATTCTGCCTCATAGTCGTCGAGGAATTCGGAGAACAGTTCGTCGGCCACCTCACGCGCCGCCTCGATGTCGCCCAGCTGCCGAAGTTCCTCGGTCACGATCAGCAGGGCGGGCAGGTCGGCAGGCTCGAAGCGCTTGACGCTGACCTGGCAGTCCAGGGTGGCGAGGGCGGCGTCGGCACGGGCCAGAAAGTCGTCCAGGCCGCCGGTCAGCACGTCCTCGAGCGACAGGGCGTACGACTGGGCGTCGACCTCCTCGAGTTCCCGCCCCATCAGGCTGCTGTACTTGCGCAGCAGCGGCGCGTCGTAGGTGTACACCGCGTTGATGACGCTGTGGCCGTAGGCGCTCGCCACCTGAGCGATCTGCCGGAACTGGTCGAGGTTGGTCACCATCCGGATCGGCCCGCTCTGGTCGAGGTAGCGGCCCAGCTTCAGGCGGCCCGTCGAGGTCTCGAACTCGAAGGCCGGCGCCAGCAGCCGGAAGAATTCGTCGTTGTCGATGGCGAGCGCTTTGATCGGCAGGTGGTGCAGGGCGATCAGGGCGTCGAGCCGGGGAGCGTCGTGCAGCGCGAGGTGCTCGATGTACAGCCTGAGCTGGGTGTCGAGTGAAGTTCTGGCCGCCGTCAGGGCGTCGTCCTCGTAGAACGACTCGCGCGAGGCGGTGGGATGCAGCGAATCGACGTTCAGCAGGCACCGGACGAAGAAGGCCCAGTCGGGCAGCAGGTTGCGCACGTCGCTGCCCAGCAGCATCCGCTTCAGGTACACCTGGTGCCACTGGTGGCTGCTCGCCTGCGTGCTGTAGGGCAGCACCAGCGCCACCCCACGGATGCCGCCCTCTTCGCTGCGCAGGGCGATCACGTCCACGGCCTCCAGCCGCAGCTTCTCGCGGGCGTAGGTCAGCACGGCTTCCTTGGCGGCCGGGTCGCCGTCCGCGTACGCCAGCCAGGGGGGCGTGACCGCGTTGACGTGCTGAAACTGCTGCCCGTCGCTGATCTGCACCGGGTACGGCAGAATCGCGCCGTAATTGGCGAGGGCCGAACTCAGCTCGTCGTAGTCGAAATAGAAGTCGGTGTCCTCGCGCGCCCGCAGGCGCACGGTGGTGCCGGGCTGCGCCGCGTCGGCCTGCGGCAGCACCTCCAACGTGTAGGTTCCGTCGGCCTGGGCGAGCCAGCGCACCGGAGGGCCTCCGTCGGCACTCTGCGTCACCAGCTCGATCTCGCCGCTGACCATGAAGCAGGACAGCAGGCCTATGCCGAACTGTCCGAGGAAGGTGTCACGGGCCTCGCTGATGCGCTTCGACGAGCGCCCGATGGTCGCCAGGAACTCGTGGACCTCGGCCTCGCTCAGCCCGATTCCGTTGTCCTGAAATTCGAGCATGGGCAGGCCGTCCTGTTCGGGCAGCACCAGCCGGACGGTGATCTCCGGCTCGAACGTGTCGCCCCGGTTGTGGCGGGCGGTGATGGCATCGACGCCGTTCTGCAGCAGTTCGCGGACGAAGACGCTGGGATCGGAGTACAGGTGGTTGGAGAGCAGGTCGATGATCCCGCGCAAATCGACTTTGAACGCGTGTTCCATGCCAACAGCATAGAGGAGGACCCGGCGCGTCGGCGTGCCGGATGTGGCCTAGCCGGCAGGACCAAACGGCTTACCGCGAAGCCGGCGCCGGAGGCAGACAGGAACCGGGCCGGAAGCGTCTGCCCCGGCCCGGTCGCTCTGCGCGTTTTAGCTCACGCCCACTTGATCAGGCCCAGCTCGAACTCGTTGCTCAGCTCGGCGTGTTCGGGCAGCAGCCGCACGCCGATCGAGTACAGGCCGCTGTCTGCGAGCGGCACGTTCGCCTCGTACTGCCCCTGCCCCTTGCTGGTGAGCGGCACCCGGACGATGTGCTCGCCGCGCTTCAACACCGCTTCCACCAGCAGGTCGCTGTCGGAGATGCCCGCCGTGTTCACCTGCGCCGAGACCGTCACCTGCTCGCCCGGTTGCACGCTGGCCGGAAGCTGGGCGCTCGCCTGGATACCGGTGTTCGGCCACTGCTGGCGAATCCAGGCCTTCCAGTCGCCGAGACGCTTCGCCAGGGCGCCGCTCTCGGCCTGCACCCGCTGCCCGCGCGCGCTGAGCGGCAGGTAGTACTTCTGCGTGTAGTCGATCACCTGCCGCTGCATGCTGAACTCGGGGTTGACCGTGATGATCGACTGGCGCACCGTCTCCAGCCAGCCGTGGTTCTGGCCCTCGGCGTCTCTGGCGTAGTACAGCGGCGCGATGCTGTCCTCGAGCGTGCGGTACAGGCTGAACGAGTCGGCGTCGTCCTGCACGTTCAGGTCGGCGTACTCGCGCTCGTCGCCGATCGGCCAGCCGTTCTTGCCGTCGTAGCCCTCGACCCACCAGCCGTCGAGCACGCTGAAGTTGGGCGAGCCGTTGAACGACGCCTTCATGCCGGAGGTTCCCGACGCCTCCAGCGGGCGGCGCGGATTGTTCATCCACACGTCCACGCCTTGCACGAGGTGACGGGCGACGTTCATGTCGTAGTTTTCCAGAATCACGATCTTGCCCCGGAACTCGGGTTCCTGCGAGACGCGGTAGATCTCCTGGATGAAGCTCTTGCCGGGGTTGTCGGCCGGGTGCGCCTTGCCGGCGAACACGAACTGCACCGGGCGCTCGGCGCTGTTGACGATGCGCGACAGCCTCGCCTTGTCGCGGAACAGCAGCGTGGCCCGCTTGTAGGTGGCGAAGCGGCGCGCGAAGCCGATGGTCAGGGCGGCCGGGTCGAGCAGCGTCTCGGTGGCGGCCACGTCGGCGGCACTGGCCCCGTTGCGCTCCATCTGGGTCCTCACGCTCGCCCGCACGAACTCCACCATCTCGCGCTTTTGTACGTCCTTGGCGGCGGCCAGATCGGCGTCGGGAATCTGCCGGATGGCCTCCCACATCTGCTGATCTTCCAGCCGCTCGGTCCAGTCGCCGGGCAGCACCGTGCCGAACAGGTCACGGTACGGCTGCGCCAGGAAGGTCAGGTTGTGCGCGCCGTTGGTGACGTGCCCGATCGGCACCTCCTCCTCCTCGGCGCCCTGGTACAGGAAGTTCCAGATGCCGCGCGACACCTCGCCGTGCAGCTTCGAGACGCCGTTGGCCGCGCGGCTCATGCGCAGCGCGAACACGCTCATCGAGAAGCTCGGCACGACCTGGTTGTCCCAGTTCTGGTCCTGCCTCGCCAGTTCGTACAGCTCGGCGCGGCTGGTGTTCAGCTGCATGGGCCAGTCGCCCAGGTAGCGGTCGGTCAGGTCGTAGGCGTAGGCGTCATTGCCCGCCGGCACCGGCGTGTGGGTGGTGAACAGCGTGGCGGCGGCGACCGCCTCGGTGGCGGTGCGGAAGTCCTGCCCGGCCGCCACCTCCTCACGGATGCGCTCGAGCGCCATGAAGGCCGCGTGGCCCTCGTTCATGTGGTACACGCTGGCCTGCACGTTCATCGCCCGCAAGGCCTTCACGCCGCCCACGCCGAGCAGCAGGTACTGCTGGATGCGCAGTTCCTGGTTGCCGCCGTAGAGGCGCGCGGTCAGTTTGCGGTCGTCTTCCGAGTTCTCGGGCACGTTGCTGTCGAGCAGCAGCACCCGGATGCGCCCGATCTGCAGCGTCCAGAGGCGCAGGATGATCTCGCGGCCCATGATGCGCACGCTGACGCGCGCCTCGTCGCCGTTCTCGAACTTGGCCGGACGCACCGGCAGGGTGGTCAGGTCGAGTTCGTCGTAGCTCTCCTGCTGCCAGCCGTCCTTGTTGAACAGCTGCGTGAAGTAGCCCTGCCGGAAAAGCATGCCGACCGCCGTGAACTTCAGGCCCAGGTCGGAGGCACTCTTGCAGTGGTCGCCGGCCAGCACGCCCAGGCCGCCCGAGTAGATCGGCAGACACTCGTGGTAGGCATATTCCATGCTGAAATAGGCCACGCCCTTGCCCGCTTCGCCCAGTTCGGCCGCATGCTCGCTCGCCCAGGTGTCTTTCTTGTTCATGTAGGCGTCGAAGTCGGCCAGCACCGCCGTGTACTTCGCCAGGTAAGCGGAATCGGCGGCCACCTCGGCCAGTCGCTCCGAGCCGACTTCCAGCAGTGTGCGGACCGGATTGTGCTGGAAGCGCTTCCAGACCGCTTCGTCAAGCACCGAGTACAGTTCCTGAGCGCGCGGGGTCCATGACCAGTAGAGGTTGTACGCCAGTTCCTCAAGGCGGCTGATGGCGGCTGGGAGCCGAGGCAGCACGGTGACTTTGCCGATCACGTTCATGAGGCACAGCTTACACCACGCCTTAACGTCGGCGCATCCGCCCTGAGCAGTCAAGAGAGCAGCGGTGAAGGTCTGTACGAACGTGGGGTAGGTGCAGAGGCAGTGACAAGACGAGCGTGGTTCTCGTGCTCCGGGTCAAGGCCGGTTTTGGAGCTGCCGGGGCTGAACACTGCCCAGCGCTCTGCTGAATCAGAGAAGAGACGATCTCCAGGCCCAGCTCGAGCCTCTAGACGCCCAGCGGCACGTCTACGCCCAGCTCGGCCAGCACCGTGCGAATGGCCTGCGCGTCGATGCCGGCCCGCGCGTGCACCCGCTCGACGCTGGCGTGTTCCTGAAACTCGTCGGGAATGCCCAGTACGCGCACCGGCGTAGAGAGGCCCCAGGCCGAGAGCTGCTCGAGCACGGCCGCACCGAAGCCGCCGACCACGGTGTTGTCTTCCACGGTCACGATGGCGCGGGCGTGGGTGGCCACCTCACGCAACATTTCCAGATCGAGCGGCTTCACGAAGCGGGCGTTCACCAGCCCCACACCCGGCAAATCTGCGAGCGCGGTCTCGGCGTACTCGAGCGCCTTGCCTCCGGCCAGCACCACCACGTCGGTTCCAGCCTGCAGGCGCTCCCAGGTGCCCCACTTCAGCTCGGGCCAGCTTCCGGCCGGGGCCTGCGCCGTGTCGCCCCTCGGATACCGGATGGCCACCGGGCCGCCGATCCGCATCGCTTCCTTCAGCATTCCGCGCAGCTCCAGGGCGGTGCGCGGCAGCCCGATCCGCACGTTGGGAATGCTGCGCATGAAGCTCAGATCGAACACGCCGTTGTGCGTCGCGCCGTCGGCCCCGACCACTCCGCCCCGGTCGATGGCGAAGATCACGTCGAGGTTCTCGATCGCCACGTCGTGCAGCACTTGATCGTAGGCGCGTTGCAGGAACGTGCTGTAGATCGCCACCACCGGTCTCAGGCCCTGCAGCGCCATGCCGGCGGCGGCGGTCACGGCCACGTCCTCGGCGATGCCTACATCGAGGTAGCGGCTGGGGTGCGCCTTGCTGTACCCGACCAGCCCGGAGCCCTCTCGCATGGCCGGCGTGATGACGTACAGGCGTGGGTCCTGCCGGCTCAGCTCGGTCACGGCGTCACCGAAGGCGGCGCTCCAGCTGTGGCGGGCGGGCGTGCCGTCGCTCGGCTTCGCGCCGGCACCCAGCGTCTGGGCGGGCAGGCTCTTGCCGGTGGCCGGGTCGAAGCGGCTCGGGCCGTGCCACTTGATCGGGTCCTCCTCGGCATAGGCCAGCCCCTTGCCCTTGCGCGTCACCACGTGCAGGATGGTCGGGCCGTCGAGTTCCACGAGGCGCTCCATCAGGTACACCATTTCCTGAATGTTGTGGCCGTCCACCGGCCCGACGTATCGCACACCCATCGCCGCGAACGGATTGACGCTCGCCGGGTCGAAGAAGTGCCGGGTGCTGCTCTTGGCGCGGCTCATGAAGTCGGACAGTGGCCGGCTCACGGCGCTCAGGGCCTTCTTGCTCGCCCCCTCGCCCTCCTGGAACCACTTCTGCACCTGCAACGTGCGCATGAACTTGCTCATCGCCCCGACGTTCTCGGAGATGCTCATCTCGTTGTGGTTGAGCACGATCAGCATGCGGCGCTGTGTGTCGCCGATGGTGTTCAGGGCCGCCAGCGCCATGCCGCCGGTCAGCGCGCCGTCACCGATCACGGCGGCCACCTGATAGTCCTGGCCGAGCGCGTCCCTGGCCGTCGCCATGCCTAGCGCGTTGGCGAGCGAGGTCGAGGCGTGCCCGACCGTAATCGCGTCGTGCGGCGACTCGCTGACCTTGGTGAAGCCGCTCAGGCCGCCTTCTTTCTTGATGGTGGGCATCTGTTTGCGGCGACCGGTGAGCAGCTTGTGGGCGTAGGCCTGATGGCCCACGTCGAACAGGATGCGGTCGCGCGGACTGTTCAGCACGTAATGCAGCGCCACGATCAGGTCGGTGGCGCCCAGGCTGCTCGCCAGGTGCAGGCCGCCAGGAGCCGCGAGCTGAACGATCTCCCCGCGCAGCTCTTCAGCCAGTGCGGGCAGCTGGTCTCGGCGCAGCTTCTTGAGGTCGTCGGGCGAGTCGATGGTGTCGAGCAGTGGCGTCAGTGCAGTCATGGCTGGCCTCCCGAGAAGTTCCGGGCGGTGAGCAGCAGCCCCTCGGGCGTGCGCACGTCGCCCACGTAGGGCATGAACCATTCTTCCTGCGAGGCCGGAAACAGCCCACCTACCGTGTCGGTGATCTGGCGGTTGACGACCCAAACCCGGTACGTCTGCCCGCCGATGGTCACGGCGCGCTGGTCGAGCACCACGTAGCTGTAGTTCACCTTGCCCGACACGCTGGTCTTGCCGTCGTCCGACTGCACGGCGATGTTGCTCTCACCCTTCCAGGTCAACCCGACTTTCCAGGCGCCCTCGGCGGGGGCCTCCTGCCAGGGCGGGTCGAGGCGCACACTGAGGCCCGGCTTGCGAAAACCGAGCAACTGCACGCCCGACGCCGAGATCAGGCGGTAACTCGTCTGGTCGGCCCCGCGTCCCGAGAGGTTGAAGGCCTGCGCCTCGGTGGCACCGAAGACGGTAGGGCCGAGGGCACGCAGCACATAGGGAACGCCACCCTGCGTCCCGCCGTCCGGCTGATAGGTCCAGACCAGGCCGACCTGTGAAGGATAGAACGACACCTGCGACACGCTGGTGCTGGCCGTGACAGGCGGCAAAGGCTGGCTCTGCTGAGCGGGCGCGCAGGCGGCCAGGAGGCAGGCCGTCAGCGTGGCCGCCGTGAGAGCAGGCCACGAAGAGGGAAGACGGGCACTCATAGCCCTGAGCATAGCCCGCAGATGAAGATGAGACTACCGATCAACATGAAAGGATGCTGACACTCTGCGAGGGGCAGTCGGATCGGTGTAGAGCGTGATGTCGCAGAGCGGACGGACAGCCTGCGTGCCACGCTCAACTGCTGACCTGGTGGCCTTCAAGGGAGTACTCATCAGTACGGTGGATTCGGGGCGACCGAAAAGAAAAAGGCGGCCGTCCGAAGACGCCGCCTGTGCAGGTGTACCCTTTCTGCTCAGCTCGTGGGCTTGTCGCTCTGCACCGGTGCGCTGCCCTGCACCCTGGCCTTGAGGGCCGCCAGCTCGTCGTCAATGCTCCGGTCGCGGCCCAGGTTCTTGAGCTGCGCGTCAATGTCACCCTCTTCACGCAGTTGCGCCGAAGCGGCGTTGCGGTCTTCCATGCCCGACACCTTGCGCTCCATGTCCTCGAAAGCACTCATCGCGCCGCCTGCCTTGTCGAAACCACTGGCCTTCTCCAGGGCGCCCGAGGCGTTGGCCGTCTGGGCACGGGCCGCCAGCAGCTGACGGCGCGACTCCATCTCGTCGATCTTGGCCTCCAGCGCCCGCAGCTGGGTCTTGAGGCTGTCCACGGTGGTGGTGGTGGTGATGAGCTGCGCCTTAAAGCCCTCGGCCAGGTCGGTCGAGTTCTGCTTGCGGCGCAGGGCCTCGCGGGCCAGATCCTCGCTGCCGGCCCGCAGCGCCTGCTCGGCCTTCTGGCCGTATTCGTCGGCCAGCTTGCCGTTGGTGTCGGCTTCGCGCTGCAGCTTGGCGGCCTGGGCCATCGCTCCGGCCACCTCGGTGCGGGCCTCTGCGTAGGCCTCGCGCATGTCGAGGAGCGTCTGGTCGATGATCTTGGTCGGGTCTTCGGCCTTGCCGATCATGTCGTTCACGTTGGCACGGATCAGGCGGGACAGGCGGTCGAGAATGGTCATGGTGGTTCCTCCGTTGAAGGGTGACTTCAGGTTCCCGGACATTCTGTAGGCAATGGTTCTGAGATCCTATCCTGTTCGGGTCAAGCGGTGTTCACAGTTACTGCCAGACGGCCCTGGCGTACTGGTTGGGCACGCTGGCCTTGGTGCCCAGCTCGAAGGCCGCCCGCTGCGGCCAGTGCGGGTCGCGCAGAAGTTCACGGGCCAGCGCCACGAGGTCGGCCTGCCCGGCTTCCAGCAGGGCTTCGGCCTGTTGAGCGGCAGTGATCAGGCCCACCGCCACGGTGGTCATGCCGGTCTCGCGCTTCACCTGCTCGGCAAACGGCACCTGGTAGCCGGGTCCCACCTCGACCTTCTGGGCGGCGGTCAGGCCCCCGCTCGACACGTCGAGCACGTCGATGCCTTCCTTCACCAGCAGCTTCGCCAGTTCGACCGTCTCGGCAGGCGTCCAGCCGCCCTCGGCCCAGTCGGTGGCGCTCACGCGCACGAACACCGGCAGGTGGCCGGGGAAGGCCTGCCGTACCGCCCGGCTCACCTCCAGGGTGAAGCGCACCCTATTCTCGAAGCTGCCACCGTACTCGTCGGTGCGCGAGTTGGAGAGCGGCGACAGGAACTGGTGCAGCAGGTAGCCGTGCGCGGCGTGCACTTCCACCACGTCGAAGCCCGCCATGATCGCCCGGCGGGTGGCCGCCACGAAGTCGGAGACGACCCTGGCGATGTCGTCCGTGGTCATGGCCTGGGGCGACGGATAGTCGGCGCTGTAGGCGGTGGCGTCAGGGCCGATCACCTGCCACGCGCCCTCACGGTCGGGCACCGCGCCGTGACCGCGCCACGGCGCCCAGGTGCTGGCCTTGCGTCCGGCGTGGGCCAGCTGCACACCGATCAGGCTGTTCTGGGTGTGAACGAAGTCGGTGATGTGCCCCAGCGCCGGGATGTGGTCGTCGCTCCAGAGGCCGAGGTCGTCGGGCGTGATGCGCCCTTCCGGGCTGACGGCGGCGGCCTCGGTCAGGATCAACCCCGCGCCGCCGAGCGCGAACGAGCCCAGGTGGGCCAGATGAAAGTCGGTGGCGAAGCCGTTGACCGAGCTGTACATGCACATCGGCGACACCACCACGCGGTTGGGCAGCGTCAGGTCGCGCAGGCGGATCGGCGTGAACAGCTGGGGCGAGTCGCTGGTCTGGGACGGCGTGGAAGTGGGCAGGGCAGAAGTCATGGTGTCACTGTAGGGACCCTGCGGCGGCAGAATGTGGACTGCACATTGATCCAAAGAAACGTTCATCTTCAGATGTCAGAGCTCACAAAATAGGGGGGAGGAGCCTGTTCGCTCCTCCCCCCTGATGTTCTGCTGTCAGCTGACCGGGCGGCCGCCTACTGGGTGCTGCGCGGGTCGAGCACGTCGCGCAGGCCGTCTCCGAGCAGGTTAAAGCCCAGCACCGTGAACAGGATCGCCAGCCCCGGAAAGATCATGGTCCAGGCGGCCGAGGTGTAGTACTCGCGGCTGTCCGAGAGCATGGTGCCCCACTCGGGGTTGGGCGGTGGCACGCCCAGGCCCAGGAAGCCCAGTGCGGCGGCCTCGATGGTGGCCGTGGCGATGCTCAGGGCGCCCTGCACGATCAGCGGCGAGAGGCTGTTGGGCAGCACGTGCCGGAAGACCATCCGGGCGTTGCCTGCGCCCAGCGCGCCCGCCGCCTGCACGAACTCGCGCTCGCGCACGCTGAGCACCACGCTGCGGGTGAGGCGCAGGTACAGGGGCACCTGCGGAATGCT
>Ga0160429_1001611_pt1 | contig 12429 bp, 13 predicted proteins | sample SolpanmetagenomR_FD_108199 | JGI IMG/M metagenome (GOLD analysis project Ga0160429, IMG submission 108199) | Solar panel surface microbial communities from Lawrence Berkeley National Laboratory, California, USA - R | ecosystem: Engineered > Built environment > Solar panel > Unclassified ... | reverse complement strand
TTAGCAGCTCTGAACTTAACGAGATCCTGATTCACTTTCTCTTTATCTTTATGAATGCCTTCTTGCTGATCTTGATGCTCGTGAATGTCTTTCTTGAGATTCTCGATCTGCTGAGACTTTTGCAGGACTTCCAACTTGAGTTCTTTGATACGTGCTTGGAGCTGTGGTTCTAGTAGATCAATTTGATGCCTTCGGGATTGTTCAATACTCTCAGTTGTTTCTTGTTTCTTGTTTGTGAGGATTTCCGCATCTCGATTGAATTGGTTCTCCCGCTGAGTACAAAGTGCCGCCTCATTAGCTGCCTATGCAATCGAATGTGAGCTCATTGATGTCTTTATATATTTGATCACGTGAGCTGACAGGACTGTAGAATTCACCCTTGCTATAAATAACCTTGAGGTGATGCAAGTAATTCGGTTACCTTCATGAGTTCTGCCTTGAGCTCTCCTATAAGCGTAGTCTCAATGAATGTTCTACTCTGATTCTTATCGATGTCTACATTCTGTTTTGTAATTGTTGTTGAGATCTGCTTCACATGACGAAGCAAGTTTCGCTCATCACCAATTCGTTGCAGCAAATGTGTATACAAGTGTTGTAACGCACTGGTCAGATTTGATTGAGTATCAGAGGTTGGTAATGAAGTCAATGTTTTATATGCAGGTGAAGAGGTCAATGTGAACGCCCCCAAGGACAAATACTTGTTGTATATTTCATTCTCCGATTGGATCTGAGCAAGATCGTCCATATTTCCTCCCCTAAAACTGGCGAAGTAACTGGACTTGATTAGCTTTCAGATCCTAAGCTGAATCCTCAGGATGATCAGCTGATTGAATGATGGTATCCAATATGCTTTGAATGATTTGTTGGTGGCGCAACCTCAAATTTCGATCGATAAGATATCGAAAGAGATATCGAAGGAAAACCACAAGACAATAATACTCGAGTTAATACGGACGTGACTCAAGCAAGTTATCCCATGAGATCGAACGTGCTGATCAAGGGGCCTCTATCAGACTGACCCTTTGTGCTACGTGTCTCCTTGGTGCTTACACGTCAGCTACTATGTATGACGTAGGCACCCGTCGTATATATGAAAATCATTATTCTCTGATATCTTCCTACTCGACACAACAAACACTTAGAATAATACCAATCCAGTCTTATTCGACCCTACTCCATTCAGACGCACCACACACCCTTGTCGCTACTTCGAACCCGCTCACTTGGCAGTCTTTAAGCACTAATCATTCTTCACTGTAGTCTCTTCGACATTCATATTTGCTAAGTAAGCCAGAGCCTCACTTAAATTCATATTATACTACACCTCGAACTCGCTCATCATCTCAAATGAATTATCCTGCCTTAGTTCGAATTCTCTTTTTTACATACCAGGTCACTGTTGTTAGTGGTAGTGTCATTAGTTTCCTCACAGACGTTGGTACTGTTGGTGGAGACGCAATTGCTAGTGGAGCCAAAGGTGCATCAGATGCAATCAAAAAGCCTTTCAAACCAGCTACAGAAAGAGCAAATGACAAACTTACGAAAGACGCAAAAAAGGCTGCTGACAAGAAGAAAAAAGATGAAGCACTTAAGCAGGCAGAGGAAGACCATAGGGACAAAGATAAGAAGAAACTCTCAAAGAAGCAACTCCAAGAAAAAATGAAGGAGAGAGAAGTTGAGGAAGAAAAAGCAGCGAGGGCTAAGAAAGAAGCTGCAAAGAAGGAAAAAGAAGAAGAAGCAGCAAAGAAAGCAAGTATGACAGCTGAAGAAAAAGCTAAAGCTGCCAAAGATAAGAAGAAACGAACTGCTAAAGAAAAAGCAGATGACGATAAGGCAGCTTCACTGAAAAAACAAGGAGAAAGGGATGAGCGAATGGCCGAGCGGAAAGCCAAAGCAATTCGAGATGCTCAAGTATCACTAAGGGGTACAACAGGGAGAATCTTTTCATCTATCGTTGATAATCCTATTTTGGGAAGATTCAAATGGTCAATGGAGTATCAAAGACAATTGAAGATTTGGCTAGCAATGAGGAAGGCACTATGGGGTGTCGTTACCCTGATTGGCTTAGCAGGTTCTGCTTACATGGTGTATATGTGTTACGGATTTGCACAGACTATTGCAAAGACTAAGAAACTCAATGAGGAAGCAGATTCATCTTCATCAGAACCTGTTGCCTCTAGTGGGCCAGCAGTATTCAATGCTACAACTGGACTCTGGGTGGACGCAAATACAGGAGCTACTCGAACACCACCACGCTTGTATTCAGGCGCAGATCTAAGCTGGTTTGTCCCCTTCACGAACAAAGAAGTATCTTTTACTGATACCATGGTTACTTCTACTTCTGGCAAATCTGCTACAGCCTAAATTTGGAAAGACCTTTCATTCAAGCGAAAACCAAAATAGAGAACATTTTATCGATGCATATCTGATTATTTCTCCTTTGATCTCACCCAGACTATCCTATTATGATATATGTTGCCCATTTGAAATGCTACATGAGATACTTGCACAATAGTCTAGTCATACAATCTAGAAATGCAACCATATAGGCAAGTGAGCCAGAGATTAGTACCTTCGAACTCAACAAAGCATGTGTCTTTCTAACTTTAGATTGCTCTCTAAAGTTCCCATGATGAGTGATATTTGTTACTTTCACTTGTAACCTGATGTAAGATAGCGTAGCGAAGGGTGACGTCAGAAAATGTCTTTTGTGCTTCGCGCTCACCCATAGGCCTTGCACACAATCAACATAGACGTGCTACGCGACGGTGTACAAGGGTCGTCTATGGTCTGGATTGAAAGACTGGACATTCCGAGATAAAGAGTGTCATTATTGTTGAGCATACAAAGCAGGTAAAAACACATAAAGCAGATTGGAGCAATCAAAGGCCTTAGACCTAGGTGCATAGAATATGTAGAATATGTCAGCATAAGATTTCATGAAATACTTAATATCACAGACATCCACTATCTATCCCACTACATATTTACAGACATAGCTGACTAAGCTTCCAGGTATTGTCTGACTGTGCCTATTTTCTTATTTCAATGAATCTATTTCTCATGGTGCCACGTCAGCATCTTGTAAGTGCGTGTGCACCTGTCGTTGTATAGATATTGAAATGTTCTCATTTATTCATCGGAACAAGAAACAATCACACAATAAATACATCCGCCATTAATTGAATCTGATTGCATCATATAATTTATTACATTTAAGTAAACCCACCTCTTACGACAGCATACTCAGTAACCCGAGACCACCACATTTTACAGTATCATAAGTATCTTCTTACTCACTGTAAACAGAACAAACTGCACACACGGAACGAGACAATTAAACAGCACAATCACAACTTGCACCCTTATTATACAACGCTTCTTCACAACTCCTTTCTTTCCACCTACGTCAATTCGAACTACTAGTGAATACTTGTTCATTACTCAAATAGCTTTCCTAGCATTGCATTTCGGTTCTGTAGAGGCCAGTTGGATGGGCAAGACGTAGACAGCCATCAAGGACCCAGCCGGGGGGCTAAGAAACGCAGCCCAAGACGCACCGACCGCCATCAAAAATAAAGTTTCTCCATCAACTGAAAGGCCTCCATACCTAGAGAAGAGGTCAAAGAGGCAAAGAAGCAGGAACTAGAGAAGGTTGCCAAAGAGCATGATGAGAAAAAGGGGGAACCTCGAACAACAAAAAGGAAGGAGAAGAAGACTGCGCTCGTAAAAAATGCAGATGAAGTCAAAAAGCGGACTGATGCAGCTGCCGCGGAACGATTGAAGCAGCGCCAAGAGTTACAAAAGACATTGGCAGACATGGAGGAAAGAAAAGGTCAATACAGCGCCAAAGAAATAAAAAAACAGGAAGAGGAAATCAAGAAGATCAAAGATACTGATCGAATCGAACGACGCAAGGAGGTCAATGAATACAAGATCGCTCAAGCCCAAGCATCTCTACAAGGTAAAGTAGGAAAACTCTTTAGTAACATTGTCAGAAATCCTATTCTGGGGAAGTTCGGAATGTTTTACAAACGACAACTCCGAATTTGGATAAGATTGAGAGAGACGAATGTCGCTGCTGTGACTTTGATAGGAATAATAGAATTTGCTTCGATCCGATATATGTTTTGGGGCTGGGACAAATCAGTCAAAGGAATCAACAAAATGAACGCAGCAGTTGATTCCTCTGAAGAACCACTTGACTCTAGCGGCCCTGCTATTTTCAATGCCACTACTGGTCTCTGGGTAGATTCTAATACCGGTGCTGTTCGTACACCACCTCGTTTGTATTCGGGGGCAGATTTGAGCTGGTATGTGCCATTTACAAATAAGACCATGGCTTTTACAGATACAATGCCAAGTACTGAGAAGGTATAATCGCTCCTATACTATAGATAAGAATGTATGAGTCAATCTTTTCTATACATTCGAAATGACTGGTTGATATTGAGTCATGAAGTATTCGTTTTGCATAGCCATTATCACTTGACTGATAAATTGGTCACGTGCTCACTCTAGAGTCTCTTCTAGATCTTTTCTCTCTTTGATTACGTGTCCCTGTTTACTGTTCCTCCGGATTTGACGACTGGCGCATATGACGTCATACTTGTGTGTGACGTCTCCTCATCGTATGTGACTGGATATGCTGCTGTCATATTTCTTCTTTGTCTTCTTTGTTCATCATCTTCAAAGCATTTGCTACTCGTTAAGAATCCATCAACTATCTTTACTTAATCTATTAGTATATAAGTGAAAATCAACTCATTACTCCACCATCAAACAAAATAATTACTTCTCTACTTTCCATTATCACTAATATTTCTTTAGTTTAGTTTAGTTTAGTTTAGTTCAAACAATGCAGAAATTTATTGTTAGTATATGTTTTATACTCGTCATCATTTCAAGTGTTCAAGGAGGCATATGGGATGCCGTTGTAGATCCTGGTGCTTATGCCAAGGGAGCTCTTAAAGCTGGTGACAAAGATGCATCTCATGCACCCTCACAGGCACCGAGAGCTCCATCGACTAAGCGTCCATCCGACGCTGCAAAGAAAGCGGAAAATGCTAAGAAAGCCGCTGCTAAGAAAGCCGCAGCTGAGAAAAGAGCCGCTGCTGAGAAAGCCGCAGCTGAGAAGAAAACCGCTGCTAAGAAAGCCGCAGCTGAGAAAGCCGCTGCTGAGAAAGCCGCAGCTGAGAAGAAAGCCGCTGCTAAGAAGGAAGCTGCTGCCGAGCAGAAAGAACATGAGATAGAAGCAGCGAATAAAAAGGCTGAAGAAACGGCAGCTAAAAAAAAACAGGAAGCTAAGGAGAAAGCAGACGCAAAAGCAAAGACTGAAAAAGACAAAGCAGCAGCAAAAGGAAAAGAAGCTAATGAAGAAAAAATAGCTGCAGCAAAGAAACTTGCTGAACAAAAAGCAGCAAGGAAAGCAGAAATTGAAGCTCATAAATTGAAAGGACTGCAGCTTTCATTAGAGGGAACGTTCGGGAAAATGGTGTCAAGGATGCTAAGTTCGAAAGTGCTTGGGAGTCGTGATTATGAATCTCAACTCAAAATATGGGGCATGATGTCGAAAACAGGTTCGGCTGCTAAATATCTTTTGGGTCTAGGGATGATTGGTTACACAGGGTATACAATCTATGGAATGATAGAAGAAATCAAAGAGACCAATAAGCTCAATGCAGAGGCGAATAATCCGAAGATCTCACCATTAGATGATAGCGGTGCTCCTGTTTGGGATAGTAGTGAGGGACTATGGGTTGATAAGAACACCAGACAGCCCAGAGTACCATGGATACTCTACAATGGATACGACCTATCGGGCAGTGATACTGTCCCCTACACAGATGGTCTGATGAAGTTCCAAGCCAATACATAGAGCAATTCTTGCTTTGATCGGGGAAGCAAAGCTAAAACATTTCATAATACAGATTACTCTCAGCCATAAAACACTTCTTTCAGCGCATTGTGATCGTTTACTTTCTAATACTACTTACTCAGATTGTATGTTGCAGAAGCGACCTATCAACATGCTCTATCTAATCCTCTATTGCACTCAAAAACCATTTATATGCTTCGTTGCCAGTCTCCTCTTTATATCGTACACCGACATTGTGCAGCAACTCGTTGAATTCTGTGCTCCTTTCTGACGGCACTTGTATTCCTGTAACATGTTTGCATTAGTATAATGTATGTACATCATCGCAATCAATGTTTTCGGGGTTTACCAACAAGTACTCGCGCAATATCACCTCCATAATTACGATAACTCAGCAGAGTCAAATTGAATGGCCCATGTGGCGATGATTGAGCGAGTGATTCCAGGAAGGAGTAAAGTGCCATTGGTTTTTCAGGAAATGTAAAAGCAAAGATACGCTCATCTTCGATCTAAAACCAATATAATTGGGTTAGCGGAGAGCTCCGAAGCTGAATTCAATTGATTACCGCTGATCTACCGCCTACAATATCACGAAGGTGGGTTTTAGCCATTTCATTGTCGCAAAGATCCTATTGGGCGTTAGTCAAACAAGTCACTCCACTATGACTCGTTGTTACCATTCCTTGCATATCAGCCTCCCTGAGCTTAGTAAATACCTCTTCTATCTCATTTTGTCTTGTACAAGATGGCTGAATAGCGAATGACATTGTCACATGCCCATATCTTAATGTCGTTGGAGATTGCAAGCCCATGCCGCGATGTCCCCTATATCGATAACTAATTCCAGTGACGCTCCTTGGGGCGATGCGTGAATACAAGTCGAAAAAAGCACCGGGTATATCCTTTAGTTTCACTGCTATGAGCGCCTCCGACTCTTTTCCCAGTTCTGCTCTTTCTGCAATGAAGCGGGTCCGCTCGAAATTCATATTGGCACCAGAGAGAATGGCCACTGCTTTCAAATTCGGGTTTAAATCTTTGTATGTGTGCCATTTCTTGATACCAGCAACTGACATAGCGCCTATGTCGATTTCGTTGGGTCGAATGGTCAGGAGGGTAAAGTGATTCTTACCCGCAGGTTCCATCACTGATCTCGTATCTAGGAAAATATCTTTGACAGCGGCACAGATTTCATCCTACTCAAGTATTTATGTGATCTAGTAATGAGTGTGGGAAGTCACAGTGGCTTACGGTTGTGACCAGAACTATACCATCCAATGTATGCTTTGCAATACTATAACAGTGAGCTCCGATCTCTCGCACTGCGGTTCCGTCGCTGAAGCCATTGACAGAAGGCAATAAGACTGGCTTGTTTGCTATAAAAGCTTGCTTCATCGCATCGCTATCCACGCAGTTCACGCCTATGACTTTGATATGCGGGTATGTAGATTTTACATAAGCCGCTACGCCTGAGATCAAACCTCCGCCTCCAATAGGCACAAAGATTGCCTCAATGGTATCTGCATCGAGTTGTCTCAATATCTCCAGCCCTGGAGAAAATCAGTATCCTTATCATTATACTGGGAATGTCTTAGTATATACCTACTGTCCCTTGACCTATCGGCGTGGAAATCAGTGATCCAGCTAGGCCGTGCTCAATTGAACATTTCATTTTTACCAGCAATGACCAGAGGATCGTCAAACGGAGGCACAAATATTAGTCGTTCATTCTCAGAGATTCGTAGACATTCTAACTTTGCTTCTTGCAAATCGGCTCCATGTAGTATGACGGTAGCTCCAAGCCTTTCTACTGCTTTATATTTGATTGCAGGTGTTCCAGCAGGCATAACAACAATTGCTTTCACCGAAAGCGTTTTTGCAGCCAAGGCAAGACCTTGTGCATGATTGCCTGCACTCTAAATACGAATGAGCAATCAATGCTCTACAATAGAAGAGTTCGTTAATTGTTTCCCATTTACACAAGCAATGACTCCTTGTTTCTTCTGTTCTTCAGTCATATGAGCTAATCGATTATATGCCCCTCTACATTTGAATGAAAAGTTTGGTTGTAAATCTTCTCTTTTCAGGTATATGTCAGACCCTATTGTATTCGATAATAACTTTGCATGTGTAATGGGTGAAGTAGTCGCCACAGCATATACTTTGGCTGTAAGAATAAGCTTGAGGTATTTGTGAAGCTGTTGTTCCTTCTCGGATATGAGTGAATCATCGTCAAGGTATGGATTTGCATAAAAGGATGAGTCTAGTTTGCCATCCTGATTAATATATGTTGTTTCATCGGAGAGTGTCGTAAGAATAGCAGTTGGCATGGATATTATTGTTGATACTAAGTGATTACTAAGTAGTAAGCTGATACGATAGATCTATACTACGAGTGCACTGTAGTACAAATGACAACATGAGACAACAACAAACGACAAAATCCAATCACAAAGTACAATTACAAATATCGCAAATCATCAATAGTCAAATCGATAGTGGTCACCCACTAGTTATGGCATAAACTACTCTTCATCTCATGTATTAGAGTCAGAAGTCAGAATGAAAGCGATCTAAAACATGTTGATCGAAGCGAAAACAGGGGGTACTACCATTTTGCCCTCGTATCCTTAATAGACCAGTATAACTAACGACATACTTCGTAAGTATTCTTCAGGTGTGCAGATGTGCTTTGATATGTTAATATCTCCACCATATGCGCTCATACGTGTCGATACCAATCCGCTCGATGATATTTCAGGTATCAGCTGCCGGGTCATGAATGCGTTCAGTATGAGAAGCGAAACCTCAACGTATGATCCCGCACAGAACAATCAGACATAGCTGCATGGATAGTCGGTTCTGTTGTACCCAGGTACCTATGATGCATGCTAACGCTTCAGCAATCATAATTGCTGAAGCGTTAGCATGCATCATAGGTAGAAATGTCCTTGCCATCTTTCCTCGCCGGTCCTTCGTTTTGGATCAGTCCATTGATCTATTGAGAGCAAGCAGACTTCCATCATCCATTTGCCTTCACTAAATTTATGTGCGAGCTTGACGGTCTAGTAGATGGCATTGACGATGGGAAATGTGTTGTCGCAGGACGGTCCGTCATAGCGGTGAATTGACCCAATTCTACGCCATTGAGTATTGTCAGCAACCATCTTTGATAGCTATTAATTGTGGGTCAATCGTCGATTTATAGTATAGAAATAGTAGCATGAACTTTACGCAGTATTGTCCAAGGGGTCAGTTCCTTCGCCGCCGGAATCCTGATCATCGAACTTCCAGGACTGATATTCCGATGCAGATGTTTGCATATATGATCTCGGTATTTTGCGATCATATATAACTCGTCCACCACGACCGATGCGTCTGCGACCGCTTGCAAGTATATATTGGGAAGTACCCACTTGTATACTGTCCTGAAAATGCTGCTTCGACACAGGACGCGGCAGAGCGCAATACGGTTTCTGCGATACTAGTAAGCACTGTATCAGAATACAAGAGGCATATAGTCATTACATCTGTGAGATCGAGCCATTGCTCTTCGAGCTTCTTGGCTCCCATCTCTGGATCGGAGGTGAGATCTGAATCGATTTCTAATGACTTGTTTGCCTTTTTGGCGAGGCCATCCCTTCCGTATGCCAACAGAGTTTGCGAAGTAACAACGTCCGAGGGAACTTTGACAGTAATCTGATATAATCGTGCGTGAGAAGGGAATAAACAAATCTATACAGGACTGCTTACCTTCTTCTTCGGTTTCTCATCTGGAATTTCGTCAGGCATCCCTAAGTATTTGCGCTGGGATCGTACGTTGGCTCTTTGCTCGAATATGAGTTGATCAAGTAAGATCATCTCTTTGCGCATCTTCTCGCGAGTTCCAACCAGGTCCAATAACTTGGTGACATCTTCTAAATCCCTACGAAGAATTTCGTACTTTTGTAGACATTGGGCGTCTGTACGTCTTGTCTTCCTTGTGCTCTTAATTTCACGCTTTCGGAAGGTCACGTACGGATCATTTTCACTTGTCATATACTCCTCATTCTACAAAGCTCAGCCAGACTCAGCTTGACAGGGTGGTATATGTATATGATACCTTAATGATTGGCATTATATTGCCTTTCTTTCTTAGTCTCTTGGCGCGCCAGTAGCCATATATCGCACTGAAAGCCTTTTCGACTGACTTTGGATCATACGTACTTGCGATATAAGGCTTAATTGCGTCTGCTTCTATTCTGATAACCTCAGTATCATCCTAAAACTCGAACGTTATGAACTTCATCTTGTACTCATTGATCATCAACCTAACATACCTTCAGACTATCTGAATTTGCAAAACCTTGTAACTTTTCGTATTCGCTCATTACATACTCAAAGTCGTCCAATGAGACTTTCAAATCATCGCCTTTGACGCCATTATTATATAATGTGATGAAGTCCTGATCTTCCATGTCTGCATCATATGGACTCCTGTTTATCTCTTCGAGAGGGAGAGAAAAGCGAATAAGACTCTTAGGTAATCGAAATAATCGGTTGTAATGTAACGTGTATAATGCTGAACGTTGTGTCGCATCAGGTATGGGGATAAAGACGTCTTTGGAGCTCGTTCCTGTTTGTGCAGCATTAATCACTGCTTGCAGATGGTGTTCCTATAACTTTGTTTAGCTGAATTGCTAATTTGCTAGTGCTATAACGCCTTTTGTTCTGCAGACTCTTATCTCAGCGATGCTAGTCTGCCGTGTCTTTCCTCTACGTTGCCCTAATACTACCCTTCCAAGCAATGTCATAGTTCTACTTTCTCCATCAACTCTTTCCGCGCTACAAGTGTCTTTGTTTCTCTACCTCTTCTTCTTCTTTTTCCACTCCCGTTGTGATCTCGAAGCTTGTTCTATTTGCTGCATTCTCTTCATCCAGATCAGGTGTATCATAATGTCTCTTTATGGGTAACTGTCTCTTTGGATCTAATTTACGAGACCTGAATTTCGCTTTATTTGTTAATCTGTCCATTTCTCGGTTTTTGTGTTTAGGTTTTTGGAAGGGGATGAAAGTGTGATGGGTGGATGGGTGAGTGTGAAATCACATTCAAATAATGGTTTTTTTACGCGGGTGATTGGTGGGTATGAGTGTTATGGGTGGATTGGGTGAAGGTGTAATTTCGTTAGGGTGTTGTTCTTTTGGAGCGTCAGGGTAACTTCAACACTGGACCCATTACACCAATCAAAACAAAACAACGAGGAGTGTTTCTTATACAGTATGCTTATATACTTTTATATGAGAAATCACAAACGAGTATGAACATATCATAAATGTCGACGAACTGTCAATCACCTTCACCATATTTCAACTCTGAATGATCACGCCCTGCGATAATTCCTCCTTGATATTTGGTACTGTCCTATAAACATACTGTGCATTATTAGTAGTGAAACATCAATTGACGGGTTTCAAGAATACGGGGAATCACCTCTCCTCCTATCTCGGTATTGTATTTCTCTTCCCTCGGTATTTTCTTTTTTTTTGTGCATATTACCCACCACTCTCATACTCGCCATTCACACTCACTCCCACCTCTCCGCACACAATTCAACTACGATACCATCCATACACGCCGACACTGCTGCCAAATGCTCATCCAACAAGCATACCACCCACCTCCACCCTCCCGTCCCACAACATCAACATCATCCTCACGACCGCACACATCCCACTCCTCACTTTCACACTCTCACAACAACCAAAACGACACAAGGGAACACCAAGAATACATACTCGCAATATGCCAGTCACGCGGGCTCGCACCAGAAATAGGAATCGCAGCAATGGACGCAAAAACATCACAAATACAAATCGCACAGTATCAGGATACACAGACATTGCGAAGAACACTACATAGAATCGCAATATATGAACCAAAGAAAATTGTGATTCCGGAAACAATGGTCGAAAGTCCACTGCATATACTTTTGCTCAATAATGTCGGAAGAGATTGCGAAATCGTCGCATACGAAAGAAGATCATGGAACGATGAAAAAGGTATTACCAAAGCTAGACATACTGCCAATGAGCCCAAAGTGTCCATATACGAGCCTAAATGCCAAACGAGACTTGGTCAAGCACTAGATCGATGCTGATAGGGGGTTTAGGCATGCAGTATGTAAAGATGTGCAGTTTGTCGCGCCAGGAAGAAACGCTGAGCACTGCACTTTCCGGCAAATACTAGTAAGTATACTATTTCTAGCCTATGAAATTATCGCTGATTGCTTGTCAGCGCACTATCTGCGCTTGCTGGTCTTCTACAGTAAGCCCTCGTGGAATCTTTAGATTGGTGTTTGGCTCAACCCCGAATTCTTAGAAACATCGAGAACAGTGAGAATATCAGCTTTGCAATGTCATCGCTTAACATGTCGTAAGTCTAGATAGGTCTTGAGAATGGAATTGATTTTCTTACCCAAAGTATATAGCTATTCGAGTGCTGACGGCTTGATGATGATCACGACAGCGGCAGCTGCGACGTTAGAGCTTACTCGTAATCTAGGCCAATCTCAAGC
>Ga0160429_1001610_pt1 | contig 12430 bp, 18 predicted proteins | sample SolpanmetagenomR_FD_108199 | JGI IMG/M metagenome (GOLD analysis project Ga0160429, IMG submission 108199) | Solar panel surface microbial communities from Lawrence Berkeley National Laboratory, California, USA - R | ecosystem: Engineered > Built environment > Solar panel > Unclassified ... | reverse complement strand
CTGGGTCGGGTTTCAATTATGAGGTCAAGGTGTTTACGTCGATTAGCTACGGGGCACAACTGGATGAGTGGGGTGGGAGTTTCTTCATAGCTTAGCACATGTGGACTGTGCTGTTTTTATTGACACAAAATTGTTATCATATATGATCTTTTGGTTTACTGGAACTGGTAAGAACAGAAGATATGCAGCAGACGTTTTTTACACTGAATTTCTTTTTCTAAACTCGCTATAAGTACATTTCAAATCTAAGGGGGAAAGAAAACTCCGCCAACTAACTAGCCAGCCGATTCGAAAACAAACTTAGGGACAGTCAGAGAAAAGAAAAATGCAGGCATGACAAAAAAAAGAGAGACGAATATACCCCCATTCCTATTAAGCGCGGAAAGACACCGCAGCCGTCGCAACAACATCAGGCGCCGAGAAAGTGATAACATGCGACGCCGCGACGACGGTTGTTTCGCCTGGATTTAAGGTCGCCAGAACAGTGATGACAGCCGTGAGGACGGCTGGAGTTAGCGCTGACGATGACGATGATGATGCCGATGGCGATGACGATGACGATAGCGCAGGTTGGCTGAGGAAATAGCTGATCGGCGCACTACTCGGGACCGCACTACTCGAGACCGCAATGATGGCGCGCGAGGATGAACTCGAAAACGAGGGGATGCCTTGACTTGAGTTTCCGCCGACGCCGCCTACGGCTGGTCGGGGGCCGATGATTGTGGAGAGCGCCATGGCTGGAGAGCTGGAGGCAATGATGAGAGGGACTGGGATGCTCAAGGAGGCCATGGAAATTGTGGTGCTTGATGATGACGCCGCTGTGGTCATTGGTGTTGGAATCACTGTGATAATGGAGCCTGCACCCCCACCTGCGAGCGGCAAGGGTTTTACGTTGGGTGCTGGCGCTGCGCCTGCGGAGCCGCTGACTGCGCTGGGCGTGGAGTTTAGAGCGCGAGGCACAGGAGCCACGGCGGTACGCGACATGTGGTTGGAGACTGCCTTAGTTTGTGGGTCTTGCTGGCCGAGGAGGTTGCTAAGAGGTGCGTTGTCTGGCAAGCTTGCGACGATCTCGAGATCGGCGCATGTCGTGTAATACTCATCCTTGCCGGCGGGAAGACCGGGATCGATACCGGCAGTGGTAGCCCAGTCCCAGACCCAGTAGATGGTCATGAGTTTGCCAGGTGCCATTATTGAGGTATCGGTCGGGAAGACAACGTTAGTCTCGCACCACTGTTCGAGCCTGCTGGCTGTTTGACCGGGGAATGAATCTGGGAATGCGGCTTGGCGTTGGGTCGAGATGGCGCCCCCATTGATTTGGTAACATCGGAGGTCATCGTAGTCGTTGGCTGCAAGGAGGTAACCACGTTTATCACCGCCACTACCGTCCTTGGTCCACTTAAGTACGTCTGCTAATTTCTCGTCTGAGCTGGGCGAGGTGGTGCCGAAGACGAAGACTGTACCGCTGTTCTTACCCTTGCCGGGATTGTTTAGCGCGAGCGAGACGTGGCCGTTTTCGAGGTATTTGATTGCGATGGCGGAGCCGGCGGTTACTTGTAAGCGTGGCCACTTGGCGGATTGGGTTTGTGTGCGCTGGTTAGGGGCGCAGAGGAGGTCCGATTCGGCGATACGACTACGTCCAGCTGATGCTTGAGGGACTAGATAGTCCCCAGAGGCGAATCCTGGATCGGTGCGAGCGACATAGTTGCGAGAATATCCCATTGCTCCTGTGTAGCTACCATTGCTGCTGATAAGTGCCATTTGCTCGACCCATGAGTGTGCAGCGACTTGGCGGATAGATGTGAGTGCGACAAGCAAAAGAACCGATTTGAATGTTAGGAAAGTCATTTTGGTTATGGAGGAGATGATCTGAAGTCTAGGTTGACGGATGTGTTGAGTTTTGAGTAACTGCGCCTGCGCTGAAAATGATATACTTGGTATGTTTGTGGTAGCTTTTGGGGAGTTTGGGATGTACAAGGATGACGAGAGGAGAAGAGCAAAGAATATCAAGGACCAGGGAGGGCTATGGGGCTGTGGAAACCAGGATTGAGAGCGATTGCTCGGACCTATTAGCTACTAAGGTGAAACATGTGAACAGAACATAATGGTGGACAACGGCGAAAACAATGAAATGGGTTTTCCACAATGTTATGTTGGAAGAGATCTTTACGTGAAACAGCGCTTCATGCTGGAGTTGTCGCGCATGCGCCGCCTACAATAGTAACGAGCGTGTGGAAAACACAATATACACAAATATAGTTCACGTTTAGAAGCATCGCGGCTATTCTCTGTTTTGAATGCCATATCAGTGCATAACTTTTTTGGTGGGTGTACTGAACTTTGAGGCAAACACAACGGAGAGGGCAAGGCGCCATTATAAGCGCTTATCTCTAACACAACAGAGCCCCGAAGCGCCAATCTGTAACATGCATGATATCCTGCAGCAGAAGAACAACTGTGCATGGCGCTAACATAAACAAGCAACGAGAGCACGTCCCTTCGATGTCTTGGTAATTGTCTCGTCTTCAAGACGATGGTTTTCTTTGTCCTCATGCATGCATGGTAAGCTCACACAATGCGGACTGCACGTTACAGGTTGTCCTGTTCGAATGCCGGCTTGTGCAGTAACAATACGACAAGCAAGAAGTCGATCTATCGATCTCAAAACGCATGATTGTTTGTGAGTTCCTGATATCTTCCAGCACAATGGAGGATTTGTACGTTGTCTTCGAAACTAAACAAGAACGAATTTGATTCACGTGACTGTGGTGCTGGCTAAACCTCGCAGTTTCACATGTTCTTATGCGACGTCAATGGTTTCCTTTCCTGCGCGTTGTTTTGATGTTGTTATGTTACTGCATATAATTTGTCGCAAAACCCAGGTCATCTAGCTTCGTACAAGTAGATCTCTTCAACCATGCGAGTCCTCAACTACCAACTACCCATTCGTGCGGCAGACACGTTCGTCTACCTCGGTCTCGCTGTAGCGATCTCTCAAGTCCTCCGTCTCGTCCGTTTCATCACGCTCCACGCCCGCCTCTCCAACATCAAGATCTACCGCCGCAGCAGTTCCTGGGCACTCATAACCGGCGCATCCGACGGCATCGGTCTGGGTTTCGCGCAAGAGCTCGCGATACACGGCTTCAACCTCGTATTACACGGTCGCAATCCCAGCAAACTCGAGCGCGTCAAAGCCGACCTACTCGCCTCGCAACCCGCTTCACTCCCAATATCCATTCGTATCGTCACCGCCGATGCGTCGAATTCCCATGGCATGAAAGCCGCCGTAGAAGCCCTTGTGGCGAGCCTAGATGATTTACCCGGCCCATTGACCGTCTTAGTGAACAATGTTGGCGGCTCGGTACCTATGGCAAGCGCGTACACACCGCTGTCGAAGTACAGTTCCGCGGATGTCGACGGCTTGATAAACCTGAATGCTCGTTTCACCACACAACTAACCCGCACATTATTGCCAACTCTACAATACAACAAGCCTTCACTGATCATAAATGTGGGTAGTGTAACCGGCATTGGAGGAACAATGGGCGGACCATACCTATCCGTATACAGCGCGACCAAAGCCTACGATCTAGCATTATCCGCAGCTTTGACGCGCGAGATGGAAGCCGAGCATTCCGGCGTGGAAATCTTGGGGCTCGTGGTGGGTGAGGTGACAGAAGCGTCGCATAGTACATCCAGCCCGTCCTTTTTCTCGCCCGGACGTAGGACGTTTGCGAAAGCCGCGTTGGGCAAAGTCGGGTGCGGCAAGTCGATTGTCACGCCGTATTGGGGTCATGCGCTGCAGTGCGCGTTCTTCGAGCTATTGCCGGCCAGGTGGCAGAACGGGTTTATCTTGAGCGAGCTAAGGAAGAGGAAGGCGGCGGAGCTTAAAAGGACTTAAGTGCTTGCGCTATTATATATTACTAGTTGCCTATTTGTGGTCGGGCCGGATTCTACACTTCATTAATTCTAATGATGAGTTAGTAAGATACATGATGTGTAATCAATAATAACTCTATCAACAATAGGTACATTTAAGATTTTCCCCAGCAAAAGATACTTGTATAGTATATGAGAATCTACCCGGTATCAATTTAAAGAGTAGAATTATAAATTTCTCTTAGGCATACTTAAAGCGACTATTTTGTTTTTTGATGAGAGACCTTGCTTACTCATCATTGGTGATGTTGCCCGCCACCTCGCCTGCCCCAGATCTAAAATCACGTGATTTCGCACAAAATGTCCTAACGTGACGGAATTTGGAATAGCCAGCAGCATGACCCAGACTTTCTTTCGGCAGGACCTTAAAAAAGATCATCTTTTTAAAAGGACAATGTCGAAGCGCAACGAATTGCCATCAGCGCTACTGGGCGGCTTGACGTATTGTTGTTTCGTTATTGCTCTTTGCTGGGTCAGCGCGTTTGACTGTGCATGGTGGTTTTTGAAATCATTGTTGATTTTATGTGCTCTCTGCTCTACTTCAAGAATCGCTAGAACGGGTATCTAATCATGCTTCATGCGCCAAATCGGCCAACCTACCTCAAATTATCATAATGCGCGGAAAACACCTCCGCGTAAGCCTACTGTAACGCCGGCATCAACCTATCAAGCTGCTCACCCATCTTCTCCTTCCACTCCACCCCATAAAGCTCCTGAAACTCACGCTTCGTCGATTCCACCATCTGCTGCTCCCAAACCCGCAAAGTCTCCTCCGCAATTGCTCTCTTCTCGTTCGCAGCATTCTCGTGCTCACGCATCAATTTCGCCCGTCTTTCTTCCTCCAGCTGTACCTGTCTAGCCCCGTCCGCCTCCTCGTATGTCCTCTTTTTCTGCGCTTCTTCACGCTTCAATTTTGCCGCCAGATACTTTACCGAGTGACCAAGTCCAGCACCCTGCTTCTCCGACGGCAGGATCGCAAGCGGTGGCGCGCTGAAGAAAAGAACGTGGCCATTCTCGTCGCGTTGAAATTGTTCGCGAACGTCAGGTGGGATCGCTTGATTTGCGGCGTCGCTCAGTTGCCATACTTCAACCGGTTGAGGGGCTTTGTAGTTTGTGTAGGGAATTTGAGCAGGGGCGATATTAGCCGGCGTGCTTGCTTGATTTGGTTGGTAGCGTGAGATCGCCGAGGCAGGGACCGGTACTGGTTGTGGACGAGGAGTTTGCGTTGCTTGAGGTGTATGTGCGGAGAAACCCTGAATTCGTGGATCTGAAACTTGTCGCAAAGGTGGCGCAGGAGACATCGTTGCTTGTTTTGCTTGCTGCATCGGTTGTGGATTATATGTCACTGGAGGTATAGTGGATTGTGGTAGAACTGGTCGTGGAGTAGTAGTGGTGAAATTTCCTTGTCGTTCTCTAGAAAGCCCGTTTGGCACCATGTTCGGTGGTACTTGTGATTGTGATTGTGATGGAGGTGGTGGAGGCGGAGGAGTAGGTTCTGGCGGTGGACTTGGCGTAGGCTCGGGTGGTGGTGATTCCTATGAGTATTATGAGTATTAATTATCATTTGAAATATATCCAAATGATTGACTTGATTAGTCATCTTACCTTTGGATCTCTGGGTCGTTTGTGCACAGCTCCAATCTTAGGCGGCGCATTGTCTGCTCCCACCTCGGGCTTAGGTAGGTCGTCTGTCTCTTTCGCATCATCCTTGAGTAGATATGCAATAGGGCTAGGAAGTTTCTTCATTTTCTTGGGTTCCTTGTACAGTTCCATTTCGTAGTCTTTATCCCGTACTTCGTCCGGCAAACAACTTGCCCATGTTTTGACCTTATTCAAAGTATGCTTTTCGTCATTGTACCGAGCCTCACAAACATATATTTCTTTATCCTGGGGGAAGTCACGCGGACGACCCTTGCTGTACCGAGTAATGAACATGACAAAACACCGGTCAACAATTTCATCCACTTGATGATCACGATATTGTCCGGTCTTCACAACTTCGTTTTCAAAGAAATGACGATCGAAGCGGTGGACGGTCTGCTCGGGACGGTAGTACCAGCAAGCGTTTACCCACTGGCTGCCTTGAGAATCCTGCCAGGTTCGGTATATCTGAGCAACGATGGGTTTTGTCAGATCATTCGGATTTTGTATGTGTACCCAGTCACCTGTAATGATTAGCAATAGCATTAGTGATACTTTAGCAACACTTACCAGTCTTCCAAAGCTGACCATTGTGCTGAATGCCATTGGGTAACGGTATGCGTCCATCTTCCATGACAAAATCGGAGTCCGATCGAGTCAGCTCTTCTTGAGCCAACTTGCGGATCTCTGTCTGCAACTCAACGGCATCTTTGTGAATTTCACTGTCATCTTCATTATAAGCCTTGGCGTTCTCGAACATCTGTTCGACATCCCTCATAAATTGCTCGACTGATGTATACTTCTTCCGCTTTAACTTTTTCTGGTCGCCTTTGAGTTAGCATACCACAGCCCATCCGAAACTTCTTTACATACCTTCAAAACATCAACTGCCATCGGATTCTTAATCGAGACAAAATATTCCGGCATGACAGCTTTGTCCGGCAGCCTGTCGAAGCTGCTAATTTTCGAGACCCCGTCCTTATTCTTGAATTTTCTCATTCCCTTGAGAATGTTCTTAATCCTTACTTCCATAGGTGTGTCTACCTTTGGCGGTCTTCCGCGTTTCTTTCTAGCTTCAATATCCGCAGCGTGTTGATCATCCTCTTTCGCTGCCAATGCCTCCTTCTTGGCACCGTTCAAACTACCCTTCGGTCTTCCTCTACCTCTCTTCTTCACGCGCGATGAGTCATCGGATTCTTCTGCCTCCTCATCGTCGTCTTCCTCATCCTCATCGTCATCCTCCCCTTCTTCTTTGACTTCGGGCGGTAGATCATCTTGAGGTGGGATTTCTCCAAGATAAGGCAACTTCGCAACTTCCGCCCTTATCAGTTGTCTATCCACTAGTTTTTGTAATTCCTGCTCCACCAGCACCTTGACGTCAAGCGCATCCTGATATGCACCGGACTCTTGTCGATTGTAAACTTGCGCATTATGTGGAATCAGCGCAAAGTCACGAACATACTCAGCGAAATTGGTATATGCTCTCGTCGCAATCTTGGCTTTTATTGTGCTCAATGCGATGGGCTCTTTGATGATATCGTAATAACTGGGAAGGACGCGTTTGTTGACCTTGCGGTGGAAGACTTTGGAGGGATCGTGTACTTCACCCGGGTTGAGTGAACTGTATGAAGTTGTCAATAAAGAGTCTAACGAGGTAGACATTGAATTGGAACAACATACTCTGGTTTCCTGAAAGCATAGACCGTATTAAGGATATGCTGCATGGCACTCCATTGATCGTCCGATACAATCGAATTCGCAGCCCTGACTTGCGGCGCTTCGACTTCCACACTTTGAATCGGAGTACCGCCACCTTCCACCTGAGCGCCCGCCATTGTCTGTGAGTTTATCTAATGAACTCTATGTTCATACAGTAACGTTATCGTGTCCAGTATCTCGAGATTCGCGACTGCATTTTAGGAATTCATACCGCGGCAAGAACCCTGGTCTTGGCAATCAGCCTTGTGCTGGGGATTGAGTTTCTTTTACTTGTGACTCTTTGAAATCAAGTGCTATATAGTAAGAACAACCATAAAGTGTATTCTTCCGTGATGCCTTCAGCGATTTCGTCAGCCGGAAACACGGCAAAGAAAAGACTGCGGAAACGTAAAGCCAGGACTACAGAAGGTGCGTCATATGCTATGTTAGATACTTCGAATAATCCGTAGTAAACATGACGGGGATACAGAAAAAGTTATCCTATGGCTAATATGATGCTTGGAGATTGCATGAAATATTCGCTGTGGTCGATGTATTAGTTTCTAATGTTATAGAGTTCTAACTGATGTTAGTTTCCTCGTCCTCTGATAGTTCTAGTAGCAGTGATGATGAATCTGTAGATGAAGAAGACGAGAAGGAAAAGAAGAAAAACAAAGTATGTGTTCATCATGATAGTCTTCCTGCCATTGGACACCTCCTAATGTCTATTTAGTCCACAAAAACAAAGTTCGTAAAGACAAAAACGAGTCGAAAGGAACCAAGCCCTCAAACAGAAGGTGGCGCAGAAGAGGATGGAGCTGCTACTGAAGAGGTTTCTGCAGCTTCACCAGCACCAACAGCGGAGACTATCCCGGCTGTGGAAGATACGTCTAATAAAGCCTTCACACAAGCTTACCTTCGTATGATGACAACACAATTCTCTAATGATCTTGATGCCCTACGCCGTGCTGCGGACTTCAAGGAGTCATCATCAGTAGGCATCCTGATCAATGCTTTGAAGCAAGGCGAGGGACTATTCAGCGACGCGGAGAGAGAGATAATATTGGGCGGTGGGAGAGTGACCGGAGTGCAATGAGGTTGAAGTGCTATACTTATGGAGATGATCCGGAAGAGACTCTAGAATATTCACTCCAAGGTGCGGCTTCGGGAAAGCGTTTCATGACAATAATCAACAATAGGTCTTCGCACGTGATACGAGTAGCTGACCCACTGAGGTGGTCAACCGGAACACGATGTTCACTCGGACATGCATGATAACAAGCCGACCAAGCAAGCCCAGCGAGCTCTATAGTCAATGGGTATAAAGAATTCCATGCTGGTGGAGTACAGGAGAGTAATACGATGGGATTATCGAAGGGCATGGACAAAGGCGATCAAATAGGAACTGAGACCAGCTGCGTGCAAGTCAGTCAGAGCATCCAATGCCGATATGTACTTAGGAAGTCATGGATAGTATAATACTCATATTACGTGCATCTGAAACCGCTACAGACACCTACCCCGCAACAAATGAGGGGCAAAACCCCCCCTTCCTGCTCTGGGCAACTTCCAAGTTTGACCTGTTTGCTGCTGCGATGACGCGGTCTTCTTGGAGGAGATCAAAACCGAAATAAGATCTCCTTTTCACTTCAAATATTTACATCAATCAAACAAACAGATCACCTATCACCTATCACCTCAATCAACACCAAACGTCAATTAAAATGGACAAGATTAAGGTACACTTTTTATAGCTTCCCAGCTACACCCAGGCATTGAAACGTCTACTTTTCTAACACACAAGCTTCAGGACATGGCCAAGAAAGTCACGGGAGACTCCTCTTCTACCAGCAACGCTGGTAACACTGGCTCTACAGGTGGAAGCAGCATGGACAAGAAGATTGACCAGTACGGCACAAAGTGTGAGTGATTTGTATCCTTTTGGTCATTGTCAACTAAAGTCCCTAACAACCATTTCAGTCCTTGGCGAGCAGCAGAAAGCCCACGGCATGCCCGCTAACCAGCAGACCAACCAGAAGATCATGGACGGGGTACGTTTAGAATGTGAAGCTGAAAGCCTGGATTTATACTGACTGTTCAATCAGGCCGAGTCATTCATTCAGAAGGGGACCGGTCGTCAGATCTAGAAACCCTCATCGAATGCCGTGTAACAATACTATGAATGGCTTTAATGGCACTGTCCATGGCCACTGGATGAACAAATCGCTGGGTGGCCACTGCACCGCAGGAATATAACGTTAATGAAGCATAATGAAAAAGTTGCCTCCCTATGCTATCTCGAAGGTTGCATAAAAATGTCTAGATGACTTGAAGTGACGCCCGGTTTGCTTCTCTTCTACGACACTATATACCTCCTGGCGCCTTGATTGCCAGGCAATGCTCAGGACCTCGAGTGTATTAGATTATATTGGACTGCACAGTATTTGAAAGACTTATTATGCTCTGTTGTAGTTCAACAGAGCTATGACTTTCTAGAACTCCTACAGAAAATGATGACATGGTCATGCAGTGAAGATCATTCTACAAAAGAATTGTCTGTGCATTGATGCGTTCAAGCCGCGTCAGTACACTGCCTAACGGACAAATTCGTGTGTGAGATAGAGCCGGGTAATGCAACAACACTATCTACCGGCATGTTTACTGACATTGCATGGTGTGGCTGTCATGAAAACCTAGTTGACAATCTGAAAACCTAGTTGACAATCTAAAATAAACCACTCCTTTGTATGATATAGCCACCAAGGGAAATGACCCGCCGCTTTTACGGTGTTAAACAGGTGTTTCTTTGCAGTAGCTCGATCGGTCTAAACAATTGAACCTCATTCTACGCTCAGTTCTGTAGTGAGAGTTATGTTTTCGCAAGCTTACAGTCTTGATGAGAGTCGCTTAGCACAACCTCCATCAAGCTCATAAACATATTTTGTGCTACCAAACTTTGAAAGCAACCATGAGAATCCAGGTAAAACCCCTTAACATTATTGAACGGAAACAAATACAGAGTCCTTCGTACTTTTAAACCTAGTGGCTATTATTCTAACCCGGAATCATCTATGAAGGAGGTTCGTCGTTAATGAGGCATCATACAAAATGATCGAAAATGGTCCGCCTCACCAAATTTGTATGTAAAAAACACTAAAAGTACTATTTCGGCAGTAGCCTGGGACCTCGTGATGCCTCCCTCCACTAAATGCCAACTCCTTCGTACACGTGCTCAGCGATTGGCAAATTAGCCAACCAGCACAGCGGGAGGAAGAGAGTCATGAGATTCCTCGCTCGGTTATGTCGGTATTTTCTCACTGCAAGTTCCATTAATTCTTCGCTGTTGACATTCTCTATCGTTACCAAAGAAACAGCTCCAACAAGATTTAAAAGCTAGGGGATGTCTAAGATAATTCCCTAGCTTATTAGCTAATTTTGATGACTAACATTTAGATTTATAAAGGTTAAAACTAGTGAAAGCACAAAGCGGACATAATCGAACGAAGAATCTCATGACTTGTTTCACAGTACTAGTACGATGACATAAGATAGGCCGATATAATATACGGGGAATTAGACGACCGACATACACGTGCCCCCTTGGATGCTATCCGTGTCGCTAAGATGAGGTAGGACGGGCGATCTGGTGTTTGGTACCGCGGCTGACAAAGCCTAAGCAATTGCTTCTATTGGTTTGTAAGTTCTGGCATTCGGTCGAGCCTTCATCCTAGGCAAAGGCGAATACTCGGCGATCCGAGACGGGGAATTAAATCAACATCGACCGCCTTTCCTTCCTTCCTTTCTTCCTCATTTTTCCCCAGAAAGAGAGACAGAGCATTGGCGGTGCCGGGAATGCGATCAGAGATGCTAAAGACGAGCTAAGCATGCGCCTCATCTACCATCAATAACAAGCAAGCCTTCTTCTTCTTCTTCTTCTCCGACCCCCATCAATCCTCCGCCCGTCGTCGCACAATTCGCCTGTATTATCCCCTCGAGTATCCTGGGTTCTCATCGCAAAAAGTCGCGCTCATACATCCAGTCGCGTGTATATCCATTTGCTATATCAGTATCTATTCCATTTATATATACCTATACTCGACAAAATGTCGAGATTACCACACCGCCGAAGTGTATTCAGACATAATTCTAGCGGATCTTCCGCTCCTTCATACTCGGCCGGCGAACTCCAAAGTCCCGGAGGACAAGCGTCGCTATCATTCTATCATCGCTATTTCACCAAGAGCGTCCCCGTTCCTGCCCCTGCTTCAGTAACGACCTACACACCCACACCAGTCGTACCTTCCTTAGATAATGACGAGAAAGACGAGAGGAAAAATGTCGCCACGCCTAGAGTTTCCGTCTTCGCTATCGACTTTGTGCGCAAATTCTCGTTCCTATCTATTGGTTCCTTAGTCCTATCCGGTCTCTTTGGTATGCTTCTGGTTGCATCCTTGGTCGTTGTGTTAGCAATACACTTTACGCATCAGAATCCGGTGCATAAAGAGGCTGTCAGCGCTGTCACTGCGTTTGAGGTTGGACAAGTTGCTACCTCTATCGCTGCCGTCGCGGACACCGCCTCTCCTAGATCATTCTCTACATCCGTCAAGCTCTCCATGACTTCCGCGACCATTGTTTCTCCTAAGTCATCACCTACCGCTTCAGACGCCTCCATAAAGAGCGCTCCTGTGATAGCCGCTACTTCATCTGCTCAACCCACGAAATATACACAGATTATTCACTCATCCTCTGTTACATCCGTTGCGGCCGCAGTCGCGACTCCCTCTTCTCCCGCACCGATCTCACCAAATATGGGAACTGTCCAAAGTACTGGTCCTTTCGCCTATACCTCATCCCCGGTTCGGCTAGCAGTGTTTGGTAACTTCGCGGATCCAACAATCTACTACGACGCTAGCAGCGCATTATGGTATGTCTTCGGTACTAATACCGCTGCGGGCATTATTTCTGCCGGCTCAGGGCTAGAGAATATCATAAATACAGCCAATGTCCAGATCGCAACATCACCAGACTTCAAGACTTGGACTTTACTCCCACCATCTTCTGATCCTCTTCCCGTCCTCGGAGACTGGGCAGTAACCGGAACTATGAAACCTCCTGCATACAACATCAATTTCAAAATCCCCACCGCAAATGTCTG
>Ga0160429_1001609_pt1 | contig 12431 bp, 11 predicted proteins | sample SolpanmetagenomR_FD_108199 | JGI IMG/M metagenome (GOLD analysis project Ga0160429, IMG submission 108199) | Solar panel surface microbial communities from Lawrence Berkeley National Laboratory, California, USA - R | ecosystem: Engineered > Built environment > Solar panel > Unclassified ... | reverse complement strand
TATGCACACCACACCAAAATCTTAGTAAAGCTATCATAACATTAGCGCTTCTTATTATTATATTAAACATATTACTATTATTATAGTAATTATTATAGTAATAAACGTATTATTACTAGTTTTATTTTCGAAATAGATAGCGTTGTTAGGATTATATAGGACTATGGTATACTGTAGAGGCTGGTATTCGAACGGGATTAACGTATCTTTTAAGTACGTCTTTTAGAGATTTGTTAATAGCGTTAATAGTAGTAGGCGTATAGAAGAAGCCTTTCTCTTTTAAAATACCGCTAATACTCGTATTATCTTACTTATTATAAAAAATAATAGTAATACGTTTAATAACTAATGAGTAAGAAGCGTAATGTTATAATAGCTTTACTAAGATTTTGGTGTAGTGTACATACCTTGAAGCGCCAAGGATTGACATTAATTATTAATACCCCAAGTTCTACAAGGTTGTGTAAACAAATTTAAATCCACAAACAATGCAACGATTAGCAAGATATCCGTGATTGACTTGCCTTAATTATAATCGTTCATAAACTGAAGAACTATGGCAGATCGTGCGATACCAGTCATTGTGGGCGTTGCGGACGTAGTAAATCGATCACGGGATATCAAAGACGGCATCGAGCCTATGCAACTTATGCTTCAAGCTATACGCTTAGCCGCAGAAGATACAAGATTGCCTGCGCCTGAGTTGCAAAAGCTATTATCAAGTGTTGATAGCATAGATATCGTTAGACCATGGACATGGCCATACGACGATTTACCCGGCCTTCTGGCCGAGAATCTCGAGGCTCGATGTAGTCATTCCAGCATTACCGACCATGGAGGTAACCAGCCTGCTAAGATTCTAGATGATGCAGCTCGTAGAATCTCCCTTCGGCAATCCACCGTTGCTGTTATTACAGGTGGTGAGGCTCTAGCGTCAAGTAAGCAATTGAAACTACAAATATGTTGTATAATTTAATAACAGGTCGGAGTTGCCGCCTTCATGGCGGCGAAGCAGATGCCTCCACCGAAGTGGACGAAGACCCAAAATAATCCTGTAGACATCTTTGCAGAAGGTCTCAAAAGACCAGATCCAAGTGTGCACAGCCGCCCAATTCTAGCTGGGATCTTCCAACTAACATTACCCAAGCCGCCCCTGGTCCACTCCATTCTATTGGCACGCCGATACAAGTCTATCCGCTCTACGAAAACGCGTTGCGTGCCCACCGTGGACAATCAATTCCAGACAACATCCAAGAATCAGCTCAACTCTATGCCAAGTTTGCGAAAGTTGCCGCACAAAATCCTTATGCATGGTCTTTCGGTAAACAGACGGAAACCGAGAAATCCATTGGCACTGTGACAACAAAGAATCGAATGATATGCTTTCCTTGTTAGTTGACAAATCATAGGATAGATCGGAAGTTGACCGGAAGTTCAGATCCCCTTCAGATGAATGCCTTCAACACTGTCAACCTCTCAGCAGCATGCATTCTCACTTCGACGGAGCACGCCAAGAAGCTTGGTATTCCTGAAAGCAAGTACATCTATCCTTTAGGTGGTGCTGGTTGCAGGGACAGCTACGATTGTACGTAAGACCTCCGAGGGTATGTAAAGGTACTGACTGACAACCGAAGTCTGGGAGCGTCCCAACTTCCATAGCAGTCCGTCGATTTCTAGATCACTAAATGCTGCACTAGACGTGAGCGGCTTAACAAAAGACGATATTGATGTGTTCGATATTTACTCGTCAGTTACTAACTTTACTCCGCCCTCCCGGCTGACTTTTGAGCTCATGCTTGCGCAGATGTTTTCCGATCGTCCCAAAACTCGCTTGCGAACACTTGGGACTCTCAATTACTAATCCCGACAAGCCCATCACGCTCCTCGGGGGGTTGACTTCCTTTGGTGGTGCTGGAAACAACTACTCGATGCATGTAAGTAGCATTGTCAGGATGCCTTGACGGCTTGATTTGACTCGGAATAGGCCTTTACACACATGGTGCGGCGCCTAAGGGGAGGCAAGGATCAATATGGATTAGTCCTAGCAAAAGGTTGCAACAGGACGTAATAGCAATTTGTATGCCTTTCCGCTCCCCCTAGGAAAGACAAGACTCCATACCCTGATCGAAATCCCCTTCCCGAAGTTGTTACAGATGTTTCTGTCCCACCGATAGCAACAAAACCGATGGGAGAGGCGATCGTGGAAGTATGTAAAAGCTTTCACTATGGGCAATCTTGGTGCTAACAATTCCTCCAGACATACACAGTCGACTTCAACCGTGACGGGACGCCAAAAATGGGACATGTGGTAGGTCGTTTGGTAAGTACTGGCCAACGATTCATCGCTCATCATGGAGACGTCTACACGCTTGCGCAGCTGTCGAATGGTTTGAAAGAAGCAATAGGACGGCGCGGTTCAGTCAGACCAGCAGAGAAGGGCATTAATCTGTTTGTTTTTCAAAAGGACAGTGTACTATGAAGTCTGATCTCATTTAGTGTATAGCTCTCCAGGAGATATTATGAACGATGCAGGTCTAGTTTCTAACAGTCAATGTATTACGAGTGCTTCACCGGCTCAAGCTGTTGCATAATGATCATAAGAGCCAGCATGTTTTGTACGCATTGTAAGCCAAGACCAGGGTGTGCCAGTCTTGTATCACGTGTTGACTGTTAAGTAAGGAAGCCATATTTACGAACTAGATCACAACAGTCCCTTGAACCCCCCAGGGGGATGCCAGCGTCTTAGTACAAGCCTTAGTTAATAAGGTCACGTGCTGCCCTCCTGGCTTAATTACAGGATATATATTTCCAATAATCCATAGATTCTTCCATACTAATACAGAGTCTCTTGGCTCAGATTGAAATTACCCGTCTGTAATCAGGAAATTGGGGAGGAAGTTGGTTCGATCCCAGAGAAGACAGACCAGAGAAGACAGATAATTTCGCCCAAGTTTGTCCGTGTGCAAGCGAGTTGTCTATCCTCTGGGTAAAAGGTTGACAATCATCTTTTGTATTTTTTGCTGCTCGTACTCTACACATTCCTGTTCTCTAAGTATTTTCAAATTGTAGACACCATTGCCAAAGCTTCTGAGGGCGTTTTACGTTGATGTGTTCCGCCTCGCCTGAGTTTATGAGATGGTAAAGATGTCTCATTGGGCTTTTACCTTCTTGGGATCCTGCTGCTTTGTAGATTGTTTTGCTTCTCATTATTCTTCTTCTCTTCTTCCTTTTCCAACCATCCACTACATATAGCATCAGTCCATTGAACGATGCCGGTCATTCTACACCAGGAGATAATAGGACTACATTTATCGCGCATTTGAGGCAATTAAGATGCCGCTCGAACTCTCATCATCTATACAAAGATAGGTTGTTGTCGATGGTCTCAATCGCGTCGTTTCCAAATGTGGTTTGAGCGGATCGCTTCTCGGTTGTACTTTCCAAATTCGGCACGCGTCACACGCGTCTCTGAACATTTGTACTTGTATCTTCGCACGTTTGACCATCATCATACGACGAATGCTTTGATTTGGGATTTTAGGACAATCGCTGCATATATCCTTATTAGTCGTCTCTAACTATGGCGAGCTTCTTCGACAACAAAGCTCGCGCCGCTGCTGCAAAGGCAGCGGGCGGTGCATCATCATCAAAAGCGGCTACGAAGGAAGAGAACAATAAAATGCAGCCATGGGTTGAGAAATAGTGAGATCATTCAGACTTCAGACTTGAGACATGGGAACCCTATTCACGTTGTACAGTCGACCGCGAACCCTGGCAGATGTAACGTCTCAAGACCACACAACACAGCTGCTCCAAAAAACGCTCCGTACGCCCAACTTACCGCATCTTCTCTTCTACGGCCCACCCGGTACAGGCAAAACGTCCACGATCCTCGCGCTATCGAAACAACTGTTCGGTCCTGATCTCTTCCGTTCACGTGTCCTCGAGCTCAATGCCTCTGACGAGCGCGGCATCAGCATTGTTCGCACTAAGATCAAGGACTTTGCACGACAGCAGCTTTCAGTTCTACCGGCAGGTCCTGCTGGTGAAGAATATCGCAAGCTATACCCATGTCCGCCCTTCAAGATCATCGTACTGGACGAAGCAGACTCCATGACCCAAGATGCCCAGAGTGCTTTACGAAGAACGATGGAGACATACAGCCGCATTACAAGATTCTGCCTCGTATGCAACTACGTAACGCGAATCATCGACCCGCTGGCGAGTAGGTGCAGTAAATTCCGCTTCAAGAGTTTAGACAGCAGCGATGCAAAGAAGAGACTAGAAAACATTGCAAAGGCCGAAGGTGTGAGTTTAGACGACGCCGCCACAGACGCGCTCGTACGCTGCGCCGAGGGCGACCTACGAAAGGCGATCACATTCCTGCAGTCTGCAGCACGTCTCGTCGGCGCTATCGCTGTAACAGGTGGTGGAAAGCAAGCCCGCGGGCGCAAGCGCAAAGTAATTGCAGTCGATGAAGAAGAAGATGACGAAGCGGCTGGCACAGATGGAGACGCCATGGACATCGACAGTAAACCCGCGACGAAATCAATCACTGCCCAGATTATCGAGGAAATCGCAGGCGTGATCCCGACCCCTGTGATTACCAAACTTCGCGACGCAATGGCACCTTCAAGCAGTAACAAGCGTAATCCGGGCACAACGTACTCTTCCGTATCGTCGTGTGTGGCGGATCTCGTAGCGGACGGCTGGAGCGCTACTCAGTTGGTTGCGCAGTTATATCAGTCTGTCATCTTCGATGAGACGATCTCCGACGCGGCGAAGAACCGCATTTTGGGGGTTTTCAGTGAGGTTGACAAAAGACTTGTGGACGGGAGTGATGAGCATCTCGCTGTACTGGATCTGTGTCTAAGGGTTGCGGGGTTCTTGGGAGAGGGCTGATGAGTGATAGCGGCTTAATGTGGTCGACACTGCACAGCGTGCGCATGTTGGAGAGTAAATAGGGGATGGGAGCTGGCTCTCTACATGCTCGAGATACTTCGATCTAGCCAGATGAGCTCAGTTTTAAGTCACTTTTCAATGAAGATCATGATATCTAAGCGGTATTGATCTCCTCTGGTTGCGATGAAGATGTTTTCCAATGCGAACTAGAATTCATGAAAGCTCTCCCCACATATCTTTCAGCCTCGAGCTCTTCCTGCCCACACGAGCTCCATTCGCCTTGATTCGGTCGTCGGTGAGGACAGGAGTCCATGCAAATTGGAGAATAGGCCCGTTCGATCCGGCCGAGGGCGCAAGCCTTTTAAAGAAAGGTCGCTAAGGGTAAAACCTAACGAAGAAAGCCAAATGAAGTCTCAACCTTCTACGACAAGAAGATGAGTTTCATTTCAAGCTAACATGTTTAACGCGCTTAGCAAGTGATGACGCAGCTGTAGAAGCACCGCCATCTTCAGAAGATGACCCAGACGATGCGGATGGAAGATTGTGATTCGAGGAGTTTGTGAGGTGTGCGGTGGAAGGATGATTGTGTACACGACGTTGCTCATTATTTTCGTGAAAAGGGTTCATATTTGCGTTTGTGCGCTTGTGCGGATGGTGCTGGGAATATTGTGAAGGGTGAAAGGAGGAGGTAGAGGAGGCATGATCGTCGTTGCCGTCGAAAGCACTGGGGCGTTTGGGGGGTCGCTCACCGCTTTCTCCGAGGATCGTGAGCAGTGTTGCCCAGCCGGGTGTGTCGAAGAGCTCGAAGGCGTCGGCGATGGCTTGCGTGCGTGCTGCGCGGCAGAGGAGGGCGAATTCGTGCTGTTGGGTTATGTTAAATAATCTGCTTCCAACAGGGTTTAGAGGGGATAGACGGATGACTTTACCTCACTCAGGATGTCTAGTATTTTGATGTAGCATAGAAGGTGGAAGTCCGAGATTGCATTCATAATCTCCGTTTCATTTGGTTTCTTGGAAGATCTCTTAATCCCGAGTTGTCGTGCAACTGCGCCGATTTCTTGTACTTCGCCGAGCATCTCGCGTGTTTCGATGGGAAACTTGAGACTGCGGAACTGTGGAGTGGGAGCTTTTGGAAAACCGTGCGTGAGCGTCACTAGAAGATATTCGACTGGGAAGCTTGGCTTGGCGTTCTCTTGCACGTTGGCGCCGTACTCGTTGATGCGTCTGTAGAAAACCTCCGGAATGTAGCGTACGCGACCTAGTTCTGCGTCCTCATCTTCATTCTGTACTAGCACGACAGATGGATTCGCTGATGGTTCAATGATAGCGGAACGGACCATTTCGACTGCTGTTTCTGACGCTTGATAGGCCGTGATGGCGATATTACCTTCTTCATCGCCGCTGACGACGCAAGTTACGAAATTGCTGCCAAATCGACCAGTGTCGCACCATTTCGTGGCTTTCGGGTGCATAGCTTGTTGTTGTGCGGCGAAGATGACTTCCAAGGATGAAAGATAGTAAGAGTCAATGTGCCGCTTGCAAATGACTGTTCCATCATTTGCGCCGGAATCTGTAAGGTCTGTGAATATTACGCCAACCTTCTCAAGCCCAGACAATGTTGCCACTTCATCGATTTCCTTCTCATTCGTCCATTCGCCTAATGACACACCGTCTGCTTCATCAACTTGCGATGGTTCGTATATTGCCTCAACCACAGCCTTGATACCCAGTGGCACTTCAGTATATTCCTCATAGCGCCCGTATAGAAACCCAACTCTTTGTGTTCCCGACATCCTCCAGAAGTTAAGGAACTTGTCCACAATATCAAAGGACGCAAACTCAACATGATCTACCATGCGAAATGGCTGAGGTTGAAGACTGATGGCGCTGGGCTGGCACTTCGAACAGATTCCGTCAGGCCAAGGAGGATGTCCGGAAGCGCATTCTGGTCTCACGCGGTAGTAAGGTTCACTCAAGGGTGGCATATAGGAGCTCTTCAATTCCGGCTTGTTCTTTCCAGCATTAAGTTTTCGCAAGTACGAGTGGAATGATAGATGTTTGATCTTCTTCTCGGCCAGGTATTCCGCAGAGTAAGGTTCTAGAGGCATGCAATAGTCACACATGCCTTTTTCACCATGTCTGCACATCTTGTAATCTCTATTCCGTGGAATCTTGCCATCTAGTTTATCTAATCGGTCGTCAAGAGGTGATTGTTTCACAACCTCCCACGGGTTCTTGATCAACGATACTTCGGATGCCGTTGAGGGTACAGGTATGGATATCGACGTTGTACCGTTGCCATTCGATGTAGTCGCTGCCTTTGAGTAGTCGAGAAACAACTGATCGCCGTGCCTAGAGTTTAGTGAGCATAATAAGCAGCATACCAGCATCTTGACTTACTTAAGGCCAACTTGTTTAAGTGTGACTCCTTTAAGAGCTTGTACATGACGGGCATCTCCTCCTTGCGGTTTGTTGCTTAATGTGACTGAAGCAGGATCGACATTTGCTGGTAGCTTTTCTAAAATTTGTGGGAGCAGAGAAGGGAAATCTGTCTCTGGCTGTACATTGAGGCGAAACTGGCCATCACGCCCTTGGAAACGCAATAGCATACCGCCAAGTTGTAGCTATTATGGGGAAATGTGAATGGTAGGCTTCAAGCTTTATATCTACGCAGAAAACCGAAGGTAGAGCGTATTTGGCGACAAACGCAGGTGATTGATAACAAAAATGCCTATTGTACAAGTCGTTGATTTCACGGCACAGCGACATACGTCAGAATGAACCCCAAGATAGCGGAAATAGATCCATGTCATATCTAATATGTCATCTGCTTGATTTGAAGATTCATCCATTTCATCGTTATTCATCATTCGTCCATCCGTCGTCCATCCATCAATTTACCCTCATCTCACTTCATCTTCGCGCCCTACCCTTTCCTGACGCTGCACTTGCCAAAATTCCCTAACCTCGTTCGCTCGCGACGTTTTCTCAAACTCGACATCAAACCGAGGGTCGTTTCTTTCGGCATAGTCTTTCAACCAAATGGACATGGCTACCTCCCTGGCCTCAACACCGGCCATGTGAACAAGAAAATCTCCTTGCCGAACGCTGTAATCTTCTTGTATTTTCTGAGACTCTCTGTGTAACGAATCGCCATCATATGCATTGAACCATCCCCAGGGGAGCTCTAGAGTGTGGCGGCTGAATTTGGGATCCTCCAAGAGTTTAACCATGGCCGACTGGTCGTGCCAGTAGAGTGACACGTCGGCATTGTAATGTCGATACGCCAGGAGGACCGACATGAAGTCAACACTCCAGGAACAAACTCGAATGAAGAATACACCGGCATTCAATCCGTTGAAATCATTGGAGATGAGAAAATGGAAGTCTTCGTCCCACTCAGGCCCCGGTAAGAAAGCTTCCATTGGTATGTTTTGATTCAAGACGATTGTATCGTAGTCGACCCACATGAGCCATCTTAAGCGTTCTTCATTAGGTTTTCCCAACTCTCGGAGCAGGATTGAAAGCAGTAATGCGCTCTTGGACCAGTATATTGCTCCATCGATGAGCGGTTGGTACTGCACATACATGGAGTAGCCATGACGACTGGCGTGATTCTGGTGAGTGCGGATTGCTCGGTCGTAGATGTCGTTCGTCTGGTTCCCAACCATAAGCATGACTTTGGCAATAGCTGGATTTGACGTGGTCGTGTGAGCCTGTGGGGTGACATTCTTGTGATGATTGTCTAGAAAATTCAAAGAAGCTTTAATAAGGAGTAGATATGCCAGAAGAAAGCAGATCATGGCCAAAGCGGTAAACCGAAGGGTTTGGCGTATCTGAGGTGCCATGGGTAGTGGCGGAGGAGACTAAGAGATGGTGGAGATCGCCAAATCATATAATACGATTACAGTATGAAGAAGATGCAGCCTTCAGATAGCCTCTGAAATGAAAGGCACACAAATGATGGAGAACATGTGGCTATACCAAATTGAACAGAGGGAACTGTGTTGCTTGGAGTACTCATTATCACACCGGTTTTCCATCAATCATTAACCCGATACTTTGGCCGGCTGGCTTGGCGGACCGTTTCACGCCAAAGAAGGAAGGCGCCGTTCCGGTGCCAAGTTGTGTAACCGCCTAGATAAGATAATCAAGTCGAGATCACGTGATGGGCGTCGTAATTGATACGTCCACGTGATCTACAAAAGTTTAGGAAAAGAAAAGTCAGGGGCAACAGGGGAAGGATGATCTGGCATTAGTCAAATGCTTGAGAGTCGTGAAGCGCATCCTTAACAATTACTTCCTATACACCACCACATCTCTGCTTGTCCCTCCGCATTAAAGAAGAAATCAGAGTCGGTGCCTTCACCGATACCTGATCGCAACGCACTCTACACACCATGAAATGGCTCTCACTCCTTCTACCATCTGCTTACTTGTTCGTCCTCGTCGGCAGTCTTGCTACTTTTTCCTACATCTATCGCCAGCGCAAAGCCGCAGCTGCCGAAGCTCTCGAACCATGGTTTCCTCCTCATCTACAACGCAACATTTACCTATCACTTCTCGAAATTCAAGCGAAACCAGACACCAAGGTCCCAGACAGTGTCTTGAAAGCAGCGTTGTTACGGAGAGCTACTGAGGATATCCACCGCATACTGAGCATTCGCAATGCAAAACCCGCACTTCAGCAGTTAATAGCACGAGGATCTGTCGGCGACGAGTTAATGCAGAGATTCCTCCTGGCGGAAAAAGAGATTGAGCAAGAATTACGAGACGTAGTAGAAGAGGCGAACGCGCTGGCACCGCAACAGAATTGGGGCGCGACTATCTTTCAGAGCGCGGGAGAGTGTGTTGGAAATGAAATTCTCAGGAAGCAGATCACGAAAGTGGAAGCTAAGAGGCAAAGTCTCAAGCAGAATTGGGAAGTGCGCAGAAAGAGCATCAAAAGTGGATTCATGAAGGAGTTGCAGAATGGGGGTGAGGTACAGACCGATCGTAATAACAGTGGAAGCTCGGACGAACCGGTTATAGTGCAGGCTGGAGGCGATGCACCACCGTCAGAACTGACAACACCAAGTGGAAGAAGGAAATCCAAGGGCAAGAAATGAGGTGAACGCGGTTTGTGTGACCTAAAAGAGAAGCGAACCAGGAATGTTACGTCAATGAAGACGTGTGGGCGTAATCATATGTTACATTATTGATAGCGTGGAGTTGGGTGTATACACTGGCTACGTAAAGCTTTTGGCGCTTGCCAGAAATCAAATACAATCATCAACAGGGTTAGACAAAATATAATCTTGGAACTGAGTCAATGCAATGAGCATCAGAAAAGGTGGCATACGGTAGAGACTTACATTTCATAATATTAATTACATTATGTACTGTTGTGTAATGACATTACATACACATTTCTATGAGATCACCGTTTCCTGATCGGGGCTATCCCCTTTCGGAATGTTTGTTTATAGCGCAAGGCGCGACTTTTGTTTTAGCGCCGCGCCCTGTGTGACAGGGTAGACCTCCATATAGTAGCTGCCACTTATATTACTCTATCCAGTATAACCCAACTTCGTACGAATAATTCAAAGTCTCCTCGAAACCCTACCGAGTGTCAGAATGACATTCGCGACTCCACGTCGTGGTCCACTACTTCAACCTTCATCGGACTTCGCCAACCGAAGAACCACAACAACAACCTTTGTCCAACATCTACCGCAAGAACATCTCAAAGCCGGATTGGGCGCTATTACTCCAGACGATTTCAGTATGAGCAGGAATTTCTCCGGCGCGCCTGCTAGTTACGACCAAGAAAATGGCGTGTCCGTCGGGGATGCTGTCGAGGTACCAGGTGGCATGTTTGGAACTGTTCGCTACATTGGCAGCGTCAGAGGCAAAGCCGGAGTATTCGCGGGAGTGGAATTGGAGAACGAGTTTGCAGCACGAGGCAAGAATGATGGTGATGTGGATGGGTGAGTTGGCAGGAGTATTGTCGCAAACATGTTCTAACATGGTCCATAGTGTCAGTTACTTTGTCACATCTATACCCGGATCTGGAATCTTCCTACCTGCCCATCGAGCCGTCAAACAGAATGTAGCAGTTCAAGCAACATCTGCGCAACCAGTAACACCGACGAATCCATCGTATTTCGATCTGAGCAGAACACCAGCCGCGAAGAGTAAATCACCGGGAACACCTTCAGTTTCCAAATTCAGCCAATCTCTCGGTCCCGGCGCACGTCATCCTTTCAGTCAGTCAATCAGTATAGCAGGCCGTCCTAGTCCGGCGATCAAACCGAAGTCGCGCCCATCTCTTCCACGACCAGAGTCGCCTACGAGAAGACCACCCCTTACAACATCGCAGTCAACAACGAGCGGGCGTACCTCTTCCATGGGCTTCAATTCGTCTGTACGCGGAGGTCGCCCTCCAGTAGCGCCCGGTACCGCTCAAAGGAAGACAACACAACCTTCGACCCCTGTGCCTGTACGAGCACCGTCGCGGAGTCAATCACGAATAGGCGCTTGCTCCCCAAATCATCAAGATACACCAACAGTTTCCCGAACGACGAACATCCTTCGTACGGCGAACAAGGCAACAGCGCCGCCAAGCGTTGAGCTTCGAAGGTTGCAGCAAGAATTGGCAGATCGCGATGTGCAACTTCAGTCCCAGGCTACCGCTTTAGCTGACATGGAAGCGAGCCTTGCTGAAATGCAGACTCGTCAGGCGCAAGGCGATACGCGTTCGCTTACTTCGGTGAATGAATCCAGCGGGGAAAATACCGCTGAAATGGCGCAGCTACGTGCCGCTTTGCGGGAAAAGAACGAAAAGATTGCAGTCCTGACGGCTGAATTCGACCAACATCGAGTTGACTTCCGCTCGACAATCGACACACTCGAAGTAGCATCGTCAGAGACGGAGAAAATGTTCGAAAAACGCGCCGACGAACTGCAGCTGGAGATACGTGGGCAGCAGCGTGAAATTTCCGAAAAGGAGTGTGAGATTTCCGGGCTGCGAGAGAACCTGGTAGATATAGAGGCGGTGGCTCAACAGTTTAAGCAATTGGAAGACCTGGTGCAGGAGCTTGAGGAAGGCTTGGAGGATGCTCGACGAGGAGAGGCGGAGGCACGGGGAGAAGTAGAGTACCTTCGGGGCGAGGTTGAAAGGACCAAGAGTGAGCTCCAACACGAAAAGGACCGCGCAGCTTCCGCTCCTCCTGCATCTGATGCACGACTGGAGCAGAAAGATATCGAGATCAAAGATCTGAAAGCAGTCATCCACCAACTAAACTCCGAACCACGAACACTAGAGGACAATACATCCGCTGAACTCCGCGAACAACTCGAAGCGCTAACAGGTAACCTGAAGACCATGTCTGACCAAAATACCGCTCTCGTGAGCCAACTCTCCACCGCAACATCGCGAACCTTAACCCTCGAAACTGAACTCTCCCGACTACGTGAGGAGAATCAAACGCGAAGACACCAACAGTCCTCCTCCTCATCGTCCTTCAGCGCCAAGACCGCTCAAGAAG
>Ga0160429_1001608_pt1 | contig 12431 bp, 14 predicted proteins | sample SolpanmetagenomR_FD_108199 | JGI IMG/M metagenome (GOLD analysis project Ga0160429, IMG submission 108199) | Solar panel surface microbial communities from Lawrence Berkeley National Laboratory, California, USA - R | ecosystem: Engineered > Built environment > Solar panel > Unclassified ... | reverse complement strand
GCAGACTTGAAGCCAAGCATGATGGCTCCAGATCGGTGTTACGACTTGCAAGCGGCTCTTGTGTTGCCTAGCGTACAGAGAGCCCCGTAGGGTCGGATCGCAAAGCGGTACGTTGGAGATTACGATGGAGATTACGATGCAGATTACGATGGAGAAGCACATAGCTCCATCAAATTCGAAATACGACTTGTCCAGGTACATCCCGACAGCCAGCATCCGTGAAATCCATTACATTCAATTGGAGCCCAAACACCACCATTTACCAGGGCTGCATAAAAACTCAGTAGAAACGCATGGCGGTAGTAACGCACACTGTGCATGTAAAGCCTCTCCTGGCCTACCGAAACCATGAAACCTCGCCAGGACACCGGACGTAGCTTGCAAAATCAGCTTATCCAAACATATCAACATGAGGATCCTTGTATACATATTAGCTATCCAAAGACATGTTCAATGGCTTCTGTCTCTTTTGCTTTTGCTAGCACAGCCCTAGCAGTCTTCATCTTGCTGCGGATCCCCTTCCGCTGATATTGTAGAGTTCCCCCCTAGGCTGTCAAAGTCTTCCAAAGCCTCGTCCACTCCTTCTTTGAAAGCTTGCCTTAACTTCTCTTCTTCAAACGACGAGTATTGCACGCCTTCAGTCATACCCTCAACAGATGTAGCCAATGCTTTTTGGCGGTGCAAGGGATGCGTGGCATCGAGGACGGCCCAGCCATGAGGGATTGTGAAGACAAAGTATGAAATGATGTTGCTGTCTAATAGTGTTGTAATACCAAGTAGACGACAAAGCTTGCTAATTGCGATACCAATCTATTCGTTGAGGGTCAGCGGACTGCTCAGGAAAGCAATATGTAGATCTCTAATGGACTTGGAGCCTTTGAGTTGTAGTCAGGCGCAAGAGCTTGCTTACTGGCAAGCATTGATTAGCCAAAGCAGTGACCTCATCCATAGTATCCGTATAAACAAGGCCTTCATTGGGAATGCTGCCATAGATTAGCCATTCGTAGGTGGCCCTGTAACTTTTAACACGGCATGTCTCTAGCATGAGCTTCTCTTTCTTCAGACAGCTCATGAGTGTCCATGCCGGCAAACCATAACCGCCACTAGTAGCATGGTGGCCGTCAATAAGCGTAATGCAACTATTACCCTCCTTGGAAAATTTGATAGCTCTTGCGACCGAGTGAAAGAGGCCGTCTGTGGGTGATACAAAGGGGCTAAATGATCTCTCATCGCCCAAGTGAAAGGAAGCTAGGCAGCGAAGCAGTGGATCAGTCTCACATGGTGGATCAAGGGGCCCAAGGTAGCGCTGGAATGCAGCGGCTCGAAAGCCTTCCGTAGAGTTCTGGCAAGTATTACAATTCAGTTGTGCTCTAGAGCCACTGCACGTACAATGCCGGCAGAAGCTTCATTCCAGCGGCGGAACAGGAGTCGGGGGATGTTTGCTGTGCAAGTCTTAAACGCTGACATGGGACGGCCCGAAGTAGGATGACTTGTGGGAGACTGCGGTGGAGTAACGATTGGAGCGGGTGAAATATTTTGAAATAGGATCGGTATGCCTCCATCATCTTCTTGCTTGACAGCCGTCAAGGTGTCGCTTTGAGAAGGCGAAGCCATGTCAAACCCTGCAGACGATTGGAAGCTGATTCTGCTGGATGGCAAAACAGGAATACGCTGCAAGCCAGCCTGCTCCTCTGCCCTACATACTATCGCAATCCCCGGCTGATTTGCATGGGCCTTGAGTCTATGTAGGAGGCGCATGCAAGCTGCTAGAGGATTCTGAAAGGATATGTCTGCATAGACTGTTGTCCACACACCTGCGGTATCCTTGAGACGTATTGTATGCCAGTACGCTGAGATAGTCCTGCCGCTGAAGACAGCTGGGCTTTTGGTTACTCCGTCATGTTGGAAATGTATGTTCATGATTGCGGCAAAGTCATCCCAGCGGTTCAAGTACCATCTGCGTAGGACGCAGTGAACAACCGTCTCTTGGACTGTCCACCGGTGTTTATTGCAAAGCTTCTTGGGCGACAAGGCCTCATGGGTGATCTGGAAGCCCTGCTGTGACATTTGAAAGCCTTGCAGTGGTAGGCTAGGCAATCCGTTTGTGTCGCAAATACTCTGAGTTTTGCTGACGTTGCTAGAAGGAGAAGGCAACAACGTAGAGGAAGGCAATATGATCTCAATGTGAGACATCTTCCTTTCTGGCAAACAGCATGGTGACAGTAGTGTGGTATAGGCAGGGACTTATGGAGTGAGAAAAGCCATGGAATTTGGGCCAAGAGTAAAAGGGAAATGTGAAAGCGAGCTCTTAAGTACGAGCTACAGTATGTGAAAGGCTACACCATCTAAGGATTGAGAGAAGGGAAATCATTGGCTTGACACAGCGCTAACCGCCGGCGGAAACATTGAGCCAGAATATGTGAGGCCGGTGCAAGTCCACGATGGTATGTTTCTGGATAGAATGACGTTGGTATCCCCCTCGTTGTCTATCGGAGCTGCATATCTCTGTCAACAGTTAAGAGCAAAGTGAAAATGGAGTTGAGAAATGGTGCCATGGGACTTGTGACGGCTACATCGCCATTTGCCACGGATGTGCCTAACGGTCGCTTTTGAACCAACCTTTGGGACGTCACGCTTCAGGCCAGGACATGGCTGGTATGCCTGAAATCGACACGGTCTCTTCTACAGTAGGCTTCGCTTCCATGCTTCCTAGTCAATATGCATAGGGATGCCTCTAGATTATCGTCAGACCACGCTTGGATAAAGCTTCGATTGAGGTGGTGATGAAAGAAGGAGTTGGGGTTCGGAGACGACGGAGACAGCTCGTGTCGGATTGTTGCCGGCCGGCAGATGGCCTGAAAGGGCCTAGCTGCCAAGGTTCGCGGCTCCATCGGCGATCTGGGAAATAATAATGGCGCAGTAATTTCGCTGTGTGGCCGCGTACTGTACAGTAGGTAAGGTAGGTACTAAGGTATCTAGTGGAGGTGCTGGGAAACTCTGGATCTGCTTCTTGGCAGGGAAAAATTGGGCTGGATGGGCGGAAACGTGACTTTTGCATCGCGCCTCTCCATTTGCTCACGCCTGCTGCCAGGCGCTTTTCCTACCTTACATATCATCGCCCTTCCCACTCCCCTCCTCCGCAAAGGTCTAGACTCTCGTAAGACAGGTCGCGATCCTTCAGGAACGGCGTCCGCCAGAAGAGTAGTGACACTGGCGCCAATTGCATAAAATCATAGACTTGACCACTCCCATCTCCTCATCCGCACTACTAATCATTTCACACGCGAGCACACAACTCCGCAATCATGCCTTCTGCCTCCGACTTGCTCCACTATGCACTACATCCAGATGAACTGCGATCAATCATACAATGGTACAGCTCCAAGCCAACCGCCGCAAGAATATTGCGACTAACCTTCGTCTAGGACCATCTGGCACAACCCTGTTCACGAGCGCGATGAATCGAAAGAGGAACCCTCCTTGCAGAAATGCTTCTTCTACCTCGACAAGACGAGTCGCAGTTTCGCCGCTGTCATCAAAGAGCTGCATCCCGAGCTCCTTGTACCCATATGTCTATTCTATCTCATACTGCGGGGTCTCGACACCATCGAAGACGACATGTCTATCGAGCTATCCGAAAAAGATCCACTACTGCGAAACTTCTACCAAAAACTCGAAGAGGATGGCTGGACTTACAGCGGCAATGGCTCGAGAGAAAAGGACAGGGACTTGCTGGTCGAGTTCCACTACGTAATCGCCGAATTCAAAAAGATCAAGCCCGCATACCGCAATATCATCAAGGATATCACGAAAAAGATGGGTTACGGCATGGCGCAATATGCGAACAATGCCGAGCATAATGTGAACGGCGTTGAGACCATCGAAGATTACGAGAAATACTGCCACTACGTTGCTGGTCTGGTTGGCGAAGGCCTCACGCGACTTTTTGTCGAGAGCGAGCTCGCAAACTCGGCCCTACTAAAGCGGCCAGAACTGCAAGAGTCCATGGGACAGTTTTTGCAGCAAGTTAACATCATCCGCGACATCAAGGAAGACATGGACGACAAGCGAAGGTTCTACCCGAAGGAAGTATGGTCAAAGTACGTTGGAGATTTTGAGGACCTACTGAAGCCGGAAAACAAAGAGATTGCCATGAACTGCTCGTCGGAGATGTGTCTTATCGCACTAAACAGAGTACCGGACTGCCTCTTCTACCTGGCTGGCATAAAAGATCAGAGCGTCTTCAATTTTGCAGCGATCCCGCAGTCTATGGCTATTGCGACGCTTGAGGCTTGCTTCCGCAACCCCAAGATTTTCCAGACGAATGTCAAGATACCCAAAGGACATGCCTGCCAATTGATGATGGAGTCCACACAAAACCTGCAAGTTGTTTGCGAAGCTTTCCGAAGATACGTACGCAAAATACATAGAAAGAACACTCCAAAGGACCCCAACTTCTTGAAGATTAGCATTGCGTGCGGCAAGATCGAACAGTTTATTGAATCAATTTTTCCGTCGCAGAGTCCCAAGGCCAAAGCGCTCTCTGCTACGGCCAACGGCAAGATCATCGCGCCAGAGGATGAAGCCAAGGCCAAGGAGGAGCAGGACGAAGCATTCTGGGACACAGTCTACATGGCTGCAGCAGTGCTCATCACTCTGTTTATCGTTACGCTGTTCATGGTAAGCCAAGGAATCTCTTCCTTTCTTCGCAACCGAAGTAGCTGACAATCGTAGGTTTTGATTGCTTGGTTTGCCGGCGCGCGGTTTGACCTAGTCTTTGAAAATCTCAAATCGGGCTTATTCGCGCCTCAACCTTCCCCCTCAGCACAGCAGCAACAAGTGATACACGAGGGTCACGGAGAGCTCTAATCAGATACTAATCACATTGTCTGTATATACTGGAGTACTCTAGCGGGCGTTATGACGTGAAAGGCACGCAAGGGCCAGCAGCGAGATATCCAGGTCATTTGTCAGCATTCTCACGTCCTATCTGAGTAACATGTCTTGATATTTTCTCTCGCATTTCAAAGATTTTTCTCCTCATTCCCGTCCGTCCTTTCTGTCCGCAAGGTTCTAGCACCCATGTCAAATTCCAGTTCAGCCAACAACCCATGGCTGTGATTGGGCCGAAGCGGTGCTGATATCGAGGACGTCACTATTGTTGCTTCTGCAGCAGGACTGCCTAGGCCGACGGATTCATCGCTTGGACGCTTTGGTCGGGGGCAGGACGTCTACATACTTCTAGACAATGAACAATTTTTAACATTGGCTGTATTGTTTCCATTTCCTGCTTAGGCGTATATATGGGCGGAGGACGCAACGGCGTGTGAATAGTCCAAGTCATTGCTCCCGACCCAGTCCGACTTGCTCGTCCAAGTCTAGTGCCTCTTTGCTTGCGGGTTCGTGAGGGGATGGATAGGGACTCTCTCGCCCTCTACCATGGTGTTGAGATTCCTGGGCGGCTGATACTGCTAAGAGATCTGCCAGTACTACCGTTGCTGCATGAGCGACCGCAATACCATAGAATGTCTCAGTTACAAGGCCGCGTGTTTGAGCTGTCGTTCAATGACAATTATTGGTTCGCTCCCGTTAAGTTTCTCGTGGTGGCTTATTTAGCATTCACGTGACTGTGTGACTCAGAAGCCATCTTTAGCACGTGATAGCGCACTCTCTGCGTCATCCCACATCTTGAACTCAAGCTTACAAGCAGATTGTCTGAAGTTCCTACCACTTACTCATAGGCAAATATGTCCACCTCCTTCTCACTATGGGAGTCACAGGTCTCTGGACAGTACTCCAGCCTTGCGCTCGCCCGATTAAGATCGAAACCCTCAATAAGAAGCGCCTAGCTGTCGACGCGTCAATCTGGATCTACCAATTCCTCAAAGCAGTACGCGACAAAGAAGGCAACGCGCTGCGAAACAGTCACGTCGTTGGCTTCTTCCGCCGGATATGCAAACTCCTGTTCATCGGCATCAAGCCCGTATTCGTCTTCGATGGCGGCGCACCGGCGCTCAAGCGGCAGACGATCAGTCATAGGAAGAGCAGAAGGGAGGGACGTAGAGAAGATGCGGTGAGGACGGCGGGAAAACTGTTGGCGGTGCAAATGCAGAGGAGGGCGGAGGAGGAGGAGCAGAAGCGGAAGGAACAGGACAAAGTGCATCCGGAGCAAGAAGAGCAGCTGCCGGAAGAGCTGACATATGTGGGCGAGGCGGGCATGACACAGACGGAAAGGCAGCAGAGTCGCAAGTTCAAGAAGAAAGATGCTTATCATCTGCCGGCGCTGGATGTGAGCCTTGCGGAGATGGGTGGGCCGAACGACCCCAGGATAATGAGCCTGGAAGAGTTGGAACATTATGCGCGACAGTTTGATACCGGCGAGGATATCAATGTGTACGACTTTTCGAAGATTGACTTTGATAGTCCGTTCTTTGTTAGTCTGCCCGCTAGCGACCGCTACAACATCCTCAACGCCGCCAGGCTACGCAGTAGACTGAGAATGGGATACTCTAAGGATCAGCTTGACAGCATGTTTCCGGATCGGATGGCTTTCTCCAAATTCCAGATTGAGCGTGTCAGGGAACGCAACGAGCTTACACAACGACTCATGAATATCAACGGTATGATTAATGATGGTACGTATGGCGCGGGAGGAAGAGTGGCGGGTGAGAAGGGCAGGGAGTACGTTCTAGTCAAGAACGATGGCGTTGAGGGTGGGTGGGCTTTAGGAGTCGTCAGCAACGAGGGAGAACGTAGCAAGCCTATTGATGTGGAGAGGGTTGATCCGACCGTGGAAGAGGACGACGATGCAGAGTGGGAGGAGGACGATGACTTCGAAGACGTGCCAATCGAAGGCCTCAACAGGCTGCCAAAACAACAACGCGCAGTCCCTGAGAGCGATCAGTTAACTGCTGAGCTTGCGAAGAGGCGCCGTGCGTTCTATCAGTCACGGACAAAGAACACGCAGAAGACATCACGCCCACGCTTAGAGCCTGCACATGCAGATCTTGAGTCGCTGTTTGTGGAGGAAGCTGACGAAGAGCACGCCGAGCGGAAGTGGGAAGACGTCCACATCGAGCCTCACGGCGATCCTCCCGATGACGATGGCGCGGATCATGATGTCGAGGTACAAAAAGCAATTCAAATGTCACTACAGAACGGCGGCGGCCAGCCTATCGAAACAGACGATAATGACGGAACACGGCGTGCGGTTGAAATGTCGTTACGTAGAGATGATTATGAGGCCGCAGAGGACGATGACAACGATGATTTGTCTGAGGTGTTTCAGCAGCGTCGAGTCGAGGATCCAGCACCCTTCTCTAAAAGCAGTGGGAAAGCTATCGCTCACACCGCGAACAATAGAAGCGGAAAAGTGTCAACCCAGCCCTTCGCGGATTCTGATAGCGATGAGGACGGGATGGACTTACATGCAGCACTGGCCGAATCAAGGCAAACCAAGTACCAGCCACGACTTTCCCCTCGGCCAGAACCATCCAAAGCCACTGCCCAAGCAAAGCCTGTGTCTGAGCCGTCTGCATCAGCAGCAAGCATTGGAGGTGGCTTCAGTGGGCCGCTGCCGTTCGAGAAGCTCGATCTTGGCAGTTCTCTGCTAGGTAAAAAGAAGATGCAGAAACTGTCGGAAGATGCCTCGGGCGGGTTTGAAAAAGAGCCCGCTCAGGCGAGACGTAAGGTAGAGACACCACCTCCGTGGTTTTCGAGCAATCTCCAAGACGACATGAGCAAGCAGAGAGAGGTTGAAGCAGAAGACAGGAAACGGCAGCGTGAAGCGGGTCATGATCAATTTATTACACATGAACAGCCCAGACTTCGAGGCCGTGACGCGCGAGAAGTTATTGATGTGGATGCTATGGAGTCCAAGTCTAAGGAAGTGATAGACGTACTATCCTCGGCAGATGAGGACGAGGATATGGAGGGGGTCAATCTTGAAGAACTGCAGCAAACGGATAGTGTCGTGATCGAGGACCCAGAGCTGCGTGCTGGAGATCTTGCGGACAAGTTACGAGCCGAGCCCCCTGAACCATTATCGCAGGCTGGAGAATTACCGCTGCGGTCACCGGAAGCCAAACAGCTGTCCAATGAGCCGGTGCTACAACATCCCGAGGCACGACTGCCGGGAGACAAAGCGGCCTCAGAGGAGTCAGAGGACGAAGCGATAGACTGGGAAGAGAGCGAACCAGAAGACGCTCCCAGGTGCACCAACAATATTGGGGCTGCACAGCCAGCAGGGGGAGACATAGTTCCGCCGAAATCGCCGTCTGAAACGTTCGAGATTGTCGGTGGGGACAATATTTCTATTGGGTATTCGGACAATAAGAGCAGGCAATACAACGAGAGGGAGGAAGGCCCTGTTCCAGCTTCTGGTCTGCCGGACCAAGGCCAGCTGGTATTCGGTGGAGGTCAGGATGAAGACGAAGACGTCTACTCTGACCCCGAAGATGAAGAGCTTTTTCGTCAGCTTGCGGTGGAAGCGGAAGAACATGCACGCTTCGCCTCTTCGCTCAACAACCGGTCACAGGAGCAGAACGCCATGGATTATGAGAAGGAGCTGAGACAATTGAGGAATCAGCAGAAAAAAGATCGCCGTGACGCCGATGAAGTCACGCAAACAATGATCACGGAGTGCCAACAATTGCTGTCGCTCTTCGGTTTACCATACATAACGGCTCCAATGGAAGCTGAAGCACAATGCGCCGAGCTTGTGTCTCTAGGCTTAGTCGACGGAATCGTGACGGATGATAGTGATATCTTCCTCTTTGGCGGCACGCGCGTCTACAAGAACATGTTCAATCAGGCCAAATATGTCGAATGCTACTTGAGTCAAGATCTAGAGGCTGAATTCACGCTTACTAGGGAGAACCTGATTGCCATCGCGCAATTGCTTGGTAGCGATTACACCGAAGGTCTTCCCGGAGTGGGACCGGTATCCGCGCTTGAGATCATATCAGAGTTTGGAAGCCTCAAGGCCTTCAAAGAGTGGTTTGAAGCAGTTCAGCACGGTAGCCGTTCGAAAGCTGATGACGCGGGTAACTCCTTTCGACGCAAATTCCGCCGTAACGCAACCAAATTATTCCTTCCCACTACTTTTCCCGATCCGCGGGTTGAACAAGCATACCTCAAGCCGGATATTGACAATGACCCGAGCACTTTTGTTTGGGGTGTGCCAGATCTCGACGCTCTGCGCAGCTTTCTCATGGCCACCATAGGTTGGAGTCAGGAGCGAACGGACGAAGTGCTGGTGCCAGTCATCAAGGATATGAACCAAAGGTCAAAAGAAGGCACACAGGCCAATATCACAAGCTTTTTCGATGGCGGAATTGGTGCTGGTGCTTTCGCTCCCAGGCGTAGAGAAGTTGGTGGCAGTAAGCGACTGGAAGGCGCCTTGGGACGAATGGCTGAGAGGGCGAAGAAATCTGTGCCGGAAGGGGAAGCAGAGAAGAGGCATCGGGACGGCGAGCAGGTTGGGAATAGGCGTCCCAAGTCGCAGGCAAGAAGGGCGAGGCGTGCTACGAAGCCACAATCTCCTCCCACGGCTACTTCTAGCGGCGATGAGGCAAACCGTGAGCCGCGGAAGAAGAAGGCGAAGAAGCGAGCGACGTGAAGCTGTGTCAACATCTTAGATATCTCAGACAGCCAGACGCACCCAAATCGTCATTGCGGTAATTGCAAGCGCAATTGTTTCGCTGATACTTCACGTGACTGATAAACATTTGACATGGGCTTTTGATGCTCCAAGAACGTTGTCGAGAGCCCTCCAAGTATTTTCGTACTTCGTTATCAGTATTGGAATCTGTCTTCACGAGATCAAGGCTCTGATTGTCGTCGAATGGCCATGATCCACGATACTGCATCAAGGTTGCAACGGATACCCCTAATCCGGTAATCCGCCCTCTCCGCACCTAGGTATCCTCACAACTTCCCTCCAAAGTTCCATGATATTCATAAATTACATAGCTCATACCGCCACGGCTGATGCTCACTTTAGATTGGCGACGGACTGACCGAGAGTCACGAAGTACTAGGGAAAGATGCAAAATAGCATGGCGTTCGAGCCGCTATCGCGCTTCCGCGTCCCTCTTCGGGGTCTAAGGACGGGCAACCTTGGTGGGAAGGTTAAGATGGCCATGACCGCACTCTTCCGTCCCTCGCCGTTACGGCGTCTCTTTCTCTCTCTTTGCTGACACCTGATATCGTTCATTTCCCCGTTAAGTCTCCATAGCATAACAACGCAGCCCTCGAGACCATCCAATCAACATCCTTCCGACGCCAGCATCTTCGTCAATCCTTTGCTCACCTGCACCATGACCCGTTCATCACGTCGTCTGCTGCAGATAGCTCGCCCTGTATCAGCAAATTCATTCAGAGCTGCGCCTAGGATACTGAGCTCAGTGCAAGCACGGTCGATAGCCTCGTCGGCCCCCAAAAACGCTAACTCCAGATCCACACCCATCTCACCCAACGTGCAGTCTCCAGATGCCGCCCCACAACCGCCCAAGGCCGAGAGGGCAAACGCTGCAGATGCCTTCTTAGGTACGAAGAAGCGAATGCCAGAATTCAATCTGACGGGCAAGGTCGTGCTGGTATCTGGTGCTGCTAGAGGTTTAGGATTGACCCAGGCCGAGGCGCTGCTGGAAGCCGGCGCAACAGGTCAAGGAACCTGTAGAGACTTGTTCGGACAGGACAGCTGATTGTACGTGCAGTCTATGCACTGGACCGCCTCGAACAGCCCTCCGAAGACTTCGCTCCCATCGCCGAGCGCGCGGAAAGGGAGCTTGGGACAAAGCTGCACTACCGCCGAATCGACGTGCGTGAGGTTGACGAGCTGAACAAGGTCGTCGAGGACATTGCCGACAAAGAGGGCCGTCTCGATGGCTTAATCGCTGCTGCAGGTATCCAACAAGAAATGCCTGCGCTCGACTACTCAGCAGAGGATGCGAACCGCATGTTCCAGGTCAACATTACGGGAGTCTTCATGACGGCGCAAGCGGCTGCTAAGCAGATGATTCGCTTCAAGAACGGTGGCTCCATGGTGTTCATTGCTTCTATGAGCGGAAGCGTGGCGAACAGGGTAAGTCTTTTCATGATTCCCTGGCACGAGAGTTTGAAAATGACTGTATCGGTAGGGTCTTATCTGCTCTGCATACAACGCCTCGAAAGCTGGCGTTATTCAGCTCGGCCGCAATCTGGCGTCTGAATGGGGTGAGCACAACATTCGTGTCAACACAATCTCCCCTGGTTACATTGTGACCAAGATGGTCGAGGCTCTTTTCAAGCAGTATCCGGAGAGGAAGACCCAGTGGCCAACGGAGAACATGCTCGGAAGGCTGTCAGCGCCTGAAGAGTACCGCGGTGCGGCTGTGTTCTTGATTAGCGATGCTAGCAGCTTCATGACTGGCAGTGATTTGAGGATAGACGGCGGACATAGTGCATGGTAGAAGCGATTCATTGATCTTGCTTTCCCAATCTCAAGCAATCACCGCACAAAGTTGTGGAGTTCCTGCACTATGGAGCTCGAAGACGTGGCAACTAAACACCAGGTTGTCGTGAGCAATCGCATAGTTCCGTAGAACATGTAGCATTCCGCTCTAGAGACGTCTTCCTCAGCGTAAGTCAAACCGTGTGCTGAGCGCTTCGAATTGTCTTCTCCGTGGATCTAGGCAGGAAAGCGTGGCAATGTACATAGTCACAGGTTGGGGCTGTCAATATACGATAACACAACCTTTGGAATGCCATACTCTATTTGTTATATAACTCAAGGAGACGAAGCGAGCTTGATTGCCGCAGCTCGAAAAAAGAAAGGTGCCGAAACACGAGCCACACCCTTTCTTTCCAAGAAGACCAAACGTGAGTACCATGGTCTCCGTGCCCCCTAGGAGCTTTCCGAACGATTCCCAGCATTATACTCCTCCTCAATCTGCCTGACCTTCCCTAGCCTCGCCGCAGGCAACCACTTCTCCTCCGGAGTAAACCACCAAGAGAGTATACCAAAGAGCGTAATCGCCCCAAAAATCACCGGCGAGTAATTGAAGCCCTCCGCAGTGACTGGGAAGTACAGCGGCGAGAACAAGACGCACGCCAGATATAGATTCCAGACCATAGCCACGAAGCTCATGGGTCGACTCCATCTGCCCAGTGAGAAGCGAGCGTGCTTGAAGCAATGCGGAGTGATGAAGACACGGCCGAAGCAGATGAGTGCGTAAGCTGTGATAGTGGGTACTCCCGCAGCGCTGACGAGAGAAGTGAACGCTACTGGAGATGGCAAGATGGTACATAGGAGTAGCGCAGCGACCGTGAGCATGACGGTAATGGCGTTCCGCGGGTTCTTGTCTGCCGATACCGCCGATATCCAGCCCGAGAAGGGGAGCACGCCGTCACGGGCTACTGCCCAGATAAGGCGAGATGATGCCACGCCT
>Ga0160429_1001607_pt1 | contig 12433 bp, 8 predicted proteins | sample SolpanmetagenomR_FD_108199 | JGI IMG/M metagenome (GOLD analysis project Ga0160429, IMG submission 108199) | Solar panel surface microbial communities from Lawrence Berkeley National Laboratory, California, USA - R | ecosystem: Engineered > Built environment > Solar panel > Unclassified ... | reverse complement strand
TTGTCCGGGATATATCGAACGTGATGTAACAAGCCTCCTCTAACAACATTACAAATCTCTTCTGAAGTTGTCTCCGGCTGTATATTGCCCAGGTAGACTGTCCTGTTGCCCAGATTGTTTACCCCACCCGCCGCGGTTGCAACTGCCGCAGCTTGTACAGAGGCTTGGGCGAGGGCATTGGAAATGATGTCGCGATCTGTCGAGTTCAATACGTGAGCATAGCCTGGCGTAATCCCACGGTACTGTGCAGCGTTTTGCTGTTGAGTTTTCGAAACGTATGCACACCGGTCCTTGCCGTAGAACACCCTACGGGGTGGCTGCCACTTCGTTTCTTGGGGTAGCTGTGTTACAGCTTTAATAGCATTTCCAATAGAAAGGAAATGTACAAAGCCGATAGCCTTTTCTCGCACAAGCTTGATTGTGTCTATCGGGCCAAACTTAGTAACCTCTTCCCGGATTTGCTCTTCTGTAATATCAGAAGGCAAGCTACCTAAATAGACGTTTCTAGAAGCACCGGATTGTTGAACTGCAATAGCCACTGATGATGGGACTTGTGACGGTTTCCCCCAACCGATCTTGATATCTTGTCCACGGATAGAAAGTTTCTTGAGGATAGCGTCGGAGTGGAAATGAACCGCAGAGCTACCATCAAGGAATGAAATGAATGCGCAGTTTTTTTCTGGGAGTAGACGAACTGATTCAATTTGGCCGCTTCGTACGTGCCCCAAAATCTCTTCTGCCGAAGTGTCTGGAGGAATGTTGCCTAGGTAGACTGTCCGGCTTGTTCCACTCGCAAGACCAGAGGTTACTTGCAGTGAGTTGGCATACTGGCCATTAGTATTTGCGTAACTACCCTGCGCTTGTTGTTGCCCATCAGCCTGAAATACATTCTGGTATATCTGAGGAACCGTCGATTGCTGACTCTGGTTGAGAGCATTGAGATTGTTGACCTGCTGCTGTGATTGTAAAGAATTCATAGTTGAAGCAAAGGAGGGAAATCCTTGGAATTGAGGCGATTGAAAAGTCGTTGGTGAGCCTGGTTGGAAAGGACTACCCATCAAGAGTTGAGACGGTAAAAGAGGCGTGAAATTCATTTCATAGGCCGTTGCTGGAGTCTGCATCTCCGTCCCATAGTGTGTGTTCTGCATATCCTTTTCAACGTTAATTGTAGCTGGAATTGAAGGTCCTAATCTATCTCTCATGCTGTGTGTAAGGGGACGTTTCGATGAGTATGCGCCGAGCGAGAACCCACTAAGCTCTCGGGAGGAAGATGGCTTGGATATATGTTGCTGAGAGAATGTGAATGTGCTTTTAGGATTTTCAGGTGGCTGCATAACAATGTGAACGAATATATAGTAATCCTAAACGTTGACCTCGTTCTCTGACCAGAAGCTTGAGATTGATATTCAAGGGCCTCCAAGGACAGCTTTAGCAACGAAAGTCTACAACAACATGAGATCAGCATTCTTGCGCGAGGAATGTTGCATCGAACTTCCTTACGCAAATGTTGCAATGTCTTGAATAGGTTTTGACTGCCAGAGTCCCGACAGAAATAATATCCGGTGTATTGAACAATGAACGCTTTCAATGAAGACGGAGTTGGTTTAGGCTTGCTCGTGAAGAAATGGGTTGCTAAGACACTACTGCGCTAATGAATGAAATGGTGCTGTTGACGGAATCGAATTCTGTCTTGTTTCCAAAATTGGTAAAAGGCACGGCCAGTGATAATTGAAGCTGTATCGCCTATGAATACACAGTGTTGCGCTTGATATTGACTGTGGAAAGCCTCTACTAGGGAGAGTGGTACGGTTCGTGAGACGTCGCCAATAAAATGCAATCTCCAAGGACAAACATGAAATGAAAAAAGCGAATGCGATAGAAGAGAAGCCGTCACAGCGACGGGAGAGAAATGAAAGTGGTATTAAAGGATAAGAATGAGTAGATCGTATAGCAATTGCAAACAATGATGCTCTGGAGGAAAAGAATGGGTGAGAAAGGGCAAGCGCGTTACACAGAATAGGGGTTCAGCCCGGGTAGGAAAGCAACTGCAAGGTACTACAACGTCTTCCGCACACATAGGTCGGGGCTGGCCCATAGATCGATTCAAAACCATTGATTAAATTGTGAGGGCCGTACGAAGGAGGTTATTTCAATTGATTTGATACGCATAGTAGATCCCTGGGCATGTTATGACAAGTCCATAAATGCGAACTTCTTCGCAAGTCTACAAGTTCATGCAATAAGTAGTACATCTGGATAGAGAAATTATTTCAATAATGCCATGTCAAGTATGTATAAGATATCAGGTATCAGTCTCGTTTCATCACTGATGTCTAAGAGTCTGGCTGGTCAACGACAAGTCCCTCCAATATTCTGATACCAGCCCTTACTTCGGGCACCCAATGCAGTCGAAGTAGCTCTCCTTCCCATACGGTGGTCGAGAAGGGGTTACTTCCCTCCACCTCTCCTTTCGTCGCGTTGAAGACGCCATCGCCCCTGCGCTCCTCTGTATTCCAAAGCGCACCAATACGACGCTTGTGCTGCCGAGCTACTTGACCTAACAAGCCAAGCATCGCGGTGGAAGACTTCTCCGGCAAGTGCAGTGTTGCCGTCATAATTTGCTTTGTGAAAGCAGCTAGTCGAACCGGTGGTACCGAACGTACGTTAGAAGGTAGAAGGACTGCAGTAAGCGACCGTAGGAGAAGAACAATGGTCGTTGAAACATTGACTTTGGTTGTTGGTTTGAACGATGAGTCTGTAGGATCAGCAAGATGCAATGACTTTGCCGAAAGCTCGATGTCGGCATCCAGGGTACTGGGGTATAAGGTCCTGTAGAGATGAGATATGAAAAAGTTCAGATCGAGGTGAAGCGTGGATGCGGCCGCTGCGGCGTCTTGCCCTTGCAATAAAGCGAATGCAGTGATGACGCAAAGCAGGGACTCACGTGTCACATTTCTGGGAACTTCATGAACGTCCTCCATTGCGTCTTCATCATTATCATCACCCTCAGGGAGTTCTGCATCAGTGATGAGGTCTTTCAGTGATTCTAGGAGATCGCCGAAAAACTCTTGGTTGATCAAGTGAGCATATTTGACCAATCCTTCGAGCACCGCGCCCATGAGGGCTGGAGTGCGAGCCTTGAGTATTTGAAAGTAAACTCCAAAGACGAGTTTCAAAGTTTCAGCCTGGATTTTATCACGCTCCTCATGTGAAACAATTGCATCGGCTTCTTGCAATTCCTTCTCAATCGCTTTGTTTTCCTTCATCAGCTTGCGTTTGTTCTTAGTGCGGAATTCTCGCTTTTGTTTAGGCCTTTTCCCAAGTGGTGCATTCGCATCCGGCTCTGCCTTGTCAATCCCGCGGTTGGATCCTTTCTGACCAAACTCTGACAGTAGACGAAGGTGTAGAAACATGTTCAGAACACCCTCATCAACGCTATAACTTTTAGCCTTAATCATCTTAGCCAGTAGCGCAATAGCTTCCAATGACGCATTGCCATCTTCATCTGCTGCGAATAGAGTCTCTAAGGCTTCACGGCATAGAATGCTATCATTATCAACCCTTTTCGTGCTAAGTTTTGTAACCAAGATCTTTATCAGCTCCGACCGAAAATTGAAGTGCGGCACAGAGTTTAGGAGATTGCAAGCACAAGTGAAAGCAACGCTGACTAAACTTGATGACTCGCCCGAGGGAGACTCCTTGTGTAACCCGGCGATGCGGCCAAGCTCCTTCACGTATTTCTGGTATCCGCTGACAATCGACTGCTCAAAATTGCGTAATTTTCGCACATCTTTTGATACCTTTGCAGTCAAATCCTCCTCTGAAAGCGGGCGAATGCGGTATCCGGGAATGATATCTTTGTATACAGCCAATTGCGTTGCCAATCCAAGTTTGGTTACTATGAAATTTGTGGATGCTGTGATCTGTCCGAGGGTCCGCAGCGCTGCCATATGTTCCTCCGGATCCTCGTTTATAAGCGCTGCTATCCTCGCCAATTCTTCCTTAGCCTGCAGTATTTCTTCTTTGGGGGATAGCTTAGGACCCTCTGGTACAGGCTCCTTTACAGCTTCCTCAGTGGGTGGATTGTCATCGCTAAGGGAGCCAAACGAGCTTTCCGACGCATTATCGTCTATCACTGGCTGCGCAATGTGTTCAACCCTGCCCTCGGCCGTTTTGATAGGCAACCTCATGTTGTCTTTTGCCTTTTTGTGCTTCCGAGGTCGTTGTTCATACGCCTGCTCCAAATTCCACTTTGAAGCGTTTTGAGAGAACGCATCCGTGAGGCCGGCTGCTCCTTCCACTTTGGAGCGACGAGCTACATCTCCATTCCCCGAGGGACTCAACCGTCTTCTTTTATTTGGCAGAGTTCTAGACATGATTGAGGTTCGACGGTATAATCGTGGAAATATCAGACTTTCACAAGGTCGATTTTCTTCTGTTATCGATAAGTTGAGAAAAACCTCGGTAGCTTTCTCCGAAGGCTTGGCATCTTCAAAATTCTCAGAGGCCGCCGTCAAGCTTTATTCCCTTTCAAACACATTTCATTCCATTAAGAACAGCTCTACTTTACAAGATGCGTGCCTTAACAGAAACTGAGACTCAGACACTTTTCCGGAAGCTTGCAGACTACACAGGCCGCTCCCTCACACATCTCATTAGCCCTCCAGACGCATCAGGCGATGGAAAGGCAGACCGTCATGTATTTCGCATCCAAAATTCACGAGTTTACTACGTGAGGGAGTCCCTGGCAAATCTTGCAACTTCCGTTGCAAGGACCAACCTTCTCTCCCTCGGAACATGCTTGGGCAAATTCACAAAGACTGGCAAGTTCAGAATGCACATCACCGCTCTCGACCCTATCGCACCGCACGCCCGCTACAAGGTGTGGATTAAGCCTAATGGCGAGATGCCGTTTCTGTACGGCGGCAACGTTGTTAAGGCGCATGTCGGGCGATGGAGCGAAGATTGCCCGCAGCATCAAGGTGTTGTCGTCTTGGGCATGGATGATACACCCCTGGTAAGCCGAAATATCTTTTACGTCTTTCATTATGCAGTGGAACGAAATTGCAAATCAGCGAAGGTTTCACAGCCACACTAACCAATTTTCCACATTAGGGTTTCGGGGTGACAGCGCGTTCGACGGCAGAGGCTCGACGTCTAGAGCCCACCGGCATAACCACGTATCGCCAAGCGGATATTGGCGAATACTTGCGTGAGGAAGATACGTTGTTCACTACTTAGCGAGCGGAGATGTACATGGGCTTTTTCTTCCTCCGGAGGAGACTTCCGCAAAGTCTAAACGTTGAGCGACGAAAGAAATGCAATATCGAGAGTCGAGCTACTTCCGAAAGCCCGAATGATTAATACACCCACACTACTCCCTTTTGTAACGGCTGGCCAGTGGAAAAGGGAAAAAATAGTCGTGAGGTACAGTAGTACTTGCCTAATGTACTGGATGACGTGCATAATTCAAGGCAGGTCATCGCGGGAAAGCAAGAAATCTGCCGAGCCCTTGAACGCCTTAGGTTTAGCTCAACGACTATCCTCAACGACATGCAGCAACTGCCCGGCCCAATTCGTGAGGGGTAACGCGACTTCATAGTGTGGAACGCTCTCCAACACGTAAATAAACGTCAGTCATGTATCCACTGCCTTTATACAGCCACTACGCATGCAAGTCAGCTGTTCAGTATTGTTTAGCAGCTCGTTTCAACTTCAAAAGTCTAATCGTTCAAAGTGGGGTGGAGAGCTCTTCCCGCACCGTTCCCCCCCACACCAACAGTTGCAACTCCCGAAAAAAGCTCGACCTCGATCCGTGTTGTACAGCAAAGGCGGATACAGGCGTCATGTACGACATAAGTACATCAGGATGATCCTTAAAATAATGCGGTAATCAGCTGTACCTTTTCCGTCTTGTATGTATTGCGCAAGCACACCTGCGTGGTAGAGTGTCATTGGTCTGCAGTCCCACTCGTCAATGAGCAACGCTTTGTACTCCTAATAAAGTTATACGCATGCAAGCTGCAGAATACCTGCCCGTTCTTTTGCTGCATGTATCATGACTTGCATACAACGATATGCTTAATACGTCCATGCCCTCGCGAGCTATTGTAAGATGTCTTCCGTTTCTGTCGGTGAAGATTCTGGCACCTGCCTGGTTTTATGCTCGTTGCTTCGGCTGAAATAGTCAACAGTGTGAAGTACTGTGTTCTTCTTGACTCTCTTTTTCTTGCTCCTCCATTTCCTCTTCTTGCCTACACGTATCGTTGACATCTAAAATCCTCTCAATACACAATCATGAGTCGTACGACACTACGAGGAAGGGCAATTCCTACCAGACCTCCTAAAGGCGCAGCGTGGACTTTCCCAAAGGAACTCAGCGACAGACTTCCATCACGCTGTAGAGAGACGATTGCAAACATAGGAACCGTCGGAGCCAACTTTAGTGTTTACATGTATGCCTACCAGCGTGACCAAATACCATCGCCACAGGTCATGCAGGGTTTGTGCGATTCTTCATTCTATCTCGAGGGTTATCTGCTAGAGCTGTACGGTCAAGTCAAGAACCTCAGTGGGCGGGAGAGGGAAAAGATTGGTGGAGAAGATGGTAAGCCTTTTCGAATTTGCAAACACATGTTTTGGAATGTTCTGACACTATAGTCTCGATAGGTCTGACAGCAGTGCGGAGGGAGATGGCGACGCTCTTCAATATGCTGGAGCCATACAGGGCTGGCATTGCGAAAGTAAGGTATGGTGAGGATGAAGAGGTCGAAGATGCTAGAGAGATGTTCGTCAGCATCATTTCCCGTTAGTCTACCTGACGCTAACCCAGTAACTAATAGATCATTGCCGCGGCCAGGTGCACCAATGTCGTCAACTGCGACGGGCTCGCAGGTGTGGGAGAATCTGCGGCAGGAATTCTTGGGGCTTAAGAAACAGATTGAAAGTAGATCTAAACGGCGCTGAAGACTCGCACAGATATGTGGTACTATACTGTTATACTTTTGCAAGAGGAATTGGATAATGTCATGGGGGATAATTAGTCACTCATGTAGCTCACGATAATGATGAATTAACGCTTTGTCAAATCTACCATCTTTGGATGAGTACCATGAGTGCTACTTCGATTACACGTGTACCAATCAGTACCCTTGGGCATGTCTACTCTTGCAAGCTGTATCTCGGCAGGAGTGAAGTGCTTCGGTTTTTTCATGTGATCATTTCACTTCACAAACGCATTCTTAGAATCATGCGTATTAAGTCCAAGTATCGGATGGTTGTCATTCCAATAATTGTTCCTCGTCTTTCTTCCTTTGCACAGTGCAAGCGTACCTATTATGACGAGAGCCTCGCTCATAGCTGGTGGAACTAAGCTACATCTTTCAGGCCAAGGCTGGTCGGATAACCTCACTGATAATCACTTATAAACGGTAACAGATCGAAGTAGTTGTGCAACCGGCGGCAGCCGATAATAGAGCTAACAGGAAGCGTTCCGAAATACCATCCAGGTTCATGGTCAGGCATTGCTAGCATGGGACACGTGCTGAGCTTACGCTTCTTGGCAATCTTGCTTTGCTTTGACGTCCTGATTTCCTATGGCTGCTAAGAAAAGGTTGTCCTATAACAAAAAGAACAGCGGACAGCGGGTGGGAGTGAAAGCGTGAAAGGCTCTAGCGCTAAAAGAACTGAAATAGCAGGAATTTCCTAATTGGTGGAAGGCACTCGCAGCCACATGTTGCATGTACTTCCAGTCATCCCTTCTTCAGTCATAGCATGGTAAAGTGCCCCAAATAGATTATTCAAGCGGTCCGAATTGTAGAGTGGTTGGATAGTGCGTAGCTTTGTTAATTTACGCAGCACCTCCACCCGCCATCCTACGCATACGTTCCTCTGCAGCTCTAGCTCTTCTTTCCCTTTCTAGTCTCATTCTCATTTCAGGCGTCATGCCCTTTGCTTCCTCTGCTCTCCGTTCCTCCGCAGTCAATTCTTTCTTCGCACCTACCCCAATCGTCTTCCCTTTCCCCATCCTCTTCTCTCGCTTATCATTGACCGCCTTCTTCTTCTCCGCTTCTTTTTGCTTTTCTTCCTCACGAATTCGCTCAAGATCTGCGTTGCGTCTTGCTGTCTCCTTCTCCTCTTCCTCTTTCCTCTCCCGTTCCGCTCGCTGATCCACTTCTCCCTTACTCAAGGGTTCTGGCACCTTCGCGCTGTTATCCCAATCCCACCTGTCATCTCCGAGCTCGGAACGAGCAAGACGAAAGGCATCTCGTGTGGCACGATCGCCTGCAATTTCGAATGCTGTCTTGCCTTCTGGACTGACAATTGTCGGATCACTGCCTCCTTTGACTAGCAAAGCAAGGATGAGAGCCGGGGAATTAATGCTGGATGCCAGATGTAGAGGTGTTGGTGCGTGATGGTGTGATTGCGAGCTTGGCGGATGTAGAGTGAAGTCCGGCGAGAGTGAGTTGGACGTGATATATGAGAGCAAAGCAGGAGCTTTTGACCGCCGGATTAATGATTCGATTTGAGTTGTGTGCAGCAATGCAGCCTCTTCCTCTGCATCTTTAGCAGGAGCTGCCCGCTTGATTTGAGATGCTTTTGCTGCTTTGGCAGCCATCTGAGCCTCTGCCTGTGCTTCCACTCGAGCTTTCTCCGCCGCAAGTGCCGCTTCGTCAACCTGACTAACTTTGACACGGGTCAATTCGATAAAACTGCGCATAAGCTCAGCCTGTGTTGCACGACGTGTGTTGAATGGGAAGCTGCGATTTCGAGGATCATCCCTGGTGAGAACTTGTTCTTCATATGGACCGAAGATAGCACGCCGATTCGCAGTTCCACTTGCCCTTATGAAAATAAGCTGCGCAGCATCTATCATGTCTTTCCACTCTTGTAGTAACTCTCTGATTTCAGTAGTTAATGCCACTTCGTTATATCGTCGTATTGAAGAACCTGCAGAATGTGCATTGCCTTTTGCGTTGTCGTTCGAGGACTGGGAACCTCCCTGTTTTCGACGTGTTGTGTAACGATGAAACGTCTTGTGTGCCTTTACTGTAGCCTGGCGCTCATCGTATCCTTGCTTCTTGCTCACTTTCGGCGTCAGGGATACAATCATGGCAGCGAAGTGTCCTCCACCAATCATACACATGAATATATGCGGGCTGTTGTCAGGTCGAGGTAATGGTACACCTCCAGAGTCTTCATCCGATCCCTTTGGTGGTGGGGCGTTCAGAACCAGCTGTTTACGTCGGAGTATGTCCACAGTGTGCTCCTCATCGTCTTGCTCGGAATTTGAAAGTATTGCTCGGTAAATTCCAAGAGATATATTTGATGGCAGTATTGGCGTTTTAAACCATAGCAGTGGAGCTTTCCCAGCACCGCGCTTTCGCTTCCGGGACGAGAAGCCGTCATCTACATCTTCTGTTATTTTCGCTTGTTTCTTTAACAGTGCGCTAAGCATTGTTCCATTCCCACGAGATTGCTCCACATCGTCCCCTGAATCCGAGTCCGACTCGGAACTATCCGACCCCGATATGCTTTCGTCCAAATCTGCTCATATCAGCGATAATCTCGTGTTCAATTGCCAGAGCAGCATACCTCCGACCATTTTCTCAAACTCTGCCTCTTCCACCGGCTTGAGGCCGCGCATCTTTTGCTTTAAGTTATAACCGTGAAGATCTGACCTTACATGCTGTCGTTGATCCTGCACCGTGGCGAAGGATAATTTGCACAGAGAACATGTAGTAGTCTTCACAGGCTTGCCATCTTCTTGGGTCGATACCGACTCAGGAACCTCCTCTTTCGATGTAGCAGGGTAGATTTCAGTCGTAGAGGGGTCATGCTGAAATTGTAGTGTGGACAATATATCCTCTGGTAGGTCATATACTGTTTGCTGTCAGTGAGGTAGTTCAGAAAGGATTAATTAGTTTGGCCAAAACGGACAGACCATATAGCGGCCGCTTAAGCAGCGGTTCCATAGCGTCGCCCATTTCAACACCTTTGAATGGAGAAACTTAAGATATGGGTTAGCCTAGGATGGTAAACTAATGCTTTAAAAATGAACATCAAAAGGAGCCTTGTTGACGTCAGTCAGACTGACTCATACTAACTTCAATATCATAGGGCCGGAATGCGGAGTAATCTCATAACTGTATTGCAATGCTCGAATATGTCTTTTTTGGTACCATTCTTAAGATATAAGCTATCAAAACTTCACTGGACTGCTGCGTGATCTACCATAAGGTCTTTCTGTATGTACATACGAGTTTCAAGGTTGAATCAGCTCAGCATGACTCAGCCGTTACCAAGCCTTCAGGCATCAATTTCATTCCACTTCTCTCCAATACTATCACAGGCATCTAAAGTTCTTATTTTGAGATAGTATCATTCATCAATATGGAGTCATCTATGAGTCAGGCTGACGAACTACCCGCTTCCATACTGCAGCTTCCAATAAATGATAACATTCAATAGCCGTCTACGTCTAGCCTAAAAGCACAAGACGCTTACGGCTTAACTCCACCACATGCTCTTGTTCCGTAGCGCAAGTTGGCGCGGATCTCCGCTGCGACTTAACTATCTGTGGAAATCCTGGCTTCAATGCAAGCCGCGGCTTTTGATGCGGAGCTTTCGGCTTTTTACACTCGTGAATAGGCGCGCCATTTTCGGGCGGCACCTTCTGGCGTTCTTGAACAGGCACGGGGTGCGGCGAGAAGCAGATTAAGGCAAAAGGGACTTTTGTCGCATCCACGATTTGTGTGCAATGACCTGGCTGGGGAATATCGCCGACAAGGACAGCAAGATCCGTGATGCTGTACTTGCCAAGAAGAAGCAAGATAGGGACGATGATACAGTAACGGAGGCAGAGCAGATCAACATGGATTTGGTTCTTGCTCTTATGGAAGACGAGGACTTCCACTATTATCATCATATGGAGCGCTCACATATGGAATTCAGCAAGATTGAGAGCGTAGTTGGGATAGCATAGCTTAGTTTTGTGGTACCATGAGTCGTCGTTATTAGTCCAGCTTTGAAGATAGTGAAAGTCTTTGAATCCCGAATAACACATTCCTCTGTAGACAACCGAGCTGAATGCTGTTAGAGCACAGGTGGTATTACAGTGAGTAGAAGACTGGATCCATTACGGAGTCTGTTGCATGTGAAGCCGATTATCTCCACTCCTTCTTCGTTGATGCTTTCTCTTTCCCCTCACTACTGGCTCCGTCGTCGATCTCCTGACCCGCCTCTCGTCTCTTGTCTTCTCGATCCTTCTTCTTTTCTAACAATTTTTTCAATCCTTTCGCCCCATTGAAAACTCCACCAGTACCTGCTCCACAGGCTGCACAGTTCGGTGTTTTTTTATACCGCTCAAGTGCGCATTTCTCGCAAAAATAATGTCCACATTTGGTTATGATGGGGGATTTGTAAGGCTGCTTGCAGATGATGCACGCAAACGGTATCTTTTCAAGCAGCTTATCCTCCGCCTCTTCTTCTTCCGTACTGCCCGCGACGCCACCACGTGTCGATATCACTTTGCCTGAACCAGACTGACTGTTCGCCCCCGCCTTCCCGCCCACTTTTTCCCACTCCTTATCGAGTTGCCAGCCGGCCGCATAGTCCTCTCGAGCGTGTAAGAATTTACATGAATCGCCAAAGCCGCAGAATCCGGTCTGTTTGTAGTCTTTGCATACATCGGGCGCAAAATCGGTTACTGTGACCATACGAACATTCGATGCTGCCGCTTTGACGGGACCGAACGATTTAGAGGATGGCGCGTTAAGATTCGTGTTAATGAAATTGCTGTAGGACGACTGGCCGTGGTATGTACCATCAGAGTTATCCACAGCCGGCGCTGAGGTTTTTGCATTGCGCGAAGATCCAAGGAGTTGTGCAGCGTAGAGATTCCCAGTTTGCTCTTCGTACCAGTCTGCCGCACGTGTGGCATCGTTGACAAACGCGATATCTTTTGATGTCGAAGCTGTGTGCTTTGATGCTGTCAAATCTGTCACTGCCTCCACGCTCATCGCTGTATGACCCCTCCCATCGCCGCTGGAAGCCGCGGTGGATGCGCCTATCATGCCTTTGTTATTCTTCCGTCTCTTGGTACGTTGACCGGTGGCCTCATCCTCAGAGGAAGAATAGACGGACTCATCAGACGCTGGTGGGGGAGTTATTGGTCGTTTTCTTATGGTGGAACCAGGCTTGTTGCGTTTTTTGAACAGCGCAGGTTGTGGAAGATTAATAGCGAGTTCAGCCATGTTGATTCTCAGAGTGGATGTGTTATTGGATCTGCAAGTCGTCGGGTGCTTGGACAGACCTCATAGCTGACCGTTAAGATGGTCGCGTTTTGAATAAAGGTGGCGTACACTACTAAGAAAGAAGTCTGGTTCCGGCTTTAACGGAATCAGACTAAGTCGCGGCACTGTATGTACCCCCC
>Ga0160429_1001605_pt1 | contig 12435 bp, 9 predicted proteins | sample SolpanmetagenomR_FD_108199 | JGI IMG/M metagenome (GOLD analysis project Ga0160429, IMG submission 108199) | Solar panel surface microbial communities from Lawrence Berkeley National Laboratory, California, USA - R | ecosystem: Engineered > Built environment > Solar panel > Unclassified ... | reverse complement strand
GAACTCCAGCCCTCCCGCCGCGCCTCCACCCGCTTCAGCACCTACTCCACCACCCCGACCCTCACCCCCTCCATCGCCCCCTCCCACCTCTCCACCTCCTCCTCGAGCAGCGACCCCCTCGCCAAAGACCCCTCTGGCGGCGAACTCAAGCAAGTCTCGCAGCACCTGCAGCGGCTCGAGGACGCCCGGCTGCAGAGCCAGCGCTACGTGGTGAGCGAAGGCAAGAGCGAGGAGTTTAGTAAGTTGGCTTTGGGCGCCAAGTTGGAGAGGGCGTTGGGGAGAAGGATGGTCGGGCAGGATGCGGTGTTTACGAAGAAGGTCGCGGTTGGGAAGGTTGCTGCTGCTTGAATGGATTTAAGCTGAAGTAAGAGGCTAGGCAGTAGGAGACAGGATTTGAGGATGGTGGGGGTAATATGAGAAGGCTGTGCTTCTGGTAGATGGGATATGGGCGGACCGTGGTAACAGCAGGCGTTCTTTTTAGGATCAGTACCGGCGAGGATGGGGGCGGGGAAGGACTAGGCAATGATAAAGGGTTTCTGGAGCACACTTATCGACTCGGCAGACACAGTTATCACTTTCACACGTTTGAGGGACTTGCTTGCTGGATGAGTTATGCTCTCATGCTAGGCTTTCCCTTTGCTTTGGACTTTTATCACGGGTTTCTTTTTCCCTCTGTTACGAATACCTCTTACTTGGCGTGATGCTTTGATATGGAATTATACTAATACCCTTTTCCGTGTTCCTCTTGCTGTTTACTCTTGGGCAATTTTGATTGATTGCATAGCAGTGGTCGATCTTGATGCCCCTGGATGCCGAGTGAGCTGGTACGTACCCCCTAGCCTTGCTCCTGACTAAATAAGGCCTTTTCTCACTTCTGAGAACATGCATGGCTTGATGCTATAAGGGGTAGGTAGGTGGCCTCTCTCATCCTAACTCTTTTCTGCCTTTGCCTTTCTCTCTTCTGCTTTCTCTCATCACGAGCAAGAGCGTTTCTTCTTCTATGCTTTTGAGGGTCTGCGTTGAAGGCGTGAAAAGCTTAGCTGCCGGGCTCAGTGTGAGACATGACCAGGCTAACTGGACGACTGCTTCTCGCAGCTAAGGTTGTGTAGGGGCACATGCTGGAATGCTTGGTAGGATGGTGGAGGTTCGGGGGATGGGGTGGGCTAATTGGGAGATGGTGTTCTCCACGACTGCTTGAGCGGTGTTGGTATGCTGAGGAGCTGGCTGGGCTGTGGGAATTAGGCTCATGCTTCCTTCGTGCATGGAAAGGGCCGAGGAGTCGAATGCTCTGGGAGAGACATTGCTGTTGCCTGTGATGTCACCAGCCAACACCATGAACACCGTGATATCTACTCAGTTAGGGGAACCGCATTGGATGTGATTGTTGTACGATCGTGTGGAGAAACGTGTTCTCGAAACGCAACTGGATCTGACAAGCGAAAGGTGGAAGCGTGAGGTGGTGTTGAGTAAATATCCGTCACGTGTCAGCGTCCTTATATCGAGGGGATTAACAATGCCACTATTTGTTGTCTCTCGCACAAAACCTCACTCACCGTCACGGCATCACAACTTGTCTCCTTAAACACAATGCCTAGTTCCACCATCCCACATTAAACACCTGGTCCTTGACGAGAACACTGCCAATTGCCTTCTTCTTCTGTAAAAGACGCGCAAATACTCGCGACGACCTGTTTCTGAAGCTCACCTTCGACATCAACCTGAGCGCCTTGCACTGCTGTCGAGAGCCTTCCAAGCGTGACACATCTCTTGTATCGGTCACTACGTGCGAACAAGCACCATGTCGGAATTGGACGACCTGCCCGCCGAACTCGTCGAGATGACCACAGGCTCCTTAACGTCTGGGGATATCGCTGCACTCGGATGTACTTCGAGAAAGTTTCGAGATCTGACGGAAAAATCCAAGTTCAAGGTATCGTTTCCTCACCGCCTTCGGGAGCAAGATAGAAGAAAGGATGATGAAATGCAAAGGCTGACTGGCTACAGCACATCGAATTCAAGAAGATCTCCCTTGCCAACGTCGTGCTTTTGGTCTCGCAGCTGCTCAAGCGGCCGGAGGCGGCAACTCTCATCGAGACCATATCCTTGGGTCGCCACAACATTCCAGCTACGCGGGTGTTCAATTGTTCCTTCAAGAGAGACATTATGGGCCTTTCGCAAGCACTGGTTCCGGTCATTAGAGGATCAGGGATACCGGCATATTGGCCCAGCAGAGAACCCATGACGGAGCAGGAGCGGCTCGAATTCCGTAATCGTTCCCCTAGAGCCAAGCACTCTCCAATCGTTTACTGGTTAGATCGCCTGCGCAGGGGAAGTTTGGATGCTTACGTCGCCGTGCTGTTGTCGTTGGCGACAAATCTGGAATCTTTGCATGTCGACGGGTCACTGAACGAACCTTTCCCCGGAGGAGACACTTACGATTTCGTTCACTTTCTGATCGAGTCTGCTGTTCGGGCTCGTGAGGTGGGCGACCCAGAGCCTCGTCAACGGTTCACCCAGCTTTGTGCCGTCCGCCTTACGGGCCCATCAGTAGGAAATTTGACCCAGTGGGTTCGCCTCCCCTCCCTTCGAAGCTTCAAAGGCACAGTCGATATCTCGCGCTTGTCACAGGTGGGCTTCGCCCAACAACAGAATACGGGCATCACTCAGCTGGACCTGGTGTGTGAATACCCGTTCATCATCCAGACAACGACGCGACTTAACAATTACGAGCTTAGTAGGATCCTAGAACGCACGCCAAATCTGAAAAGCTTGCGATGTGTCTTCCTGTGCACTGCAGAAGAGCCCGTCAAGAACGACCCTCTTCCCAATGCTCTTCTCGGCGTCAAGGATACTTTGCAAGTCCTCGAGGTATGCTTTCACGGCAACAGCCAGCCACACCAACCTGCATCTTTCGGCTCCCTGGACCAATTCTCAAGGCTCACGCATATCATCGCCGACGGATCTATCATGCTACCCGCTGAGGGGCCGCACGTATGGCAATTGCCGCCGTGTATTCAAAGCCTCAAGTTACGGAACGTGAACGTCAAGGGCAAAGCCAAGTTGGACCGCTTCCTCGATGCCCTGGACCAGCTTGCAAAAGATGTAGAGACCGGTTCTTACATTGCACTGCACGAGGTAGTCTTATCCATTATGACGGGATGGGACGTCATGACGGACGTCCTGTGGCCACGGGCTGCTCCTCGGCTGCAAGACATCGGACGACGTCTGCAGCGTGTGCAAGTCGAGCTGATGTGGCAGGCAAATCGCATGTGCATTGTGAGCAATGCTCATCATGTTCAGGACTGTAATATACTCAAACTTGAAGGTGGACTCGAGAAAGTATGTGGACGGTAGGAGGAGCTTCGGCCTTGGGCAGGATGTCACTAGGACATCAGCAGCGGGTGGGTCTGACGACGAGAAGCCCTAACTGAAGATGAGGAGAGTACTGACCCATTGCTCCGTATATTTCTGTTGGCCCTATAGAGGCAACAGCTACTGAGGGGTTCACTGGCTGGAGGAAAGCCGTGGACGGTTTGGTCGGACGTCTGGGACCGAAAGTCGAGTCACATGACTTAGATTCATGAACATGGGCGATGATTCTCTGGGATCATGACGATAAGTTAGAGATGATGCTGAGTGTTTTTCGATAGAGTGACAATGATCGTTCTTGATTCAGATGCTCTAGAGTCGAGCCCGCCCACGTGATAGAAGGCCTTGGCTCGGAGCGAAACCTCACCCCAAGCTCACCCGACAGCTTTGCAGGAGCTCTTCAACTAGCCATTGCCCATCCACATTCTCCTCTCCACTAAGATGAACTCTGCTCGTGTCGGCAGGGCAGCCCTCCGGGTGCGCCCATCCACTTTCCGCATGCCGCTGCAGCGAAGGGGTTATGCAGATGTTGCCGCGGACAAGATCAGGTTGAACTTGACTCTGCCGCATCAGGTACGTCAACATCAACAAGCGAGTAGACGATCAATCTGGCTTGACCAACTGTCAGAGCAGATTCAGAGGTCCACGTCGCTGCGAAACACCTAGCTAATTCGTTGCTCTCCAGTCAATCTACAAGTCTACCGACGTGTATGTCTCCCTCTTCCGATATACCCCGTCGCGCGCAGTCCTTCTATCTACCATACATATTGACTCTGCCCGTGTGCAGCGTTCAAGTAAACATCCCCGCCGAGTCCGGTGAGATGGGTATCCTCGCACAGCATGTTCCTTCCATCGAGCAATTGAAGCCAGGTCTCGTTGAGGTTATCGAGGAGGCCGGTGGCAGCAAGCAGTTTTTCTGTACGTACAACACATTCCAGTTTACGTCGGCACAGTTCGAGGAGGCAGAAGGGGGTAAACAGACAATAAGGTAGAAAGGCCGTGCCCAATTCTGGTGGCTGACAGTACACCGACAGTGTCCGGCGGTTTCGCAGTCGTGCAGCCGAACTCGGTCCTTAGCATCAACGCCGTGGAGGGTTACGCACTAGAGGACTTCAGTGCGGAGGCCGTGAGGAATCAGCTTTCAGAAGCTCAGAAGATCGCGAGCGGTGGTGGCAGCGAGCAGGACGTTGCTGAGGCCAAGATTGAGCTAGAGGTAAGTGGCTTACGTTCAATGCGCCATCATCGTGGGAAGTACTGACTTCAGCAAGGTTCTTGAGAGCCTCCAGGCTGCGCTGAAATAGAATTGTACATAGGACGGCTCCCCAATATATTCAATGTATCATAAGCGGGAAGGCACAACCACCATTACGCCTACCCTTCTACTGTTCGCACCACTGCGCTTGCCCAAGTATTGTTGTTATCACTCGCGCCGAGCGCTCTTTCCCTTGTTAGCCTGCCCGTGCTAGTGGGCGTCCTCGTTGACACTCTCCGTTCACTACTCTTACATCCGTGTGGACTTTTAGGCCCACCTAAGTTGCTAACATAGCAATCTTTCTCATATCCTCATCTCACACCTGATGCGTTAGCATAATACTCACATAGATATGCCAAGCTATGGCGAACCCAACACTCTCTCGTCCCTAAGAACGACACGGAAAGCGCCTACACCCTACCCTCACCCGCTTCAACCGCCCCCCGCTGGGGATACCAGGCCTGGCATCTTCTCTGGAGGATCGGTTCTTTCTCGAGTGAAGCGGCTCAACGCACTTGCTGGCCCTGCCATTACCAAATCTTCCTTCGTTCCCCCCGCTCGAGTCCGCCGATTCTCAAGCGCAAGTCAGACTAGCAGTCCACATTCGCCAATTCCTTCCAAAGTTCGAACTCCTCAATCGCAGCTCGAGCGCGAAAATCCGTTTAAAAGACGGAACTCACATGGCAAGGTGGAGCCTAGGACGTATGATGATCGACGGGTGCGTAACGTGCCTTCTTTGAAATCATCGCCAGTCTTGCCAATACAGTCTCCGATACCACAACGCAACCTCAATGCCTCGGTCAGTGAACTTAACAACATTGGTCGAGGGTCTTCGGAGTTATCGGAAGCGTTCAGAGACCGTAGCTCGTCTCTCAGGGATCATCGCAACCCTATCTTGAAGCCAAGAACGTCCTCTGTCGCTTCTCACGCAAGCGGAAGGAGCAGCCACGGCGGTCATTACAGCAGAGAGATCACTCAACGACGGAATAGCCGGCCGTTGGTGCGCAGAGCGTGTGGACACCTGGAACCAGCCGCTACCATCAGCGTGCCGGGCCACACAGATGCGCCTGGTATGATTGAGCGTGTACCGAACGGAGCTATTATACTGGTCGGCCCCAAGATCCGAGGCCAGAACGATGTGACAAGTCCTTACGGTGGTTATGCCGACATGGAAGAGACCGTCCCTATGCTCTGTCAAGCCTGTCAGACCGAATTTCTAGGGCATTCGTCAGGCGTAGAGAACGGTGCTCTCAAACCCTTCATACGTGACTCCGATGATGTGTTGCAGAACACTCACTCTTCAGGTCGGAAGGCCGAGATGTTTCCATCGGTATCCCCTGAGCAGGCGCAATCGCGAAACATGCGGAAAGGTACCGCTCAGGAATCCAATGCTTCCTCGAGCAACATCACCTCGCCGCTTACCACGGATCAATATGGCCGCTCGCATATGCGCACCGAAGATCTTCGTTCAGCTTCGCGACAGTCGGCGGTTCCTTCGCAAACTCTTTCGAACGCAACGATGGGCTGCACTAGTATGAACGGCGGAATCGCAACCGACATCCTTCAGATCATTGACACCATTCTTGATGAACACAGGAATACCATCAACAACGTCATTGCGAACCTGCAGCATGCGGAGCCTAGTTTGGAGCAGATTCGCCGTCTATCGGTGGAGCTTATACAGGTGCAACTTGCGCGTGAAGGCGAACATTTCGTCCCGCCTGCTCCAACTCCGTCCAGAGATATTCGCGAAGCAAACGATAAGTGCGCGCCCTCTTTGGACGATCCACCAGCGTTGCTGCGCCACCGAACACGGTCTGTCCCTGAACTGTTGCAGCTGGTTGAGGCAGCAGCAGAACAGTTTGGTGTACGGTTGCCAGAGCCAGCACCAAAGACTCCTGAATCTGCCCGATGGCCGGTCACGAGCATCGAGCGTCGGCTGTCACAGCCGCCAAAGGCCCTGACTCCTGCAATTCAGATCTGGAGTCATCCTCTAGCGCCTGCATCTACTCCAGCGCATGTCGACGACTTCTCCAGATCAGGTACACCATCACCACCGGAGCAAAGAACTCAACCAGTCACCTCCGTATATCCGAGTGGCGGCTTCTTCCCAAGCGAGGCGTCTCACCCCTCTTGGGACCCTATGGTTTCAGTAGCCCCACTACCTCACGATGCCAAACCGGCTGTTCGCCAACAGCTTGCTTCTTCCACCATGTCTATTGCGGGATCCGAACCGCCACATATTCGGGAAAACGCATCTCGCGCCACGGACCCATTCAGCGACTTCTCGGACGCGTTCTCCGAAGTCTTGCGGCGAGAGACTTTGGGACTGCCATCGCCGCCACTACCTCCTCAGCCAATCGTGCCACCCACGCCCGCGTTCGAAGAGCTGCCCGGTGGTTTTCCGCCTTCGCCAATGATACTTCCCCAGCACGATAGTGACAGCCCGCACGAATCTGTTGATTCTGGCAGATCCCAGGTGTACACCGTCATGCCTGCCAAATTCGTTGCTTCACGGTCGCAATTCGACGGTACACAGCGGACATTCACTCCACATGTAGAGGATGAATCGAGCTCAGTGTCACCATTTCCAAGCTATCATGACGATTCCTTCAACCCAAGTCGTACAAGCTTGGGACAGATTGTCGCTAGTTTTAATTTCCCAGTAGACGATCCAGAACCGACGATTCGATATGTGGAAGAGAGCGGCGAGGTTGTAATGTGGTCGTCTAGCCGGAAGACTGTTGCGGCGATTCCCAGAGTCACCGAGCTTCCTTCACTGTTCTCAGAATCCGAGGTTGATCGGTCACTGCCGGCCAAGCAAGCCTACGGATGAGGTTCGTACCCTAACACGAATGTGTCGAAGCACACGACGCAGGACATGTCTGGCTCACATGATATACTCGAGGAATTTGGAGAGGAGGCTGACCCCCCCAGTAGTCAAACTTGGATGCAAGAACAGAACACAGAGGCATGGCGCAGGGCAAGCGATTGAGACACCACTAAGATGAGTCTCCGAACAGTGAAGGTTGATGTTGAACGGAGTGTTGCTGTGAGTCCCAGATTGGATGTTACATTGGCTGTAGCAAATTGATGCGTTCCGAATCTCCTATAAGATCGCTTTGGCTACGTCATTTTCCAAGTCTCCCATCAGCTATGCAGTCACGCTGTTCAACGAGATACGCCTGACACGTGATACGGCATTTCAGCAAGGGGAGAATTGACGGCTTGACACCTCCATTCCCAACGCGACCACCTCCATCCCTTGGTTTCACTCCCGCCATCGCCGTTCTTGGCAGCCTGTCGTCGCTGCTCTGTGATCTTTGTATCAATATCTTTTCGCTCGAATATTTCCACCGTAACCATGTATCCGAAATCAGGACGCTACAACCTCGTCCGCAACCGTAGCACGCCAGCCCATAGTCCCTCCTGGCTCGAGGAGCGAAACCGCAGCAGTATGAGCCGCACAAGCATGTGCAGTGCGTCGCGCATCAAGATGCTCATACTCGCCATAACGAGCATACTCGTCGGATACCTCCTCATCAGCTCTTTCACCACATCGGACCTTCTCCATAGCACAGGATATATTGCGTCGGGGAATTCCAAGTCGGGTCCAGCATTTTCGCCGTCAACGACATCGCATGATTACCAGGAAGCGTTCAACGAGACGCTGCATGCGCCCAAGGTGGACGGACACTGGCACGATGCAGTGGCGTACTGGAAGGCCAAACTCGAGAAGCTCAACCCTTTCAAGGCATCCAACGCCACATTACCCCACGCCTCACACCCATCGCACGACTCTGAGTACGCCGCCCACGGCCCCATTGGTGGTGCCCACCATACCACGAATTCCAGCCACTCACCCATTGCCCTCCATCCCACTAGCAACGGCTCGTTCACTGACTCCTCCTCCATGAGTGGTGTAGAGGCAGGGGCGTTGAGGCAGGAGGTAACAGAATATGCGGCGCTGGTAGAGGAATGGTTGTCAAGTTACGGGGCGTTTGCAGGACCGAGCGTTGTGGATAAGGTGGAGTGGAAGATGCAGAAGGCGGTCGAGACGGAGATGAATGGTGCTGATGTTAAAGAGCTGCGGGGCGTTCTTGAAGCGCTTAAGCTCGTAGGTCCAGACTGACTGTGGTGGAAGGAGAAATGCTGATATTGATCACAGGTTGCGAAACCGCTTGAACAGCAAGCGGAGTACGACAGAGGCGTTGTTAGAGAAGAAGCGGAAGAGCTCATAAACAACGCGACCAAGACGATCGCAACAGATCCAGAAGCTATCAATGCGAGGTATGAGAGGAACATGGTCGAGGATCAGATCAAGAGATTGAAAGGGACTCTGACCTCGTCTACCTGGCGTCTTTCGGACGTGAGACGACTCATGGAAGAATTGGTATTGTTCAACAGCAATCTGATACACAAGCTTGAAGGCACTGCTGGTAAATCAGTGTTCGGCTCGTTTAGCGCGGGGGATGCTTTTGCCGGTGGTGGTGGCAGCACGCACACCCATACAAATGGCCATGGACTCGGCGAGCTTTCATCTCCTGTGGATGAAAGCTTTGTTACAGGTACTGGTCCCTCTGGAGGCATCGAAGACAGTACCGGTAATAGTCTTCCGATGGAGCACACTTCGAGTGGTACGTCCTATTCGCATGGGCACCACGACCCAGCTGATCATATTGCTGAAGATGGCGATCACTCTTGGGAAGCTGCCGAGTCCGCGAAGAGCTCTGAAAGTTTAAATGAAAGCTTACACGGCGGTGTTGATTACGGAACCACCCATGGTGTTGCGACTGAGGGAGAAGGCGCCTCTTCACATACTTCTCCGAGCGAAATGAGCGACAGTACCTATCCGAGTAGTCACTCTCTGCATGACTCTCTACATCAGGAACTTGAGAGGCCTGATGACCAATCTAGGGCAGACATTGTCCCATCGAGCGGAAGCACATTCCCGGATGTCGATACAAAAGGACACGGCGTTATGGAAGATGGAAGCACAGAGTCTGAAGGGTTGACATATGACAAAGATGAAGAAGGATTAGGAGTGTTGAAGAGCGAATTGTTGAGTGAGGGCGGGGAGCCTGTCCAGCGCATTGGATAAGACGAGGATGCCTATAAACCAGGCGATGCAGAGTCAGTAAGAACGTGGATAGAATGGGTGTGGATGAGGAATTTTCCGAGTCCGGAACAGAAGAAATCGAACGGTATGTGAGCTTACGAATGCCTTATGGGTGGGCAGAGCATGGGGGCTGACAATACCTTGATTGGTGTGGTGCAAGACGTCGGGTTGTAATTTAATTCCAGATGGGTGACAGTATTCGTGGTTGACAAGTTCATCCTTGATTGCTGGTCACCACAGAGTGTTGAGAAGCAGCTTATGCCTTGCATGCCACTACAGTAACCTTTGTAGTTGTAGACACAGTCATGTCCTGGACGCGCAGGTGCACATTCTAGGTCGCGCAACTTGATCACATGTTTGCTTGGCACGAGTCGAACTTTTGCCAGCAACAGACTCCGCTGCAACAAAACCTTAAGTGAGTTCCTTCAGTCGTTCATAGTCGTCTCGGTGATTTGGTTCGCAAGCATGTTCTCGTGTGGACGATTGCGTACTGACGCTAGGCAATGTTACTGGGAGTGACACGACCTGCTGCGGTGTATGCGTGGGTTTGGGATAATTGCGTACAGCTACGCTGAAAGAGCCAGGACGTGCTCCGCAGTGAGGGGACCGATTTCCGGGGTGAAGCCTGTGAGGCCGGTTGCGGGAGGTTTGTAAATCATTCCTTGTCATCAGGAGCCTTGATGCCAGTACCGTCCAAGTTCCAGACACTTGGCACTGATGGAGCAGCGTGTGCGCTCTGTGTGCAGCATTTTCTGCTTTGTTGACACGGAACCGTTGTGAGGCTCTGTAGCTTTCGCAGATAGCTCCGCTGCTCGGTGCTATTGTATTTAGCACCTAATTAAGGCGCTCGTGGAGAGGTTCACCTTCTGGAATTCGATCTAAGCGATCTGGCTCGGCAGCTACCGAAGAAGACATGCAGCGTTATCGTGATACTAGTACTGTGACTACTGTACCCGCTCGCTGGCGTCGTCGATTCGGAACGGCGACCGGCGACTGTGAGTGCCGTAGCTGTATGAAAAGCAGTACGTTACCAAGGGGGTCGTCACAACTCGTTACTCGTTGCCCCACGGTGCTAATGGTGATGATCCATGATGCAATCTGCTGTTGTCAAAGACGCGTACCTTTGAAACCAATCTGTGCGCAAAAGGGATGCTCGAAGGTTTGTAAGGTATGCTTGCTGGTCGGCTCCCCTCAATGATGCCGGATCTGTCAGCGCAGCAAATCACAATCGAGTAAAGTCACTTCCGACAGCCCAGGTACCATGAGCGTCGATCCAGTTGGAACTTGGACTTAGCTCCGTGGTGCCCGATCGTACAGTACCGTAGTCTAGAGTGCCGCAGAGACGTTCATAGCTCGTACGGTATGTAGGAAGTATCAGATCGGCCCTTGAGACGGCGTAAGAAACGCCACCTGGGAGTACTGTAATTCACGGAATGAACTCGTTTGACAACGAGGGTCGGCGAGCGAAAAGGAAGGTTCCGTGACAGAGAAAAGGGCCTGCCGGCTAGTCTCTTGCCTTACCATGCCGTCACGACTCTAAAACAAATGCGCACTTTGCTTCAAACGTCTCATACGTTGATTGGTGGTGAATGATGACGCGGTCAACTTGGGCGAGCGGCAGCAGGGTGGGTCGAAGGAGTCGAGATAAGGTTGTGGTTGTGCGATTGAGAATCGTGATTGCGGGAGACTGTAGATCGTTCCTCTCATGGAGCCTCCCACAAGCAACCATTGTACTGTACTTTCGTCCTGGGTACCGTACAGATTCATGACATCTGTGTGTACAGCACACCTGCACGCGGCAACACCGAAACACGACTCCATATCGGACGACGTCGATAGGCCGAGTGTTTTAACGCGCGCTATCGATTGCGCAACGGCTTCCGCGCAGTTTGGTGGTCGAATGCGCCCCCGTTCTGCGTCCATTGTCAACCGTTCACGAGTCCCGTTGTCATCTTCTGATCGAGTCTGCTGGTAAGATGTCTAGCTGGGTATCAGAGACCCTTATCACTTTGTCGCGCAGGGAGAAGCAGGTTGGATCTGTACTTTCTGCACTGTGAGGCTACATGCCGTATCGTAACCCACGTCGATCATCGGACTTTGCTATATCGTACATGCATGCCGTAGCTCTCCACACCATCCCAGAAATGCTCAAGGGCTTCTCTACGCACCCGAATGCGGTCCAACGGCGCATAGTCTAAGGGATCGTGTAAACCTATCAAGAGCCTCGAAAGAAGCCAAGTCTCGCCATCTCAGAGCGGAGCCAGGGGCCGCGACTCTTGGAGTCGATGATGCCGGACGCCGACATCTGGGACACCTGCGACATGGCTTTTTGTGACCCAGCTGAGGAAGCCAGACGCTCCACCACTTGCTGCACAGGCTGCCAGCCTTCCAGCCCACCCGCAGTCCATGCACTCGCTGTCACACCTTGCAACCGAGTCGATCCCAAGCGTGCAGAATATGGATGCCGAAGGTGATGTAAAGATATATCTCCGTCGGCCCAGATTCCTTGCGATCCCCTGTTGTCGTCGTCGTCGAAGCGCGGCTCTTAGGCTACCCTTTCCCATCATTTCTAGTGTCTTGCATCTAAGGCTTGCGGGAAGAGGCCTAAGAAGTGCGGGAACGATCTCGGGCGTCTAACCGTCATCATGGACTCTGGTTCTGCTGGTCCTGACCTAACCACAAACGAGTCCTCGAG
>Ga0160429_1001604_pt1 | contig 12435 bp, 11 predicted proteins | sample SolpanmetagenomR_FD_108199 | JGI IMG/M metagenome (GOLD analysis project Ga0160429, IMG submission 108199) | Solar panel surface microbial communities from Lawrence Berkeley National Laboratory, California, USA - R | ecosystem: Engineered > Built environment > Solar panel > Unclassified ... | reverse complement strand
GGCGGCGGCCGCGGCGCGGGCGGCCGCCTCCTCGCGCGCCCGGCGCTCGGCCTCGATGCCCGCCTGGCGCTGGTTCTCCAGGTCGACGGTCGTCTGCTGCAGCGCGGCGAGCTGGGCCACGAGCTGGTCGGTGCGCGCCTTCGTCGAGGCCACGAGGGCGTCGGCGGCCGCGGCCGCGTCGGCGGCGCGCCGGCGGGCGGCCGCGGTGGCGTCGGTCGCGCGCTGCTGGTCGGCCTTGGCGGCCGCGGCCCTCTCGGCGCTCGTGTGCGCCCAGACGCTCGCCGCCTCCATGCGCTGCTGGACGTCGTCGCGCTGGGCGCCGAGCAGGTCCATGGTCGCGGAGCGGTCGATGAGCTCCTGCGGGCCGTTGGAGGCGAGCACGGCCGCGAGCGGCCCGATGCCCGCGGAGGCCCCGCGGTAGCGCTGCGCGGCGAGCTGCCCCAGCTCCTTGCGGGCCTCGGCGAAGTCGCTCTGCGCCTTCGCCGCCGTCGCGGCGGCGGCCGTGGCCTCGTCGGTGCGCTGGGCCAGCAGGGCCCGCGCCTCGTCGTAGTCCTCCGCGGCCACCGACAGGGCGGTCTGGCTGGCGTCGAGGTCGGCCTGCTGCTGCGCGAGCGCCACCTGCAGGGCCGCGACCTGGCCGGCGACCCCGTCGGCGGCGGCGCGCGCGGCGTCGACGTCACCCTGGCTGGGATAGGCCGGATCGGCGGTCGCCGGCGCGGCGCCGAGCCCCAGCCCGGCCGGCACGGCGAGACCCACTGCGAGCAGCAGCAGGGACCGTCTGCGCGGGGCGACGCGCTGGGCGGTCATGCCCTCACTCTGCGTAGTCGGTCGATGCACACAGCGCAGGTTAACCGCTGTCCGGCGGCACGTCACCCCCGTCGCGCAGGTCCCAGCGGTCACTGGGGTGCCCGTCGTTCCCCCGGGACGGCCCGGGCGGGGCGGTACCGTGCCGAGGTGGCGTCGGGACTCATGCAGATCGGAGAGGTCTCCGAACGCGTCGGCTACAGCCTGCGGACCATCCGCTACTACGACGAGATGGGGCTGGTCACCCCGTCGGCGCGCACGCCCGGGGGCTTCCGCCTCTACACCGAGATGGACGTCTACCGGCTCGGCGTCCTCAAGCGCATGAAGCCGCTGGACTTCTCCCTCGAGGAGATGCGCGACCTCCTCGCCACCCTCGACGCCCTCGACGGCCGGGTCCCCTCCGACACCCCGCGCGCCGAGCTCTTCGACCGCCTCGACGGCTTCCGCGCCGCAGCGGACGCCCGCGTCGAGAAGCTGCGTCAGCGCCTGGCGATGGCCGAGGAGTTCGCGCAGCAGCTGCGCGACGAGGCCGCCGGGCGCACCGACGGCTCCTCGCCCGCGCCGGAACCGCCCGTGCGCACGACGTCCGCCTGAGCGGCGCTCAGCCCGCGAAGGGCAGGACCGGCAGGCCCCGCACGCCGGGGGAGAAGCGGAACAGCGAGCCCGCGGCCGGGTCGTCGTCGTCGGGCAGGTCCTCCCGCGAGGTCGTGATGAACAGCTCGCCGAGGTCGTCGCCGCCGAAGGTGCAGGCCGTGACCTGCCGGGCGCCCACGTCGACGACGAGGTCCAGCGTCCCGTCGGGGGCGTAGCGGCGCACGGCCGAGCCGCCGAACAGCGCGACCCACACCCCGCCCTCGGCGTCGACGGTCAGGCCGTCGGGGCGGTTCTGCTCCTCGTCCTGGACGGTGGCGAACGGGCGGCGGCGGGTCAGGCCGTCCTCGCGGTCGTAGTCGAAGACGTCGGTGCGGCCCGTGCCCGTGTCGTTGTAGTAGGCGAGCGTGCCGTCGGGGCTGAAGCCGAAGCCGTTGGAGACGGTCACGTCCTCGAGCACCGTGGAGACCGTGAGGTCGGTGTCGAGGCGGTAGAAGGCGGCGGCCCCCGGCTCCCCGCCCTTGATCGACCCGCAGTAGAAGCGGCCGTCGGGGTCGCAGCCGCCCTCGTTCATCCGCAGCGGCGGGTCGGCGGCGAAGACGTCGGGCAGGCGCTCGAGCTCGCCGTCGGCGCTCTCGAGGACGAAGCCGCGCTCGACGGCGACGATCGCCCCGCCGCCGGTGCGCGGGCGCACGACGGCCGCGACCTCGCCGTAGGTGCGGCGGCTCACGCTGCCGTCCGCGGCCAGGCTCACGACGTCGCCGGCGAGCATGTCGACGAAGCGCAGCCCGCCCCACGAGGGCGACCAGCAGGGGCCCTCGCCGTGGTAGACGATCCGGTCGGTGATCCGCTCTGCGCTGGGCACGCCAGGAGGCTACCGGCGGGGCCCCGCTACAGCGCGGCGGTGGCCAGGTAGGCCAGCTCGGGCCGGCCGGAGCCGCCGTAGCGGGGTTCGCGGCGGGCGCGCCCGGCCGACGCGAGGTGCTCGAGGTAGCGGCGTGCGCTGACCCGCGACAGCCCCGTCGCCGTCGCCGCCTCCGCGGCCGACAGGCCCTGCGCCGCGGGCGCCGAGCGCAGCGCGTCCACGAGGACGTCGAGCGTCTGCGGCGTGACGCCGCGCGCCGGGGCGGACGTGCGCAGCTGCCCCAGGGCCGCGTCGATGGCCTGCTGGTCCAGGGCCCCGCCGCCGGAGCGCTCCGCCACCCGCGCCACCTCCTCGCGGAAGCGCGCGTAGGCGCGCAGGCGGTCCTCCAGCGCCGCGGCCGGGAACGGCTTGAGCAGGTACTGCACGACGCCCATCGACAGCGCCTGCCGCACCACGGCCTGGTCGCGCGCCGCGGTCACGGCGATGACGTCGGCCGGCACCGCGGCCGCCCGCAGGGCGCGCAGGACCTGCAGGCCGTCGACGTCGGGCAGCGTCATGTCCAGCAGCACCAGGTCGACCCCGCCCGCGCCGACGGCCGCGAGCGCCGCCCGCCCCGAGCTCACGGCGGCGACGACGCGGAAGCCGTCGACCCCGTCGACGTAGCGGGCGTGCGCCGCGGCCACCACCGCGTCGTCCTCGACGACGAGCACCCGCACGGGCGCCGCGCTCACGACGGCGTCCCCGTTTCCGGGACGGGCACGGGCAGCGTCACGACGACCGTCCCGCCGCCGTCGTCGACGGTCACGGGCTCGACGACCTCGACGTGCCCGCCGTGGCGGCGCACGACCTGCCCGACCAGGGCCAGGCCCAGCCCGTGCCCGTGGGCGCCGTCGCGCGTGAGCACCTGCTCCTTGCGCGACCAGCCGCGCCGCATCGCGCGCTCGAGGTCCCCCGCCGGCAGGCCGGCGCCCGAGTCGGTCACGCGCACCTCCACCGGACCGGCGGCCGCGGAGATCTCCACGCGCACCCACCGCGGCGCCGGGGCGGCGAGCGCCGCCTCGACGGCGTTGTCCAGCAGGTTGCCCAGCACGGTGACGAGGTCGCGCGCGGGCAGCAGGTCCGCGGCGAGCGACGTGCCCGGCTCGACCTCCAGCTCGACGCCCCGCTCGGCGGCCTGCGCGGACTTGCCGATGAGCAGGGCCGCGACCGCCGGGTCGGCGACGTCGGCGACGACGAGGTCGGTGAGCTGCTGGGCCGCGGTCAGCTCGGCCGTCGCGAACCGGACGGCCTCCGCGGCGCGGCCCTGCTCGACGAGCGTGACGACGACGTGCAGCCGGTTCGCGGCCTCGTGCGCCTGCGAGCGCAGCGCGTCGGCGAGGCCGCGCACCGCGTCGAGGTCGCGCGTCAGGGCCGCCAGCTCGGTGTGGTCGCGCAGCGTCAGGACCGTCCCGACGCGGCGGCCCTCCCAGTGCGCGGTCGTGTGGTTGACCAGCAGCACCCGGTCGTCGGTGACCTGCAGGTCGTCGGCGACCTCGGCGCCGGCCTCGACGAGGCGGCGCACCGCGGGCGGCAGGACGACGCCGTCCTCCCCCGCCGGCAGAAGCCGCCGCGCCTCGTCGTTGACGACCTGCACCCGCCCGGCCGGGTCCAGCACGACGAGCCCCTCGCGCAGGGAGTGCAGGACGGCGTCGTCGACCTCCCACGCCCGGGTGAGGTCAGCGGGTTCCATGCCGTGGGTGCGCCGGCGGACCCACCGGGAGACGGCGAGGCTGCCGAGCACCGACAGCAGCAGGGCCAGGGCCGCGGCGCCGAGCAGCACGGGCAGCTGCCGGGTCAGCTCGCGCGTCACCGAGCGCGTCGTGATGCCCACCGCGACGGCGCCGACGACCGGACCGCTCGTCGCCGAGGTCCCCGCGGCCCGCACGGGCACGACCGCGCGCACCGACGGCCCGAGCGTGCCGGTGTAGGTCTCGACCACGCGGCCGCCCGCGAGCGCGGCCCCCGCGTGCCCGACGAAGGTGCGGCCGATCTGCGCGGGGTCGGGGTGCGACCACCGGGTCCGCGAGGCGTCCATGACGGTCACGAAGTCGGTGCCGGTGGCGCGGCGCAGCTCCTCGGCGTGCGCGGCGACCGCGGCGCGGACGCCGGCCGTCGCGGGGTCGCGGGTCGCGCCGGGCACCGACAGGCCCGCGCGGACGTCGGAGGAGCCCGCCATCGCCAGCGCCACGTCCGTCACCACGGTGGTGGCGTCGGCGCGCGTGTCGGAGCGGACGTGCCACACCAGGGCCCCGGCCGAGGCCACGACGACGAGCGTCACGACCACGAGCTGGAGCACGAGGACCCGGCTCGCGAGCGTCCACCGCCAGCGCCCGCGGCGGGCCGGAGCGTGAACGTAAGGTGCAGAAGCTCGCCGCGGCCACGACGTTGTGAGCACGATCACCTCCACGATCTCCCCAGGAGGGTCCCATGAGCAGTGACGCTCACCCCGCGGTCGCGCCCCCGGAGCGCGACCGCACGCACGTCCTGTACATCGCCGTCATCGTGGCCGTCGTCCTCGGCATCGCCGTGGGCCTGGTCGTCCCGGACGTCGGCAAGGCCCTGAAGCCGCTCGGCACGGGCTTCGTCGACCTCGTCCGGATGATGATCTCGCCGATCATCTTCTGCACCATCGTGCTGGGCATCGGCTCGGTCCGGAAGGCCGCCGCCGTCGGCCGCGTGGGCGGGACGGCGCTGCTCTACTTCGTCGTCATGTCGACGTTCGCCCTGGCGATCGGCCTCGTCGTGGGCAACCTCCTGCCCGTGACCGACCTGCAGCTCACCGACGCCCTGCGCGGGGCCGGGGGCAAGCTGGCGGCCGAGCCCACGACCACGTCGGAGTTCCTCCTCGGCATCATCCCGACGTCGCTGCCGTCGGCGCTGACCGACGGCGACGTCCTGGAGACCCTCTTCGTCGCGCTCCTCGTCGGCTTCGCCATCCAGGGCCTGGGCACGACCGGGGAGAAGGCGCTCCGGGCCGTGGAGGTCCTGCAGAAGATCGTCTTCAAGGTCCTCGCGATGGTCATGTGGGTCGCGCCGATCGGCGCGTTCGGCGCCATCGCCGCGGTCGTCGGGGAGACCGGTGTCGACGCGCTCAAGGCGCTCGGCACCGTGATGCTCGGGTTCTACGTGACGTGCGCGCTGTTCGTCTTCGTCGTCCTCGGCGTCGTGCTGCGGGTGGTCGTGAAGATCTCGATCTTCTCGCTGCTGCGCTACGTCGCCCGGGAGATCCTGCTGATCGTCTCCACGTCCAGCTCCGAGACGGCCCTGCCGCGGCTCATCGCCAAGATGGAGCACCTGGGCGTCAGCCGCTCGACGGTCGGCATCGTCGTGCCGACGGGGTACTCGTTCAACCTCGACGGCACCGCGATCTACCTGACGATGGCGTCGCTGTTCATCGCGAACTCCCTGGGCGACCCGCTGTCGGTGTCGGAGCAGATCTCGCTGCTGGTGTTCATGGTCATCGCCTCCAAGGGGGCGGCCGGCGTCTCCGGCGCCGGGCTGGCGACGCTGGCCGGCGGCCTGGCCTCGCACCGACCCGCTCTGCTGGACGGGGTCGGGCTCATCGTCGGCATCGACCGGTTCATGTCCGAGGCCCGTGCGGTGACGAACTTCATCGGCAACTCCGTCGGCACCCTGGTCGTCGGCACCTGGACGCGCCAGGTCGACCGGGAGCAGATGGAGCGGGTGCTCGCGGGCCGGGCGCCGTTCGACGAGCGCGCCATGGACCCGAGCGCGACCCGGGTCGACGTGCGCGCCGAGGACCGCGTCGCGGCTGAGGCCCCGTGAGGCGCGCACCGCGCTGAACGGGGATTCTCCGTGACGCTCTGATCACGCAGCGGAGTAGTTCGGACGAGAACTCCCGATCGGGGTGCCTGAGGCGTGATCAGCTGCGTACGCTCCGGCCGACCAGTCACCCGTACGAGGAGAGTGCGATGACGCCTCCGACGAGCACCACCGACGCCGCCCGGCCGGCCACGCGGCCCGTCGACGACGGTTCCCCCGTGGCCGCGCAGGCGGCCCGCCTGCTGCAGCTCGCCCAGCGCACCGCGGACGAGGCGGTCGCCCAGGCGCACGACGAGGCGGCGCGCGTGCTGGCCCGGGCCGGCGAGCGGGCCGCGGAGGTCGAGGCGGAGGCCGGGCGCCGGGCGCAGGCCGTGGAGCAGGCCGCCCGGGACGAGCGGGACCGGCTGCAGGGCGAGGTCGACCTCCTGGAGTCCTCCCGGGCGCAGGTCCGCACGCACGTGCAGCAGCTCACCGCGCTGCTCACCGACGTCCTGGACCGCACTGGCCCCACCGCCACCGCCACCGCCGTCGAGCACGAGCAGAGCGTCGGACCGGCGCCCGAGCAGGAGGAGGCCCCCGTGTCGATCTACGAGCAGCTCGGTCGCGAGCACGGCATCGCCAGGGCCGTGCAGCACTTCTACGAGCGGGTCGTCGCCGACCCCCAGCTCGCCCCCTACTTCGCGGACACCGACATGACGACGCTGCGGCGGCACCAGACGGCGCTGCTCGTGCAGGTCACGGGCGGGCCGGTGCAGTACGAGGGCCGCGACCTGGCCCGGGCCCACGCCGGGCTCGGCATCACCGGCGAGGACTTCGACAAGGTCGTCGGGCACCTGGCGGGCACCCTCACCGACCTCGGGGTCCCCGCCGACGTCGTGGGGCAGGTGGGCGGCGCCCTCGTGGCCCACCGCGACGAGATCGTCGCGCCGGCCACGGCCGGCTGACCCCGTCGACGCCGGCACCGGAGCAGAGGAGGACCGTGGACATCCCCCGGATGCGGGAGAACTTCGCGCGGGCCGCGGCGGCCGGTGACGAGGCCCCGCTGTTCTTCTACTCCCACCTGTTCCTCAGCCACCCCGAGACGCGGGCGCTGTTCCCCGTCTCGATGGTGCACCAGCGCGACCGGCTGTTCCGCGCCCTCGGGCAGGTCGTCGACCTCGTCGACGACCTCGACGCGCTCGTCCCCGTCCTGCAGGAGCTGGGACGCGACCACCGCAAGTTCGGCACCGTCGCGGAGCACTACCCCGCGGTCGGCGCGAGCCTGCTGGCCGCGCTGGAGCACTTCGACGACGACTGGGACGAGGCCCTCGCCGCGGACTGGACGGCGGCCTACGGCCTCGTCGCCGAGGTGATGGTCGCGGCGGCGGCGGAGGACGCCGCCGAACCCGCCTGGTGGGACGCCGACGTCCTCAGCCACGAGCGCCGCACCCTCGACCTCGCCGTCCTGCAGGTGCGCCCGCGCGTCGCGCTGCCGCACCGCGCGGGCCAGGCGGTGTCGGTGGAGACCGGGCTGCGGCCGCGGCTGTGGCGCTACTACGCCCCGGCCAACGCACCGCGCCCGGACGGGACGCTGGAGCTGCACGTGCAGGCCCACGACGGCGGTCCGGTGAGCTCCGCGCTCGCCCGCCAGGTCGCCGCGGGCGACGTCCTGCACCTGGGCCCCGCGGTGGGCACGTTCACCCTGCCCTCCGACTCCGACCGCGACCTGCTGCTGGTGGCCGGCGGGGTCGGCCTGGCGCCGCTGAAGGCCCTGCTGGACCAGGTGGCCCGGCAGGGGCCGGAGCGCAGGGTGGACCTCCTCCTCGGCGCCCGCACCGCGCGCGAGCTCTACGACCTGCCGGCCCTGCGCGAGGCGGAGGAGAAGCACCCCTGGCTGAGCGTGACGCCGGTCGTCTCCGACGACGAGCGCGCCACCGACGTCGAGCACGGCGAGCTGACCGACGTCCTGCGGGCCCGGGGGCCGTGGACGAGCCGGGAGGCGTTCGTGGCCGGGCCGGACCCGCTGGTGGCGGACGTCGCCGCGGCGCTCGCCGCCCACGGCCTCCCACCCGCGCGGGTGCGCACGCAGGTCTTCACCCCCAGCCGACCGAGTCCTGACGTCCAGGGAGAGGTGTCCGCATGAGCGGCCAGCAGCCCGAGCGCCCCGCGGAGTGGCGGCTGACGCCGTCGGCCGTGCAGGGCATCCGCTTCACCCGCGCGACCCGGAGGAACCCCGGGTACGCGGACTCCGAGGTCGACGCCTTCCTCGCCCGCACGCAGGTGGAGCTGCAGCGGCTGGTGGCGGAGAAGATCGAGCTCGGCGAGGAGGTCGACGCCCTGCGCCGCGCGGCCGACGAGCGCGAGGCGCAGGTCCGCGAGGAGCGCGCGGCCCGGGCGGCGGCGGACGCCGAGCGGGCGGCGGCCGACGCCGAGCGGGCCGCGGCGGAACCGGCGCCGGCGCCGCGCGAGGAGGTGACCGTCCAGGCCGTGCACATCCTCGCGGCGGCCCAGCAGACGGCGGACCAGTACGTCGCCGAGGCCGAGGAGTTCAGCCGGCGGATGGGTCAGGAGGCGCGCGAGCACCACGAGCAGGTGGTGCAGGAGGCGCGCGCCGAGGCGGACACCGTCCTGCGCCAGGCGGCCGCGCTGGCCGCCGTCGCCCGCGAGGCGACCCCCGTCCCGGAGCGCGACCCGCAGGCGCTGCAGGAGGAGGTGGCCTACCTGAAGGCGTTCGGGCAGGCCTGCCGGACCCAGCTGCGCTCCTACCTCGAGGCGCTGCTCGACGACGTCGAGCACGAGTGGGGCCGCGCCGACCCGCACGCCGTGATCGCCCGCCCGTCGCCGACGGTGCAGCGTCCCGCGGTGGAGGACTCCCCCGCGGGCGCCGGCTCCCCCGGCGGGGCGGACGCCGTGGTGGTCAACGGCGCCACGGTCGTCGACGTGCGCTGAGACGGGTCCGCGCGAGGCGGCACGCGCTGAGCGGGCGAGCCCCGCTCAGCGCGTGCCGAGGTCCAGCGTCTCCGCGACCAGCGGGGCGATCTGCTCGAACTCCAGCAGGAACCCGTCGTGGCCGTACGGGGAGTCCACGACCCGCAGGCCGCCGACCGTCGAGGCCGCCCCGTCCGCGATGCGCGCGGAGTCGGCCAGCGGGTAGAGGCGGTCGGAGTCCACGCCCGCGACGACGAGCGGCACCGTCATCGCGGCGAGCGCCGCATCGGTCCCGCCGCGCCCCAGGCCGACGTCCCACGTGTTCATGGCGTCGGTCAGGGTCACGTAGCTGCCCGCGTCGAAGCGGTGCACGAGCTTCTCGGCGTGGTGGTCGAGGTAGGACTGCACGGCGAAGCGGCCCGGGACCTCGGGCGACCACGGGTCCTCGCCCACCTGCGGCATCCGGCCGAAGCGCTCGTCGAGCTCGGCGGCCGTCCGGTACGTCAGGTGCGCGAGGCGCCGGGCGAGCCCGAGGCCCTGGTGCGGCCCCGCCCCGTCGGGCAGGTCGTGGTAGTCCCCGCCGTGCCAGCCCGGGTCGGAGAGCACGGCCGTCATCTGCGCCGACTGGGCGCCGATCTGGTCCGCCGTCGACGCCGCGCACGTCGCGAGGACGAGCGCCGCCCCGACGCGGTCCGGTTGCGCCGCAGCCCACTCCAGCGAGCGCATGCCGCCCATCGACCCGCCGAGGACGGCCGCGAAGCGCCGCACCCCGAGCTGGTCGGCCAGGCGGGCCTCGGCCTCGACCTGGTCGGCGACCGTGATGCGGGGGAAGGCCGAGCCCCAGGCGTGCGCGGTCCCGGGCCGGCGCGCCGCGGGGCCCGTGCTGCCCTGGCAGCCGCCGAGCACGTTGGCGGCCACGACGAACCAGCGGTCGGTGTCCACGGCGCGGCCGGGGCCGACCAGGGTGTCCCACCAGCCCGGCGTGGGGTGCCCGTCGCCGGCCGGGCCGCTGACGTGCGCGTCGCCCGTGAGGGCGTGCTCGACGAGGACCGCGTTGCCGCCGTCCGCGTCGAGGGTGCCCCAGGTCTGGTAGGCGAGGCGGACCTGCGGCAGCGTCGCGCCGAGCTGCAGCGCGAGGTCGCCGACGTCGGCGAAGCGCCGCTCGCCCACGGGGTCGCCCTCGCGCCACGCGCCCGTGGCCGGGGGGGCGGGGCGGTGGAACCGGGCAGTCACCTGCGCGCCACCCACGTCCACGACCACCGCTCCTCCAGACCCCAGAACCTCGGACCCCCGCCCGACGGACTCCTGCGAGACCAGTCTCACGCCTTCGCGGCGGCCGCGAAGCCCTGGGTCAGGTCGGCGAGGATGTCGTCGATCCCCTCGATGCCGACCGCGAGGCGCACGAGGCCCGGCGTCACGCCCGAGGCGATCTGCTCCTCCGGGTTCAGCTGGCTGTGCGTGGTCGACGCCGGGTGGATGACGAGCGAGCGCACGTCGCCGATGTTCGCGACGTGGCTGTGCAGCACGAGCGCGTCGACGAAGCGCTTGCCCGCGGGCAGGCCGCCCTCGATCTCGAAGGCCAGCACGGCTCCCGTGCCGTTCGGCGCGTACTTCTTCGCGACGGCGTGCCACGGGGAGCCGGGGAGCCCCGCGTAGTTCACCGACAGGACGTCGTCGCGCGCGTCGAGGAACTCCGCGACCCGCTGGGCGTTGGCGACGTGGCGCTCCATGCGCAGCGACAGCGTCTCGATGCCCTGGGCGAGCAGGAACGCGTTGAACGGCGAGATGGCGGGGCCGAGGTCGCGCAGCAGCTGCACGCGCGCCTTGGTGAGGTAGGCGGCCGGGCCGACGGCGTCGGTGTAGACGACGCCGTGGTAGCTCGCGTCCGGCGTCGTGAGGCCCGGGAAGCGGTCCGCGTGCGCGGCCCAGTCGAAGGTCCCCGAGTCGACGATCGCGCCGCCGATCGACGTGCCGTGCCCGCCCAGGTACTTGGTCGCCGAGTGCACGACGATGTCCGCGCCGTGCTCGAAGGGGCGGATCAGGTACGGCGTGGCGATGGTGTTGTCCACGACGAGCGGGACGCCGGCCGCGTGCGCGACCTCGGCGATGGGCTCGAAGTCGAGGACGTCGCCCGCCGGGTTGGAGATCGTCTCGGCGTAGAAGAGCTTCGTGTCGTCCGTGACCGCCGCCCGCCAGGACGCGGGGTCGTCGGGGTCGGTGACGAAGGTGGTCGTGATGCCGTACTTCGGCAGCGTGTGGTGCAGCAGGTTGTAGGTGCCGCCGTACAGCCGCGGGCTCGCGACGACGTGGTCGCCGGCCTGCGCGATGTTGAGGATGGCGAGGGTCTCGGCCGCCTGGCCGCTGGCCACGAGCAGGGCCCCGATCCCGCCCTCGAGCGCCGCGATGCGCTCCTCGACCACGCTCTGCGTCGGGTTCATGATCCGGGTGTAGATGTTGCCCGGCTCGGCCAGCCCGAACAGGGCGGCGGCGTGGTCGGAGTCGCGGAACGTGTAGCTGGTCGTCATGTAGATGGGGAGCGCGCGGGCGCTGGTCGCCGGGTCCGGGGCCTGGCCCGCGTGGACCTGCTTCGTGGCGAAGCTCCACGTCGACGGGTCGTGGACGGTCGCGTCGGGGGCAGGCGTGTTCTCGGTCATCGGGTCCTCTTCGGGGCTGCGGGGTGGGTGTGGAGGGCGGATCAGCGGCCCGGTCGACACCAGCAGTCGAAGAGGTAGGGACGGCGGCTGGGCCAGAACGGGTCGAGCACGACCGTGCGCACCGCCCCCAGCACCGCACCTGACATGCAGTGATGGTGCCCGCGCGCGGCCTCGCGGGGCAACTCCTCACCCGGACGGCGCGACGCCCCGCCGTCGCGGTCGGCCGGACGGCGCCCGGTGATCCACGTTGAGTGTTGACACGAACACGCAGCGGATCCTCAGCGCGTCTGGCACTCTGGCTCCAACAACTGTGCGCTACTGCACGATCACACTTCGCCACTGCCTTTGTGCCCTCAGCCCATGGAGCGTCGATGGACGACCAGCACACCCCCGCCGACGGCGACAGCGCCCGCGTCAGCCCTGCCACCGCCGCGGGGGTCCGCGACGACGACGTGCAGGTGATCCGCTGGGACACCCCGGCCTGGGCCTCGCAGGGCCTGGAGGTCGAGGGCGGCTGGCTGCACTCCTACGAGGCGCGCGTGGTCCCGCTCGAGGGCGACGAGGGCGCCGAGCGCCCCTGCCCCGTCCGCCTGGAGAGCACCGACCTCGCCTACGCCGAGGGCGGGCAGACCGTCGTGCGGCGCTTCGGCCCCCGCGTGTTCATCGGCGACATCGCCCAGCTGTCCCTGCCCGAGGCGCAGCGCCTCGTGGTGGCGCTGACCGAGGTCATCCAGCGGGTCGAGACGAGCTGACGTCCGCGGACGGGCATCATCGGGGCCCGTGCCCCGGACG
>Ga0160429_1001603_pt1 | contig 12440 bp, 6 predicted proteins | sample SolpanmetagenomR_FD_108199 | JGI IMG/M metagenome (GOLD analysis project Ga0160429, IMG submission 108199) | Solar panel surface microbial communities from Lawrence Berkeley National Laboratory, California, USA - R | ecosystem: Engineered > Built environment > Solar panel > Unclassified ... | reverse complement strand
TGAGCATGCCGAATTTCTGGCGGCATCCAAATTTCTCGAAACAGCAACAGCTCTTGTAACTGTTTGGCATTGATTTGCACACTCGCAGGGTTGAGATTCAGTATCGCTGATATCCCAGGTGTGCCGCTGATGTGCTTGCTATTCATGATCGAAAGAACAATAGACTCAATGTTGATCTTGAACGTCGGTTCTCGTGAGTATACATGCTTTAGATAAGCTTCAAGTCCTCTCAACGCAATCGAAGCGGCCAAAAAATTGCCATTCTCGGTTGAGTCCACGGTATTCACTGTGATGTAAATATCATCAAGGCTTGCAGAAGCAGCCACTTTAGCTACAGGATTACAACTTAGGCCAAGTTCTTGTTTGCAAATGCGGAAGCCGAAATTGAGCTTCGTCTTGCCCAGAATAGTTCGTGGATCGGTTCCCATCAAAGATGGTTCTTCAGAAGTTTGCTTAAGTTTCCCCTCTTCGAAAGGACTCTTGACTGACTGTGATACTTCGCCCTTAGGACGATTCATCACTTCTTTGATGCAATCAGCAATTTGCAGAACGAGCGGAACAACTGTCGGATAGAGCATATTGTTCGAGCCGCTAATGCGCACTTCAACATTGAGCGACGCATCTTCAGCCTGCTTTTCCAGATATTGTACTTTCACTGCGATACCAGGCGCTGTCAGAATGGCTGTCGAGCTGCCTGAGTCGCCATCGAACTGGCCATAACGCCCATGCTCTGTAACACGATTGAGATGAAGTGCAGCTACGGTGGGCTTCTTGGCGTCTGAATTCTTCAGGCCTTGCAATCTTACTATAGCTCCGGCAAAATCCGCAGTCATTTTGAGCGATGCAACTTTGACATTTCCTAGTAGACCACCAGTCTGTGCTGTTGTTGCTGTTGTGCTTGTATCAATGCTGGACCTACGATTGAGGGCGGCAGTGGCGATACGAAGTCGATCGCTGCACTTTGAGATAGAGCGTTCGAACTCACTAGCGGGCAAAATGAAGTGAGAATCCAGACTAATATCCAGAGCTTTACCCGCTGCTTGAACAACAATCTTTCGACCCGCTCGTGTAGATGCGTGGGTGACGTTCACAATCACCTCTGGCAGTAGAGCCGAATTCGAAGAGCGATGAGATTTTGGCTTGCCCCTCGGCACGAACTGTAGTTGCATGTCTTCGACTCCCAATCTCGCTACAGCTTCGCTGCGCGTCATCAGGTGGATTCGCTTGATGGTGAACACGAAATCTTCGCTCCGAAGTAGCAGTGGGGCCTCAGCCTGATCCTCAACAATGTAGCTGACCTGCGTTTTCTGCATGTCGAAGGCAAAAGTGGTAATGAAAGGACCTTGTTGATTAAGCTCCGCAGTTGGGCTGTAGATCTGTTCAGGCAGAGTTGAAGATGAGAGTATAGGCGAGTCTCGTTGCTGTAAGCTGCGTAGTTTTGTAACATACTTTCTCTCCATAGAGATGTCAAGATTATCAATGCGGTTTTGAAAATGTACTATCAACTCTAGAACTGTGGGAGCTGTTTCAGCATGTATATCAATAAAGGGGCCAGTGATCGTCAAGGCAAAGTCTCGGATGGTTTGGCTCTGCCTCGTTTCAGTTACCACACATCGAAAGTTCGCGCCAAGGACGAAGCGACCACATGGTATGGTTGTACCATCAGTAAGCTGTAACACTTCGGCGCGAATTTCATTAAAAGCGACGCGTATGTTGGGGAACGCCAGCGCTGTCCCAAGTTTTGGTGTACGATTCGATGCTCGTATCTGGGTTGAGGAGAGGTCAAATTTGAATGTCGCGGGCTTTGTGACAGTTCCTGTTGGCGGCATATCTGCCGAAATCGAGAATCCTGCGAGCACCGCATTTATGTTGAAGATAAGGATTTTTTGATCATCAGATTGTGTAACAGAGGCTGGACGAGGAAACTGATTCTCAATGCTTCTCTTCAGCTCCACGGTCTGCATTTTAATAGCATCCAATCCATCAGCAACAAACTTATCTCCAACAATACTGAGAAGTTCGTAGACTGCTCTACCATCCAAGGCTATCTGTTCCAAGATGAGAGTAGCTTCCGTATCAATAACGCTATGACCATTTTGCAAACGAATAGCACCGTTTATAGCTGGCAAGTGAAATACAGAAGCGGCTTTGGAGTCAGATGAATGACCGTACGTTACTCTGTGCGTTTGCGACTTGAGGTCGAAATTGATGCTTATCGTATCCGCGCCATCTATGGGAGATACAGAGATACGTACTGTTCTGCCTGTCGTTGAGTAACTTACACCTGGAAGTATCCTGAACCTAAATTTATAAACGTCAAGAAACAGCGCCACAGTAATGTTGAGTGTAACCTTAGTTTCTTCGACTTTGGAGATAGTAGCAGGGGCCTGCCGATTGATTTCGTGCTTTTCCACCAGACTTTGAAAGTACTTGCCCTCACAATCGAGAACGGTACTGGCAAGTTCAAGCAGTCCGAGAATATCGTCATGTACATCGAAATCGATTTTTTTGGAGTCGCCTACAACGCGAACGAGGTCAGAAACGCCAGACGTTCCGCTTTCCCTTTCATAGTTGACCCAGATGGACGGCTGCTGGACGGTCGAGCGCCAGATAAGCCTGTCGTTCCCGTGCATTTCCGCCAAACCCTCATTAGCGGAAACAACAACGTTCACCGCAGTTTTTTGATCTTGAGGAGCCCACCCACTTCCACCAATAGAGAGTTGCAAACCCTCACTAGAGAGGACTTGAATCACATTGATGGTTTTCACTTGAATACTGCTGAAACGAGATGCGAAGATAATATGGTACCTCTCAGTCGCGGTCTCAACATCGCCAGTCGCTGGCTTGGTTTCGTTCTGATAAGTAAGAGGGAGGCCACTCTTCTCGAACAAGGTCAGGACTTGATCAACAATTTCACAAATCTCCCATGATAGTTGGAGATCCAACCGATTGGTATTAACCTGTAGCACAGTGTCTTTGGTTTCAGTATAACGGTCAAAGACTAAGAGTTGTGCAGGAGGTGGTGCAGGTGTAATAGAGAGACATATAGCCAGACCATCCAATGCAAATTGATTCTGTTTCTCTCCTGGATCTATGGTGAGGCTTAGTTCCCCGGTGCGAATTGTGACATTTACAGGTATGCCACTTCGGTCATGAAGCTGTTCAATACCTTCACTGGAACCATACAGGATTCTCATGGCGAAGCTGTCCTTTATTTGCAGAGCATCCCAGCTACGCCACTCGTCAAGGATTTCCAAAACTTGCGCTTCGGCGGCATCAGGACATTTCAGCTGTCCGGCAGCACAATCCTCGAAGAGAGCCATGCGCTGGTCGGTAGTAAGATTCTGGTAAATGTAATGATATTTGGAAATGATTTTCCATGAATCGCTATTGCGGAGATGATCTTTCGCTGACCGCAAGGCTTGCGAAGGTCTGGTAAGAAAAGAAGGATCTCGAGTATGTGCGCCTATAGTGGTAAGTTTGTAAATGACATATCGCAAGCGAGCCTCCTGCTCTGGTCCGATTGATGCAAACCGGGTTGCGAAATCTTCTGCGAGCATGGCGGTACGGTGAATCAAGGAGGCAATGTATTCAACCTTACTGCTTACCATCGCAGCCTCCGCTTTTCTGAAGGAGACTTGTACAGTTGTGCGATCAGCATCGAGCAGCCACACCAACACCTCTTCGATATTGAGACGCAATGCTGCCCCATCATCATGCGGATCGTTCGCACCTTCTTTTGCTGACATGCTTAAGGAACTCATCTTCCCATGTAGCGATATGGAGTCTTTTCCTTTCTTGTTGTTAGGTAAAGTGGCAATTCTGACCATGCAGCTAATATCCCTGGCAATACATGCATATCTGTCAGTTTCGGCCCCAGCAGGACTCTCGTCGTTTGAGATTGGTGGATTGATGAAACGTAGATGTAGATGGGGCAAACTAGCGTTGATCTCAAGCACAGAACTTTTCCCATGCTTTCTGGTGTACTTGGATAATACCTCTCCTATGGCAGCTATGTGAAAGCTATCCAGAACAGCACCAGGTGTCATCGGATTGAAGGATTTCATCAAACTAGCTAGCGCCCTCACAGCTTCAGGTTGCACATAGCCAACCAGTCCAGGTTCAACAGCGATGATGAGACTCGTATGCACAGTATCCTCGTGTAAAGCAGCGAGTGACGGATTGACCGGATCAATTCTGGGGTTCTGCGGCATTGACGTTGGAAATGCTGGAAGTTGGGCGCAGGTGAAATTTGTGTGACTCAATGGAAAATGTGGCAACTTGAATGGGCTTGTGAGTATCTCCATCGAATGCTCAAGTCTGTGCTCTGTTTCCCCTGGATTATTCAAGCGATCTTCTTTCGATTCAACAGAGATTACGGCCTTCCAATCGGGCGTCGTCGTACTTTCGGCTGGCTCTGATAAGGTATACTCACAGCGCAATGGGCTATGCGCATGGACATTTTTAGAGATTGAGCCTGCGATGGAAGCACCCGAATGGCTGGAACCACTACTGACTGTCGATATGACATCAGTCACAGCATCTCGTTGTTCGCTTTCATTGAATATTTCACGTTGTTTCTTGGAATGCGGCCTCAACGTCTCTGCAAGCAGCGGCTTTGGAAATGATGGCACGGGTATTGAAATGGCATTCCCCCCTCCATCTGGGATTCCATCGGCGAACTGTTGGGCCCTTGTATGTGAACATAGTAGAAACTGTGATCGTAAAGCTCTGACGTCCTGCGCTCGAATATGCTCCTGCTGAAGCAAGCGCTCATGGTCGAAGTGTGCATCCCGTTGGACCATATTAAATGAAAGCGTGGTTTCCAATTGCGCGTATGGCGCGATATTTTGTCCACTCTGGATCTTGTGTAGCAGTGCGGCGTCTCGGTTACAACAAGTTAATGTCAATTTAGGCACTGCCAGTCTCAATCTCCGGGAAAAGAGCAAACCAGCCCAATCGCTGAATGTGCCGTGAAGATCCTCGATACTGAATAGAAAAGCCGCTTCATCAACGAGGCAACCAAGACGGACAAGAGGACACTTAAATTGCACAAATGTTGCTTGATGCCATACCACGGTTTGCGGTATCGACATAGCGTTCTCATTGTCGCTGACCGTGAGTGCGATTGCTTGGGTCGCTTGGACTAAAATGCGTAAGAAGTCCGTTGAGCATTCTCCCAGCAAAGAACCAGCGTCGATCTCCCAGTCATCGACATACGGTGGCTCGGCGGGAGCCAGTCCGAAGAGACGGTGACCAAAGACTTTCACGCCGTCCAGTACCACCTGAACCTCAGACGTCTGCTGTTCCAGACTCTGAGTGTACTTCCAAGCATAGCTTAACTCCAGAGGACTCGTATTTACCATCATCTCCAGATAATAGTTGGTTACTCTAAGGTCAACGTCTGCCACATCCAAATGAGCCCTCACGTACTCATCAGTGTCGTACAAGCCCGCCGGTAGGATGATATCTGAATTCTGAGCTGTAATGTTTAGTATTACGTCTAGATCATTGGCTTTTGCAGGAGGTTGAATGTTCGCGATGTTGCCTTGCACAACGGCTTCTCGGTATTCTTCCATCGTTCTGAAGTGGATATCGTCTCCAAAATAGTTCTCTTTGATTCTGATGAGTTGTCGTGCAACAAATCCGAAGAGATGTAAGGTGAGGTTGCTTCCTGCAATATCCATATTGAGAGTGTCCGTTAAGCCAGGTGTAATTTCACTACAAGCTGAGTAGATGCCATGCAACAACAGGTTATCCAAGCGTGCAATTTCTTTTTCCGTTAGTAAGACACTGATTGTGTTAATAGGCGGCATGCAAAGGCGGAAAGCCAAATCATGTGCAACGACATCAAAGATTATCTCGCTCTGGGAGGGCCTGAATCTATCTAAAGGAATGACTAAATCAGCGTTGATTTCTCGTGATTGAAGAATGACGAAATTGTTGTCTTCTAGATCGTCCGGGTTATCAACGATATTGGCATCGTTGGTGTTAAGATAGAGCTGTAAGTCAATCAATTTTATACCTAATAGATAGCGATACGGTGCAAAAGTGAAGAATTCCGGCGGTGATCCCGCTCCCCAGTCCGCAATTAGGTCGACGATCATGAACGTATGGTCTCTGAGCAGGAAGCAATCCAGCTTTGTTATAGCAATATCGAATGGCCAAGATCGGAGACCGTTCCAAGCCAATGGATTTGAGAGGTCACTTCGTAGTTCAACAGCTTGGGATCGTAGCAGGACATCGTGGTTGAGACTTGATGAAACGCTCATACTACTGACATCCACCTCGAGCTTATTATGAAACCCCTTCGGGCCTGCCACCATGGACATGAGGTATTTGACCGACGAGCCAGATTTGACCGTCACATCAAACCATCCGAATGGCCTGATATCTGTAGGTTGCCCCCCCTGTCGGTGGGGTTTGGACTTTGATTTTCTCTTGTATTTCACAAAAGGTTTATGTTCGTGAACGGTTTTCTGACTGCCGGTCCTCGGAGCTGGTGCTCGACCTTTCCACCTCCCGTCTTTGGAAGACTCACGGAAGGGGATGCGTAGCGTGGTATCTCCATCAATCGCCAGAATTAGCCTGAAGTACGTGGCAATACGGGTCTCACCGACTTTAAGAGCTTCACTTGGTTTAGCATCTGTGTAAAGGGTGGGGAAGAATATCTGCTGAAGGTTAATACGATGACGATCTGCCCAAGGTCCGTAAGTAATCTGGCCTCCCTGAACTGTGAGATTCAAGTTATATTCTGGCGGCGGACTACCGTTGATATCAATTGGTCTTGGTGAGGTATTAGGATTATTGGTGAAAGCTGACGAGGGCACTAATCCAGGCATGTCCATGATAAAGGCAAGGTGTACTCCCGAAACATCAGCAAGAGTGGAGGACTTTGCATACTCTACGGCATTCCATTCGTCGTGCTCATCTTGCAGATTTTCATTCAAATACCTGGAGAGACCAAGCCATCGACCCTGACCAGGAAGGTCAAATTGATTCGCAGGAAGGTAGCCTCCCGAAGTATGTTTTGCAGGCTGTGCCGATATGGAGCTTTGAGATCCACCTCGGCCAAATCGAAATCCCGAAAAGGGGTGGAAGGCGTAGCACTGAAGCGTGTTGCGTATTTTTGGTAGTATACTTCCTGTATCTTTCTTTCGTGGATTACCATCACCGATATTTCCCGATCCAGCCTTTGTCTTTTGAGCTTCTGAGAGCTGCTCCCCTATATAATCAGAATTGGGTCTCAAATGCACTATGGGATGAGTGATGTTGAAACTTGTGAGCAATTTGAAGATATCAAGTGGGCCAGATCGATCCGCATCAAGCTCTCCCTCGGCAGAGTCGAATTTAACCGTGATAACGCTTTTAGTATGTTCGTTCCCCAACACAAATCCACCAGTATTACACTTCACATACACGGGCAATATACGAAGATACGATGGAAATGTAGATGAAGTTTCCGTGTTGACGGAGGCTGACTTCCTTAAAATATTGCTCGTTTGCTGCGCAACATAGCCTGAAACATTCGTGCTTTTCTCTGTGCCATCCGTTTCTTCTGCTTCTTTGTATAATGACCGATCTGGTGGGGTCTCGACCTGAGAAATGTCGTCTTGAGCCACCTCCGGGTAGCCCAGTTTCTCCACTTCTTGGGCAAACGAGGTTTGTGCATCACCAGCTGGATTTGGTCCTTTCCTTTTAACACTATTCACAATGTTGTCGTATGCGAGTCCGTTGTTGTATAGAAACACCTCTAAACCAGAAAATTCCACAGCGATTCTACAAGGAGCTTTTTTTGCATGTGTACCACCCCCGATTCCCTTGCTCGGTGCCGCATCTGATGGCTCTGTCAAATCGTGAAGATTTTCATCCTTGGGTACGCCTTCATAATGACTTCTGAACGCCGCGGTGTCCTTTACCTTTATTAACCAATAACGCCATGTAATGTGGCCTCCATGCACGAAAGCCGTCAAGTTATCACCATGATAACGGATGCCCTTGAAAAAGATTCGACCTCCAAGCAGAGATATTTGTAGTGCCTCGATATCAACGTATATGCGGTAAACATGCCATGTATACAGACGAATGGCGTAGGAGACGACTGTTGCAAAAAGTCGATTGAAATAGAACAAGAAGAAGAGACCTCTGTATCTAGTGTCAGTAGAGTTATGTATGCTCCCAGTGTAGCACTTACAAGATGCCAACGACAATGAATTCAATAAGGAAAATCCTGAATTAGAGCTTAGCTATGTTGTGCCGAGCGGCACTACTGAAAGTTCCTACCAGTTGAATGAGCCAGCGTCGTCTAAAGACGACGCTGTTAGAATGGAATTGGCCATAACAACGAGCAGAGACTATTGGGGTCGAGTGCCCCTATGTAACACTCGATGCGTGGGGAGCATTATGATCCTACGCGCGACCCAGCGACTTCTCATATGCTAATATCGAGAAACATTGAGGTTACGAAAGTAAAGTACTCTTACAACATTCAGACGCAGCGTCCCTTCCTCTCGGCATTGCCACGTGATAGGGGCTCACGATTACCCCACAAGCCCTGCCAGGCGTTTCGGCACTCACCAACATTACCTCTTGACCTAGTCAGTCCTACCTAGTCCTTGACTAATCCTGGAGTTGGCGTTCTTCTTGTGTATAAGATGGGTTGCTCCAAGTAAACAGCTCTGCAGCGCCACCAGTTATACCTTTTAGGAGTACAAGAACCAATGCTTTGACCACTTTCGACTTGGCTGCCTAGGAACTGAACATCGCTATGACGGAGATGGCCACACAACGGGATCTTTTCTCCTCCATGGGCGAGCACAATGAGAGTGGCGGGACTGGGGAGAGATTAGGACGCATCGTTATTATACTTGCTGGCGTGTCAGCTTTAGTAGCCACTGGTCTCACATGCTTGTAAATGATTCGCACCATTCTCTCAATTTGTGCAATATGCTAACAGCGGCTGCGTACAGTTCTGTCTGGCTTCAATCGTAGGGGCAGAACAATTCTCGTATGACCCATCGCCTAACACCTTCTCAGGAAGAATTACCGGAAGCCGCTGTTACAGCGATATGTTATTAGGATTCTAGTAATGTAAGCGGCGGGGGAACATCCGTAAAGTCCTATGTTTTACTTATAGACAAGGGTTCCTATCTACTGCGCAGCTTCTTGGGCAAGTCTTATCTCACTGAAAGCGGCATTCTGGATCGAGCCTCTACTCGATGTCTACGAGGTGGGTTCACATGACATGAATTCCTGTACAAAGCAAAACTAATTTGCCTCGAGGCTTTTACAATTTATGCGTTCTTCCAGCTACTAATTAATTTTATTGGTGGAGAACGCTCTCTAATTATCATGATGCATGGCCGAGCACCAGTAGCACACCCTTGGCCCTTGAATTATTGCTTCTCGAAAGTGGACATCTCGGATCCCCATACGTTTCTTCTCATCAAACGCGGCATTCTACAATATGCTTGGCTCAAACCTATGCTTGCCATTGCCACAATTGCAATGAAAGCGACTGGTACTTATCAGCAAGGATATATCGGAGTATCGTCTGGATATCTATGGAGCGGGGTCATTTACAACATAAGTATCACGATTTGTCTCTACGCGTTAGCGATGTTTTGGCTCTGCATGACGGTTGATCTTCAACCTTTTCGACCAATGCCCAAATTCATCTGTATCAAAGGCATCATCTTTGCATCATACTGGCAAGGACTCTTCTTGTCCATTCTCGTATGGCTGGGCGCAATACCTAACGCTGGAGGCGGCTACACACCTGATAACCTGGCGGCAGCGATTCAAGATACCCTCATTTGTTTCGAAATGCCTTTCTTCGCATTATTACATTGGTACGCTTTTTCGTGGCACGACTATGCCGATGTCACCATTTCCGCGGCACGAATGCCTGTCAAGTATGCACTCAGGGACGCGTTCGGTTCTCGTGATTTAATCGAGGATGCGAAAGAGACTTTCGCAGGCGTCAAGTATGAATATCGAAATTTTGATGCAGGAGATAATGTGCTGGCCCACGAAGATTCCAGTCAACGCGATGCACGGATGATGGAGGGAATGCGCTACTCCAGGGGTAAAGGGAAATACTGGATTCCGAAGCCTGGTGCTGATGGTAAGACACCGCTCCTTGGCAAATCACTTAGCCCTGATAGGAGTCGTGGGAGTTCAAAAAGCAGTCGAAGTCGTGGCAAGCAGCCCAAACGGTATGGTGCGACTGAAGAGATATCGGATGATGTTACTCTTGATTCTGACGACGAGCAAATGTACGGAAATGCCAGGGAGATGGAGTTTGGCGATTACCATGTAAGTATATTGGTATTCACAGGTTAGGTGCTGCGAATTGCTAATATCTTGTAGTACCCTGTGATTACTGCGCACCAAGCAAGCACTTCAGACCGGTTGTATCGCGAGCCAGACATTATCACAGCCTCGACAAACCGCAATTTACTGCAGCCCACGAAAGAAAACAGACGAAGACGCCAAAACAGGATCAAGGAGATTCAGAAGTCGCACGACAAGGGCAAGCATAGAGACAGTTCTAGTAGCGGCGAGGGCAGTGACAAGTCGAAATCTGATTCCCACCCGGGACTCCTCAGTCGACTCATTCCACACAGGACGAAATCCGAAGAATCTACCAAGTCGTTTCATAGTCAATTGGTGGACTTGATAGTCGAGGATGAAGAAGCCGAACAGATCGAAAGAGTAAGAGCGAGGAAGGAAGGAGGTGCCGAGTGGAATAGAGGATCACCTCCTAAGCACTTTATGTGAGTCTACCAATTTGTCTTTCTATGGGATTTCACTAATGCTTCTGCCAGACGTGCCTACCCTGACGGAGAGCAATCTGAGGAAGTCTTAGATGGGAGTGAGCAGCGTGGTTCTGACGATAGAGATCCAGCGTCACAGCACACCCTTGACAGCGGATTCGCTGTCGCCGATGATGATGATAATAATAATGATGATGAGACGCCGGGTGCTGCAGAGGAAGCAGAAGAGACAAACCAGTGGAAGAGGCGCGATTATTCTGTGGATACCCGGGACGACCAAAAGAATTCGTCCGAGCCAGAGCCTAATGTCTGGGGTTCTGATAAGTCTTGATTGATATTCTGGCTCCTTGCTCTTTGTATTTTCTTGCACTCTGTGTGTTTAGATACCCAAGATTGTTCTGAATGAAAAACTGGATAACGATTTCTCCTTGATTCGGATCATACACAGTGATGAAACTATGCACCCAATGTTGCTTGCCATGAAAGCTGGACTTTCGGTAAAGATATATCGTGCACTTGATCGTCCTCAAAACGGAGCATACAGTGCCGCGACTAAGTTGAGCCGACAGCGAGAGTGCGTTTATGCTTGATTCCGCCCTTACCCACGTTTTGAATCACATTGAACAGCTTGGTAGCTTCTATCCCAGAACGTGTTCCCCTTCAACATGAGCGCAGCATGTGGGTATGATCCTCACATGCAGAATGGCCTTACTTTCCCTCCAAAATGTCCACTAGGCCCTCAACCCGGTACCAACCAGACATTGGGACGACTTTTATGTGGTGCGATATCTTTGATACTATGTTCGCGGGGGCAGGAGAACCCACTTTCTTCAAGGAGAAAGTTGTAGACATGCTAAGATTACTCCACCTCCATTCTATCGCTCAGGTTAAATGAATCTTAGGTCATCATGATCTGCTTTTTCTGCAAACGGTGGTGCTCAGCCTTGTGGTGCTGAAGCCTCGTAGTGCACGGCGAACAATTGAGTAGGTTAACAAGGTGGCCTATCACCTATTGCTGCGCCTCCTGAAAGTAGAGCGAGTGACTGAGAAGATAAGCATTTACCATGTAGGATATCTCTTATATAGACAATTTGCTTACAAGCCCAACTGCATTTTCAGCGGTACATGTCATGGCTCAACAACGATATTGTCTACTTGTTATAGTCTATTTATGGATGGATCAGCAGAATTGAGTTTTATTAAGCGCACATTGCAAACGCTGCAAACACCACTCGACCAAAAAGCTTGGCATCTTAATACCGACGCGAGTTCGTGTTGCCTGCGCATGTCAATCATCACACTATCAAGCTCTCTCTTGCCGTCTCTGATAACTCATCTAAGCACTAAAAGGTGCATCTAAAGTCGAACCAAGAGGGTTCACTTACTTACTCCTCCCTCTTCTGTTCCATTGTTGCACCTCTACACATAGCCATGGTAAGTTCAACCACTGATTAGGTCCATTCACAGACCAGCTAATCGTCTTCAGTCAAATCCGTTCTCAATAAGTACGCACCCACTCCGCTAGCGCTCTAGAAACCCTCAGACGAACTAACACCTTATCGCAGACGGTGGAGCATGCGTAGCCATGAGCGGCAAGAACTGCGTTGCGATCGCATGTGATCTACGTCTTGGTCTACAAGCACTCACAGTGTCAAACAACTA
>Ga0160429_1001602_pt1 | contig 12440 bp, 14 predicted proteins | sample SolpanmetagenomR_FD_108199 | JGI IMG/M metagenome (GOLD analysis project Ga0160429, IMG submission 108199) | Solar panel surface microbial communities from Lawrence Berkeley National Laboratory, California, USA - R | ecosystem: Engineered > Built environment > Solar panel > Unclassified ... | reverse complement strand
GCGACCGCGGCGATGACCAGGGCGGCGATGGGGTCAGCCCAGGACCAGCCGAGCGTGGCGTTGAGGACCAGGCCGACGAGCAGGACGGCGGAGAGGTAGGTGCACAGCAGCGTCTGCTTGGAGTCCGCCACCGCGGTCGCTGAACCGAGCTCGCGCCCGGCGCGGCGCTGAGCGGCGGACAGCAGCGGCATCACGGCCAGGCTGACGCCGGCCAGCACGATGCCCACGGTGGAGGTGCGCGCTTCGCTCTCGCCCAGGAGGGCGCGGGCTGAGTCGATGACGACGTAGGCGGCGAGGACGAAGAAGGAGACCGCGATGATCCGCAGCGTGCGCGCTTCCCGGGCCTCGCGGGTGGCGTGGTCACGGGCGGAGAACTGCCAGGCCACCGCAGCGGCAGAGGTGACCTCGATGACGGTGTCGAGGCCGAAGCCGATGAGGGCGGTCGAGGAAGCCCGGGTGCCAGCGGTGATGGCGATGACGGCTTCGATGACGTTGTAGGTGATGGTCGCCGCGACGAAGATCCGCACCCGGCGGGCCAGGGTCTCGCGGCGAGCCTCTCTCAGGGGAGCATGCGGGGCGAGCGACAGTGGTGTGGTCATCAGCAGCACTCCTCGGTCTCGGCGGTGGGACACGCGCTGGGGTCGACGGCCAGTACCAGGCCCAACAGGTCACGTAGAGCGTGACGCAGACGTGCGTCAGCTAGCTCGTAGCGCATCCGGCGACCCTCGGGAACGGCGACCACAAGACCGCAACCACGTAAACAAGCCAGGTGATTGGAGACGATCTGCCGCGAGACCCCAAGCAGCTCCGCGAGCGCGGCCGGATAGCCCGGCGCCTCCTGCAGGGCCAGCAGTAACCGGCACCGTGTGGGGTCAGACAGAGCATGCCCAAAGCGGGCCAACACCTCAGCATGAGTAACCGTCTCCATGGGGATAACGGTACAGCGTGGGCTGAATTCAGCAAAGCCTGTCGCTACTACAGACCAGCCGTCTATCCCGTGGTGGCCATCGGTGGTACTGATCCGCAACGCCTTTGGGGCCTCACGACAGCATCCTCGTGCCCCGTGCACCCGGCGGGAATGCTGTGGGCGTACGGTGGTTATACCCCCTGGGGTACCAATGGGTGGGGCCCCCGCAGAGGAGACGACTATGGACGTGGACACCGCTCAGATGACCGATGTGCTGGCCCGGCTGCGCCGAGCACAGGGCCAGATCGGCGGCATCATCAAGATGATCGAAGACGGGCGGGACTGCTCTGACGTCGTGACTCAGGTCGCCGCCGTCTCCCGGGCTCTGGACCGCGCCGGCTTCAAGATCATCTCCACCGGGATGCGCCAGTGCATGATCGCTGAACGCGACGGCACCGAACGCCCGCTGAGCGACGCCGAGCTGGAAAAGCTCTTCCTGTCCCTGGCCTGACCCACCCCACCTTCCGCCCACCACCCCCGGCCCGCAGACGGCGGGCCGGGGCGATTGAAGGAGACCACCATGGACGCCAAGACCACCTACGCCCGACTCGACGAAGTCACCGTCATCGACGTGCGCGAGGACGATGAGTGGGCCGCCGGCCACATTGCCGGCGCCATGCACATCCCCCTGGGCCAGCTCGAAGCCCGCCTGGGTGAACTCGACGCGCCCCAGCCGCTGGTCACCACGTGCCGCAGCGGCAAGCGCAGCGCCAAGGCCCACGCCCTACTGACCGCCGCCGGCCGGCAGGTCGACGACCTCGAAGGCGGCATGCAGGCCTGGGAGCAGGCCGGCCTGCCCATCACCACCGACGACGGGCGTCCGGGCACCGTCGCCTGAGACCGCACCGTCCGCTCGTCAATACACTCAAACATACCCTACGGGGTAGGGAACCGGAGACGTCCGTGAGCACCAGCACCCAGCAGGCCAGCCAGCCCTCGACCCACCCGATCGAGATCGTCACCATCGAGACCACCAGCCTGGGCGACCGCAGCTACCTGGCCACCGACGGCACCACCGCCGTCGTCATCGACCCCCAGCGCGACATCGACCGCGTCCTGGACCTCATCGCCCGCCTGGACGTGCGCGTCAGCCACGTCATCGAGACCCACGTGCACAACGACTACGTCACCGGCGGCCTAGAGCTAGCCGCACGTACCGGGGCGCACTACGTCCTGCCCGAGCACAGCCACGTGGAGTTCGAGCACACGCAGGTCGCCGACGGCGACGTCCTGGACGCGGGTGCCTTCACCGTGCGGGCCATCCACACCCCCGGGCACACCCACCACCACACCAGCTACGCGCTGATCAACGCCGCCGGCACCACCGAGGCCGTCTTCACCGGCGGCTCGATGCTCTACGGCTCCACCGGGCGCACCGACCTGGTCGGACCCGAGGACACCGTGGGCCTCACCCACGCCCAGTTCCACTCCGCCCGCCGCCTGGTGGCCGAGCTGCCCGCCGATGCCGCGGTCTACCCCACCCACGGCTTCGGCAGCTTCTGCTCGGCAACCCCCACCACCGGCGATGCCTCGACCATCGGTGAGCAGGCGAGCACCAACCCCGCTCTGACCCAGGACGAGCAGACCTACGTCGAGACCCTCATCTCCGGACTGGACGCCTTCCCGGCCTACTACGCCCACATGGGCCCGGCCAACCGCCGCGGCCCGGCCCCGGTGGACCTGTCGATGCCGGAAGCGGTCGAGCCGGGTGAGGTGCGCCGCCGCATCAGCGGCGGGGAGTGGGTTGTGGACCTGCGCGAGCGCACCGCCTTCGCCGCCGGGCACCTGGCCGGCTCCTACGGCTTCGAGCTGTCGAACAACTTCGTCACCTACCTGGGCTGGCTCTACCACTACGGCACCCCGCTCACTCTGATCGGTGAGAGCGAGGAGCAGATCCTCACCGCCCGCCGCGAGCTGGTCCGCATCGGCATCGACCACCTCGCCGGGTCGGCCACGGGCGACATCGAGACCCTGGCTGATGGTCAGTCGTTGCGCTCGTACCGGGTCAGCGACTTCGCCGGGCTGGCCGCACGACTGGCGCAGGGGCCGGTGCAGATCCTGGACGCGCGCCGGGTCGACGAACGCGCCAAGGGCAGGGTCCGCGGTTCGCTGCACATTCCCCTGCACCAGCTGAACGAGCGCATCGACGAAGTCCCGCAGGGCGAGGTGTGGGTGTACTGCGGCTCCGGCTACCGCGCCTCCATCGCCGCCTCGATCCTGGACCGCCCCGGCCGCGAGATCGTCCTGGTCAACGACTCCTACGGCAACGCCGCGGACGCTGGGGTGGAAGACGAGCGGCCCACCGAGGGTGCCGGCACCCCCGCCGAGCAGTCCTGACTCCAGCTGCGCCGCAGCACCACTTCATCACCCACCATCTGATTCGCTGCAGGAGAACCATGAGCACCGCCACCACAACCACCACTGACACTGGCGCCACCACGACCCCTGACCGCGTCGATGCCACCACGCTCAGCAGCTGGCTGGACCAGCCCCACGCCGTCACGGTCCTCGACGTGCGTAGCCCCGGGGAGTTCGAGGCCATGCACATCGCCGGCTCCTACAACGTGCCGCTGCAGATGCTCGGTGAGCACGCCGCCGCCTTCGCCGCCCGCCTGGCCCACCACGAGGACCACCAGGTCGTCCTGGTGTGCCAGTCCGGAGCCCGGGCCACCCAGGCCCAGCAGCGCCTGGCCGGCGTAGGGGCAGCCAACCTGCACGTCCTGGACGGCGGCGTGCCCTCCTACGCCGCCGCCGGTGGAGAGGTCGTGCGCGGGCAGGGCCGCTGGGCCATGGACCGCCAGGTCCGCCTGGTCGCCGGGTCCATCGTGCTGGCCTCCACCCTGGCCAGCCTCGCCGCGCCCAAGGCCCGCTTCCTCGCCGGCGGCATCGGTGCGGGCCTGACCTACTCGGCGCTGTCCAACAGCTGCGCCATGGCCGCCATGCTGGGCAAGCTGCCCTACAACCGGGGCCCGAAGACCCCCAACGTGGCCCAGGTCATCGAGCAGCTGCCTGCTTCCAGCACCCCGCAAGACAGCACCCCGCAAGACAGCACCCCGCAGGTCGACGCGCCGGGCAGCCGGGCGTGAGTGCCACCGCGCACCACTGCACCACTGCCTCGAGCCACCTGCCCGGCAGCGGCCCGACTCAGGCTGCCCGAGGTGGTGCGCGGTGATCCTCGTCGTGGTCCTGGGCCTGGTCATCGGGCTGCTGCTGGGTCTGCTCGGCGGGGGCGGCTCCATCCTGGCTGTGCCCGCCCTGGTCTACGGCGCCGACGTCCCGTTGGCCGCGGCGGTGCCCACCTCGCTGATCGTGGTGGGCATCTCCTCGATCACCGCCGTCCTGCCCCGGCTGCGTCGGGTGCAGTGGCGCCTGGCCGCCGTGGTGGGAGGCTCCGGTGCGGTCGCCACCTTCGCCGGCACCGCCGTCAACCGGCTGCTCCCCGACCGTTGGGTCTTGATCGGCTTCGCCGTGGTGATGATCGCCGCCGGGGTGCGGATGCTGCGCAGCAGCGGCCAGGAAGCCGCCGGGGCGTGTGCGCTGCCCGGAGGCGGCATCGACTGGCGGCACTGCCTACCTCGCGCCATCGCCACCGGGATCGGCGTGGGCTTCCTCACCGGCCTGTTCGGTGTCGGGGGCGGCTTCCTGATCATCCCCGCCCTGACCTTGCTGCTGGGGTTGTCGATGACGGTGGCGGTGCCCACCTCGCTGGTCATCGTGGTCTTGAACGCGATCTTTGGCTTCACCGCCCACGTCAGCGGCACCAGCAGCACGGGCACCGGTATCGACTGGGGCATCGCTGCCGCGTTCACCGCCGCCGCCATCGCCGGCTCACTGCTCGCGGCGCGCCTGGCCACACGCCTTCCGGCGGCTCGCCTGCGCAAGGGCTTCGCCTACCTCGTCTTCGCGGTCGCCGTCTTCGTCCTCGCCCAGAACCTGCTGATCCCCGCCGCCTGACCGCCAGCTGCAGCGCCCGCGCTGGCTGGTTCTCGTCCCCATCCGTCCAGTTCGCCAGGAGTGCGTCAGTGTCCGTTTCTGTTCTGCCCGCCGCGGCGCGCCGGGGCCGTACCCGTCCTGCGGGCCGCACCTGGACCCGCACCTGGAGCCGTGCGGACACCCGATCCCTGGCCCGCCTGCTGGGCGTGGTCGCGGCCCTGCACATCGTGGGGTGGGGTGGACTGGCCCTGATCGTCCCGGCCGGGTACCAGGCCGGCGGGCAGGTCTTCGGGTGGGCGCTGGGCCTGAGCGCCTACGCCTTCGGGGTCCGTCACGCCTTCGACGCCGACCACATCGCCGTCATCGACGGCGCCACCCGCAAGCTCACCGCCGACGCCGCCAACAACCTCACCGCAAGCACCACCGGCGACATGAAGCGGCCGCTGGCGGTGGGGTTCTGGTTCTCCCTGGGCCACTCCAGTGTCGTCTTCGCCATGGCCCTGCTCGTGGCGACCGGCGTCCGCTTCGCCGCCACCTTGGTCAGCGAGGACTCCGCGATCGGCCACGGCCTGGGGTTGTTCGGCACCAGCGCCGCCGGGCTCTTCCTGTGGGCCATCGGCCTGATCAACCTGGCCGGTCTCCTCACCGTCCTGCGCCTGCGGCGGCGACTGCGGCGAGGGCAGGTGGGCCCGGAGCAGGCCCGCCAGGCGGCTGCGGTGGGCGGAGCGATGGCACGACTCCTGCGTCCCCTCACCACGCGCATCCGCTCACCGCGCCAGACCTACGGCGTGGGGCTGCTGATGGGGTTGGGCTTCGACACCGCCACCGAGGTCGCCCTACTCGTCCTGGCCGGCACCGCAGCCATCACCCTGCCCTGGTACGCGGTGCTGATCCTGCCGGTCCTGTTCGCAGCCGGCATGAGCTTGTTCGACACCCTGGATGGGGCTGCGATGACCCTGGCCTACGACGTCGCCCGCCACGAGGACCTCAACCCGCTGCGCAAGCTGACCTACAACGCCATCGTCACCGGCCTGACCGGGACCATTGCCTTGAGCATCGGCACCGTGCAGCTGGCTACGGCCGCCCACGACGGGCTGCCCATCGCCCACAGCATCACCGGGTGGCTCGCCGACCTGGACACCGCTCTGGTCGGCATCGGCACCGTAATTGCCTTCGCCCTCATCACCGTCCCAGTGCTGCTCCTTCAGTCCCGGCCAACCCCGAGCCTGATCGGCCTGCACAGGACCCGCGGCAAGATATGAACGGGCAACACTCGGACATCGACATGACCGTGACGTCGTCCCCGGCGGGGGCGTGGGTCACCTCGCATGCTGTCGTCCGATGACGGACTTTCGCACGCATCAGAGGCACGGTCACCGTGAGGTGATCACTGGGTGCGTTGCTGCTGGCGGCCGGCCTCGCGCCCCCATAGTCCCGGCCCAGCAGTGAGGTCGTCCGCCCGGTGGCGATGGGTCAGGCGTTGGTCGGTCCAAGCGCCGGAGGGCATCGCCGGTGCTGGACGCGCCGGGCGCAGCTAGTAGTCGCTGGGACAAGTAGCTGGGACGTTGAGACAACAAGACTGAGACGTGAGACAGGTTCACTGAGACTGGGACATCTGTACTGAGACGGGACAGCACACGTCGGGGGGTGTTCGTTCTCACCTGACCTGTCCCAGCCCCGCATCCGTGACCTGCGGTGGGACAAGTCGCGTGAGACGACTGGCGGGCTACTTGTCTCATCCAACGTGTCCTAGTCGAAGATCGCTTAGACCTGCCGGGGGAGTGGGGCGCGGCGTCGGGCCAGTGCGTACCGCGGTGACCGGGAAGTCAGGGCCCGCGTGCCTGCGCCGTCGACCTGTGCGGGAGACGTCCCGAAACGGGTTACGGGACGATCCGGTTTCGGGGCGGACTTTCGGTCCGTCTTGAGACGGCGTGTCGCTCACCTAGTCCGGCCGTCCCGAAAACGAGTGTTTTCGGACCGCTCGCTCACCCTAAAGCGTCGCCTCGCCCAAGACTTGATATCTGGTACTTCAATTAGGCGACCCAGTAGATACCCTACTGCTACTCTGAGATATACGTGTCTATCCGAGTTAATTCGCTGGGGGAAAGACCATGAAGCTGGCAGAATTCTTGCGGTCGCAGGGATTTACGGGGGATCCGTTCGCTCATACAAATGCAGAAGAAGAGGATCTTCTATCTGAGTATTTTGTTCCGCCCCCCTACTTCAATTCGGTGCGCGGGCAGCCAACACAACCGAAATCAACCATCGTGTTTGCTCCTCGGGGAGGGGGGAAAACGGCCCAGCGGCGAGTCATCGAAGAAGACTCAAGAGACCCTGATTCCGAGTACCTCTGCGTGCTCTACGATAGATTCCCAATGCGTACTACACCCACACTAGATGAACACCTTGATGAGATATGCTCTCGCGTTTTTATGGGTATATTAATTACGCTAGAAAACGAGAACCTGTCAGGGCTCGCTTTTGAGAGGCAGCACCGCTTGTTTCTGGCCAGCGAAGCTGCGCGCCTTGACGCGTTAGGTGGCCAGAAGTTTGAGACGCTCCTGAGGTCAATGAAAAGCGAGTCACGTCGCGCGGGAGACTGGGTCCGTAACCATTCTGGCCCAATTAAGGCGATCGTTTCCAGTGTTCTCGGTAAAAAGGGAATTGATTTGGACCCAACGATGCCTTGGGGACCCCAAATTGCTAAACTTCCTCAAGCATCTAATCACGACCGCCTCAGTCGACTCATCTCAATCGCGCAGCTGATCGGGTACCAATCCGTTTATATACTGATTGACCGCCTTGACGAGACACCCGCGACAAGCACTGACCCTAAAAAGTCCATCGACCTGGTGTCAAATTTGATTCTCGACCTTTCAGCTATGGAGATGCCTGGACTAGCCATAAAGGTGTTTGCATGGGATCTTTCGCGAGACAGGTACCATGAACTTGGGGGCAGACCGGATAGAGTCAGGGAGTTTCAGTTGGCCTGGCAGTTGAGCTCCCTTGCGGAAATGATGACCAAAAGACTGACAGCCCATTCAGGCAGCAGAATACAATCATTAAACTCTATGTGTGAGCCCAGCTTAGATTTTGACTTCCACAAGCTTGCTTGCCATCTGGCACACGGCTCACCGCGAGACATGATCCGGCTCTGCAATCACGTGGTTGCTGAACACCTCGATTCTAATGCGACAGAAGCAATTTTGACCGAATCTGACATCTGGAAAGGAGTCACGCAGTTCTCCACAGAGATTTCGACTGAACGATGCGCTAAATTTTTACCCGACTTGATGCGACTGAATAGCTATAGGTTCACTCAGGCAACGGTGGCGAATGAGTACCTCAAAATAAAAAAGCAAGCGACGCAGGCGAAAGTCTCTGAATGGCGCAAGACTTCTATGATCACAAAGGTCACCGAGGTTCCTGACTCCCGCGCCCGCCCCCAGCACTTGTATGGCGTGTCTGATCCTCGACTGGCGATGCATGTCCGCCCCGGCGTCGGCCGTCGAGAAGTGCTTGAGTTCTTTTCTTTTGAATGCACCGGGTGCGCCTCAGTCAATTTTTCTGACGGTCCCGAAGAGTTTATTTGCCAGAATTGCCAACGAACTCTCACCACGAACGGAACACCAAGCATCATGGACAGATGTGCCCGGTGAGCCCGCCTGAAGGCCCCGGTGTTCGCACTAACCCCACTGTGCAACGCCACGACCGTGAGGAGTCCTACCTTGCCAAAACGTCATCCTCTCCGCCGCCCGGTCATGCGCCCGCTACTGCTGACCCAGTGCGGGCTACTACTCGTGCTCACCGGCTGCTCCGGCTCCGAGCAGGCTGCACCGTCGACGGCCTCGGTCCCGGCCGCGACGGTGACGGTTACCGAGACCGCGGGCGCCCCGGCACAGACCTCCTCCGAGGCTGAGCCGGAGGCCGCCCTGGACGCCGAGGCCCGGCTGGCGAGGCTAATGGCGACCTTGCCGCAGGTGAGTCAGTTGATGGTCTACGACGCGGCGAACGACCCGAACGACCTGCTCGGTCGCCCCGGTGGGTACACCAGCAAGGTCGCCTTCGCCGACTCCCGGGTCCCGGTCGAGGACGTGGCCTCCGAGGACGCTGACGCCATCAAGCGCGGGGGCAGCATCGAGGTCTACCCCGATGCTGGCGCGGCTAAGGCGCGCAGCGACTACATCCAGTCGATCGTGCAGGGCGCCACGCTGCTTGGGACCGAGTACCACTACCTCGACGGTGGGGCGCTGCTGCGGGTCACGGGGATCTTGACCCCCGAAGAGGCATCGACCTACGAGACGGCCTGGACCCTCCAGCCGTGAAGTCGACTCCCTGACGCGCGGCCCCGCCATGATGCAGGCCGCGGGCACGAGGGCGTGCCCGGTGCGCGCGTCAGCGACGACACCCCGCGAGGGGGAGCTAAGGCCCTGTTCAGCAAAAACGCTGAGCAGGGCATGAATGGTGGATGAGCCTCCTAGCCAACACACACGTCACTACTATGGTGCTGGTGAAGATCAGAGTGGTGCTCGAGAAAATTCTGGACCGGGCGTCCTTGATATTTTGCTGGATCGGCGTCGCTCTAGTCGTCGTCGGTGGGATCAGCCTCATCGGGATGGCTTTGACCTCGAAAGGTCACTCCGATATGCCGACGTCGGAGTCGCAGATGGATCAGTGGCAGCCGCCAGACGACCGAGGGTGGTCTGACGGGCGCTGATGGTCTGATCGACCCTGGTGCGTCCCCAGAGCGGGACGCTCAAGGCAGCCGGGCGAGGAACCGAACGGGGTCGGTTCGAGGTGCCCAGGACCTTCCCGCAAAGTACCGATAATGGTTCTTACGTCAAAACGACCGTCCAATATCGCATCCAGTGAACGGTCCAGGCCTTGATGAGCGGGATCAGATCCTGCTGGGACCCACCACGTGAGTGACCTGTCGGGGATGGTCGGTAGCGTCTGAGTGGTCAGCGGTGAAACCCGTGGTGAGGAGGGATCGAGCTGGTGGGAGTTGTAGACTTCACCTTCAAGCCGACGGTCGCGTCTCGGGTGGATTACGACGTCGTTGGTGAGCGAGACGGTAAGTGGATCATGTTCCAGAGCGGGTGCACGCGGGCGGAAGCGGTGGATGCCCTTGAAGCGGCACGCTCGGGAGGACCTTCGGTCACGTGGCACCTCGTGCGGCGGACCAGCACCGTGACTGAGGAGATCGTCGAAGGCTGATAGCCGCGCCTTGACCGCACCACCAGGGCCCAGGAGCAGTGCCAGCACCTCCGGCAGCAGCAGACAGGACAGCACCGCAAGCAGTCGCAGCGGACAACGGGGTGTCGGGCAGCGCATCGTCGCAGCGCCGACTCGAGCGAGAGCGCAGCGGCAGCAGCAGCGCAGCGAGCGTATAGCCGGGGGCGGGGAGAGCAGGGGGGGACAGTCAGTCCGGGTGCCACAGAGGTCTTTAGCATACAGAAGTGCCCTTCCGTATGGTTAGTTCCAGGGCGGCCGAGGTCGATAAGCCTGCAGCAGAACGTCTTTTTGCACCCGCTGGGCCAGCGAGTCGAACGTCATCCGCGGTGGTCGTCACCGGCTTCCGGTGAAGTGATGGCGGCTGTGAGGGTGGCGGCGTCGGGTAGTGCTGCCCGTTCTTCTGGGGGCAAGGTGTCGTAGGTGTACGCCGCGACCGCGACGGGAGCGGCGGTGCTAGCCAGGGCGTAGCGGACCACCTGCTCCCGGGATGCCTCGGTGCACAGCAGGATCCCCACGGTCGGGGCGTGACGTTCCGGTCGCCGCAGTCGGTCATCGACGAGGGCGACGTAGGCGCCGAGCTGGCCGGTGTAGGCGGGTGCGAAGGCGCCGACCTTGAGCTCCACCACGACGTAGCGGCACTGTTCGACGGAGAACAGCAGCAGGTCGATGATCATCTCGGTGTCATCGACGTCGAAGCGAACTTGGCGCCCGACGAAGGCCATGCCGTGTCCGAACTCCGTCAGGGTCTCCTGCAGTCGGTCCATCAAGGACTGCTCGAGCTCACGCTAGGCTTTTGGCTTGGTCAGGGCCAGGTGCTCGAAGACGTAGGGGTCGCGGGTCAGCTGCTGCGCGAGGTCGGAGTCGAGGGCGGGTAGCTGGGTGACGAAGTTGGAGGCTGCTTCACCTTCGCGGCGGTGCAGCTCGGTGGCCAAGTGGTGGTGCAGGACGTTGCGGGACCAGCCGTACTCCAGTGCGGCGCCGGCATACCAGGTGCGGAGATCGCGGTCATCGAGGCGGTCTAGGAGGAGGCGGATATGGCCCCACGGAAGTTGTCCCACAGCTTGTGGGACGAAGTCCTCCTCGGTGGGCCAGGCGGCAGCGAAGGAGCGCATGTAGTGCAGGTTGGAGCGTGACCAGCCGCGCTGGTAGGGGAAGGCCGCATGTAGGTCGCGGGCGAGGCGGTCGATGATTTTGGCGCCCCAACCGGCGTGCTGCTGGCGGTCAAGGATGTCGCGGCCGATGGACCAGTACAGGCGTAGCAGCTCGGTGTTGGCGGCCCGGGCAGCTCGCACCTGGGCGGTGCGCACCCGCTGCTTCAGGGCCTCCAGCAGCTCGACGTAGCCGGCCGCCTCCAGCTCGCTTCCCTCATCGCTCACGCTGTGATCCTGTCGCACGCGGCTGAGCGAGCCGCACCCGCCAGTCGGGGAGAGCGGTGCGCAGGCGGTAGCCCTCGAGGGCATGCATCGACCCCGTCACCTGGGTGGTGCTGGCAGAGCCAAGGACCGCCGCCGGGCGGCGACGGCGACGGCGACGTCACAGCCGCCACCCTTACAGCCCTAAGAGGGTCGCGGCGTTGTCGGTCCAGCCATGCTGGACGCGGACGTAGGTACCCAACGTGGCCAAGGAGCGGTGGCGGGTCTGGTGGGCGAACTTCAGCGCCCACAATCGCCGGCTCATGGTCCCGACCTTGGCGCCGGCTCGGGCAAGCTCGGCCAGGTAGCCGGTAATGGTGGTGGGTGCTGTCGGCAGCGGATCAAAGATCACGGCCGGTGACCAGGCGGTGAACTCACGCCAGTCCGAGCGGTAGATATATGCATCGTGTTGGCCGCCCGGGCCGCCTCGACGTACCCGGCTTCGTCCTCGGTCACTCGGCTCCTCCCGCGCCCGCGTTTACGCCATCGCGGGGGCGCGACAAGGGGGAGGCATCACGTTCAAGTCGCCAAGCGTGTTGGTCGATGCGACCCCGGAGGCAGGCGTCACTGGGGCCGCTTGTCGCCACCATCCACGAGCGGAAAGGCCCCGGATGATCACCGACGGCGATTGGCGCTCTCGCGCGTCCTGCCACGAGTGGGTTGAGGTCTTCGACCAGACCTTCGAGGTCACCCGCCGCGTGAAGGCGGGACCGGTCGCCACCGCCAGCAACGTGTGCGCCGGCTGCTCGGTGCGACGAGCGTGCCTTGACGATGCGCTGGATGTCGAGGAGGGCCTCGGGACCAGGTACGGCGTTCGTGGTGGCTTGCTGCCGAGGGAGCGATCGAAGCTGGCGCGCCAGGGCGCGTGCTGAGGCCTCCACCGTGATGCCGGC
>Ga0160429_1001601_pt1 | contig 12440 bp, 11 predicted proteins | sample SolpanmetagenomR_FD_108199 | JGI IMG/M metagenome (GOLD analysis project Ga0160429, IMG submission 108199) | Solar panel surface microbial communities from Lawrence Berkeley National Laboratory, California, USA - R | ecosystem: Engineered > Built environment > Solar panel > Unclassified ... | reverse complement strand
TGATTTAAAACAAGCGCCAGACTTGGATACTGCTTGGTCTTGGTACACGAACACGAAAGAGCGACGACGGAAGGTATACGATTGGGGAGACGAAGCGAGTGATAAGTCACAGCGCAAAACCTCGGCTCCGTCTACGAAAATTGAAAGTGCCAGTGGGGGCATGACAATGACAGAAGCCATGAATGGAAGTACAATCTCGTCGAAGATTAAACTCTCGCCATTTACATCAATCGCTTCTCGATCGAGTAAATCTAGTGTCGAAGGTAATGATCAGGATAGATCTCAACCTACAGCGGTAGTTACAAAGGAGAAAAAGCCTACCAAAGGCTTGTTTGGTGGGTATTATAACCAATTGAAGAATTTGGCTCAACATGGGAGAAAGATTAGAGATGCGAGAAGAGAGGAGGATAAAGGGAGAGATAAGATTGTTGTTGGGTGGACGGAGGAGGATATGAAGAATATGAGAGAGCGAGATGATAAGTTTGAAAAGATGAGAGATATTGCAAAGAAGAATAGAGATAAAACTTGATACTCTCTCTGTCTCTCTGTCTCTTGTGCTGAATTGAGTATATATATTTACAGGTGGTTGTTTTTTATTTAATTGTACAAAAGTTGCTTCATGATAGACATTTAGATTATCTACTGCTCAACCTCTTTATTGCATTCACTGCATGCTCTACACCATCTTTATACCCAACCTTTTTCGCCAAATCTTTTGCCTCTTGGTATCTCTCCATTGCGCCCTGTCTATCACTCAACATTTCACAAAACTCTCCCAGATTATACTTCGTCACAACACACGCCACATCACATTCCTCATCTCTTTCCACGTTTGGTATCTTTTCGACTACTTCCAATGCTCGTTTCGCCCATTCTCTCCCACTCTCGACCATTGCTTCTCTACTGCCTGTCCCTCCTATTCCCTTTTCATGCGCCGGAATGTTCTGCTGAGCGAGAGAAATGCTTAAATTATTCATCAACGTCACGGTATGACAATCCGTCTTGTTCTCTTTCAGAGCCAGGGCTTGAAGAAAAAGTGGCGCGGCGAGGTAGTGATTGTTGACTTTTTCATATTGCATTCCCAGCGCTTCTAACGTCGCTCCGAATTCATCTTTACTCAGCCACTTTCCATGCGTGGTATCGTTGGCATTGTTTGCTTTTCGTGCCGCGTTTTCTTGTAATACGGTGTTGACGGACCAGAGAAGGAGATTCATCGCTTCGGTATCGTTGTTGATGAAAGGATTACTGTACAGATCGCCTAGTCTGAGACTTATTTGCACTGTTTTGAGTAAAAGTCTCGTTCGACGCTGTTGTTGTTCTTCAGGAGATAGTTCCGTATGGGATGATGCTCTTTCGGATTCGGAAAGGACCAAATTGCGAATTGATTCAAGAGTTTTAATCGTTCGGGGAATGTCGGACATTTTTTCGGTAATGGATACTGCTTGAAGTCGAATGCCAATCACTTCATCAGATAAAGGATCCATCCCCTCTTCTCGACATGCTACCAAGGCTTTTTCGAGATATTGAGCTGCTATAACGGGTTGAAAGTCCCGGTTCATATAATGCCATGCTCGACGGAGTTGTTTTACTTGATCAATACGTTATCAGCGAAATGCCAAGATTCGGAATGTAATGAATGACTAACCAACTGATTGGGGGTATGGGTGTAATATCGGTTGCATATGATATAATTCATAATAATTAAACCATATTAGATATGCTACACATGCTCCCATCATCGAAAACGCCAATGTAACGGAAAAGGGATAATGCCAGAAAAGAATCTTCAGATTCTGTCGGATGGAACCTGTACGGGGTATATTCTGTATGTTTCGTTGTTGTCTCTTGAATATATTCATCAATGATTTTGTTCTCGGCTGGTTCTGTAGTGTTGCGAATGACTTGGGGGATGATTGTTGTCGACATATTGGATTCGATATGTAAGGATTTCTACTAGTCTTGGTGACATTGCGAGTCGTAATTGTGACTGGAGAACGGAGGGAGTGGACGATACTACATTCGAGTCTTGAGAATCCGAGTCTCGAGTTCATTGCGTCCTCCGTATTGATAGTCTCCGATGGAAAATGATGTACAGCAAGCAATAAAATTATTACTCTACAGTACTACAAAATTCCTAGACTATGACATCATACTATTAATTATGCATGTTTTTTATAGGCACGATAGGGTAAGCCAGCCCCCCGATCGATCAAATTTTGGGATTTTTAGTCTGTAGAAATGAAAGTAAATCATGATAATGACATCTTTCCCCAACTGTCAAATCATTTGACCAGTCTTGATGCTTGAAATTCTCGATAATAATCTCAATTACAGATATGGTTTCAAACATTGCAAACATACATTTGTTACTCCGCTTCAGCGTAGTATTGCTTAGACGGATTTAGCGTAATGTTAGCACTCCTATTGGTCAGATTCTGCTCGGGACCCTTGAACTCACTCCAACTTACCCCACAATTCTTTTTTTTAAGTAGTTCGTCGTATCGTTCTTAGTTGACACCTTTATTCACACACTGCAATTCTTCACCGCTATCAGTCTCAAACCAATCGATTTATTCATATCAATCATCATATCACAAAATGGACATGCCAGCAGTATGTCCAGTGGTCGGCACAACAAATAACATTCTCCCTCCTGATCACCCAGCCTTCGACCTCAATAAACCTGGCCAAGTATGTCCAGTAACCAACGCTACGACAGATCATCATCACAACCTATCACAACATCCCCCGGTCCATTTATCTAATACAATTACCGGACCATCTTCCGCCGATGAAAAACACGCCGCTTCTCCAAGCGCTCTTTCATGTCCAGTCTTGAAAAAAGAAATAAAACAACAATCAGCACTCGATGAAGGCATTTGTCCCGTCATCGGCCCTGCGACTTCAGTACTTCCACCCGGGCATCCAAGTATGGAGAATGAATCAAACGATAGCGTATGCCCGGTAACAAACGCTTCTTTAGCCCATCACAAGGGAAAAGTAATTCAGCATCCGAACGTAGCAAATGCTAGTACTGGAGCGGTATGTCCTGTCACTGGTGTGCAGGCAAGGGCATAGACACGCATGAACCACAAGGACATTGAAAATTGTCTCGTCTGTATATGCTGGTATGGAGTCGAGAATGGCCCAACGCACTTGTCACATGAGTTGAGGCTAATTAGTTGCATGTAATTAGAAACCATTCATTTTGTTATGTAAGGCGATTTGTATGCATCTTTGGGTTTTCATACATCTTCGGTTATATCGTATCATCTGTGCATGATTTGATGTGATATAACATACTTCAACTTTCTACTAACCACCCTTCGACCAAAAAGTTATAGTCTTCGAATGCACAATGTCCTCTGTAACATATTATGCAAGAATTTCCATACTTTGTTGTCGAGAACCCTCGGACATCTCTGTTGTAATACACGAGCGTGACATCAAGTAAGTATAGTTTATATTTGAAGTTTTTAAAGTCTTGACAATTGAGAGACAAAGTACTACCAAAATGCGCGTGTCGCTGTAATATGCAAGTCCTACTTCATTATATAAATTTAGGCTCGACACATTGTCTGTCATGTGAGTGCGCACCAGACCACCTCTCAACAAGAATCGAGCGTCAACGCATATGAATCCTACCGATCCATGGTTGGTTGTTCGCAAAACCTGAAAATTTCCAGACTTTCGATCCTGGCAATGCTACACTACAACATTTACAATGCTAAGCATTGATGAAAATAATGGACAATTATGGAAAACAAAGGTTACAAGAACAATTGTAACTCCCTGACGTTTGACTTTTTATGATTGCTACTGATTCGCTGGAGTTTGATTTTCGTTCCTGTTTTTATACGCAATTTCTTTTAGATTTTGTTTTGCAGACCCCACCGTTTGTTGATCATACATAATAATGTTGTAAGCCGACCGTTACAATCCAAGTTCATCATGTGCAATAACTTTGTAGATATTATTTATTGCTACAATTCTTTTGATTTGATAGCTTCTAGTGAAATGCTTGAGATAGGAGGAGTAGACTGTTAGGCTAGTCTAGTGTACCAAAAAACCCCGAGGGAAGAGGGGGCCTTTGTCATACATTTCTCGGTTCCTTTGGAATTTTTTAGTGTTTTGCCTTGAACTGCATCCCCGTGTTTCGGTCTGGAATTCAAATTCGACGCCTCAACTTGTTTCTCCGTCAAGCTAAATTCAACCGTGTGCATTGAATCACGATCATTTTAAGCTACAATACCATTCAATCGGTCGAATGGGCTCCTATACCTCGAAGTAAATCACTATTCTCGTGTCGGTCACTCGATTGAGACAAAGTGAACAAACCATTAGTTACACGGTCAAACAATATCTGACTAAGCGTGTCACTCGACGTCAACACATCAAAATACAACCATTGTCATTTCGCTTCGGTTTCTCAGGAAGCTCTATTGACGGCATTCCGCTGTCCTGTCTACTAATAAATATCGACATGATTTTACGGAATTTTTCACACATCTTATTGGCTTTGGTTAGCATTGCTCGATTTTCCTCGGCAGTCGGAGTTATCACATATGTAGGCTGTTATAAAGCATCGACCTCCGACTTGGTCTTGGGTCAGAATATAGAGGACTACAGTTGGCAGTCAAGCTCGCATTGCCAAGATGTATGTCTCCAAGCGCTGCCTGTCAGTCCGAGATATGTTTTGGGATTGTACATGGGCCGGCAATGTGCCTGTTTGGCTGCTGTTCCGGCACCTAGTCTAAAAGTTGATGACAGTAATTGCGATGTGAATTGCACAGGCTTTCCTCCCGAAATGTGTTAGTATCGACTTGATCTTTCCCCTAAACGTTGTTGCTAAATAAACTACAAACAGGTGGTGGATCGGACTATTTTAGCGTACTCGAAACAACAATGTCGAACGGAAGTATGCCCATCTGGAGTACCGATGGTACCGCCCCCATGGCGATTACAGCTTCGCAAGTGACGGTCACGGCTCAACAAGTCGAAACCATGTCACCATCACAAACGACCGTGATACAGACAGCCACGATCTTGCCTGATAAATCTCCCAAAAAGTCTATGGCGGGTGCTATTGCAGGCGGCGTTGTCGTTGGCGTATTAATGGTCTTCATAATCGCGGCTGCTTTGTGGTGGTTTTTCATTGTGCACAGAAGACCAAAATTTGACGATGAGGCAACTGCAAGACTCAACGAGAAAAGTCAGACTGGTAGTTTAGTAGCGGCGACGCCTGACCCACGATATGATTTTACAAAGCGACGTCTCAGTGATGGAAGCATCACCGAGGATCAAGAATTTCAGCCCAGGAAACTTACGGTAAATCGTCCAAATCATCATATCACCCATGTCTCGCAAACTGATTAATTATGATAGGTCACAAACCCTGACAACAGGTATCTCCCAACGACCGAAGCAGACTGAAAGAACACATCGAGCTCTTCAACTTTTCACTAATATAAACAAATCATCCCATGTCAGTCTAAATCTGGCCAACAATGCTTTACAACGCTTACTTTCAATCTGCAACTCCTCATACGTTCATACGTCATACGATTAAATTCATGCTACATTTTACAAATATTCCACGAGATACCCACGAATTAAGGTCAAAATCACGAAGCGCTTCATTTCAGCTTTGATATCTAATGCTGTACTGTACTTTATCTACTTATTCATAATATTTACTTTTCTGTTCAACCAAAGTTGGCAAAACTAATTTCCGGTTGAATTGAAGATTTTGTGTTCGTAATTTGACTCAATTGCCATTACTGTTACGATACGTCGATTGAATTTGGTCAGATTAAGAAATTTCGTATTGATGTATACCTGGCTCAATGTCTGGTCTAAAAGATTATAGTGTACTAATAACAGTATAACGAGTATGAATGGTACAGTATAATAAATATCATAGAGTTGTGCTCGGTCTCAAACATGCACGTTTACTCCTCCCCAACGTTTGTGTAACGGTCGTTCGTACCAGTATTTATAATCCATCTCATCTATACACTTGGCTTTTGTAAGCAAACATGTATCAAGTACAGCAAGTCCATAAAGCCGCCGAAGTTGTATATTACGAGCTGGAAATCTATAACTTTAGAATTGATATTTCCCTTATCATTAACGTCCAAAATTATGTAACATCACGCTCTCTAATCCGAAACACCCTTTCCAACTTCTATCATAAAGGACCGTGCGCCGCTTTGACCGTTGCCACCAATAAGGATCGCCATCGTGGTCTCTGGTGTCAATATTCCAAAGACAACTTAAATTCTGCGACGAAGTCAAAAATTGCTTTCCATAAAAACCGAAACGAAAAGAAAGCCCCGGGTTTGGCTGCTGCTGTAGCTTTTCCCACAACCCCAGTATAACAACATTCGACATTTTATAACTGACCACTAGGTTTTATTGATTACTATTTTGTTTTCATTACTTCTACGGACATTCATCGTCATCGTCCGTCGTTCACTGTACATTTGCATATTATCATCCTGTTCATCAATATATCGTGCTGACGCTTGGCATGGTATATTGAAGTCTTAAATTCCGGTTCGATCGTGATATGTCAGCTGCGGCAATTGCGGACATACCGCAAGTCGCATCGTCCGCCAGACCTTCTCAACGATTCTCGACTTCTCATCGCAATTCTAGTCCGTTAGCAAAAGAGTTGTCTGCAGCTATACAGTCAGCTACAAGCATGACTAATCCTGCTGGCAATCCATCGACTGGAAATGCTGTCAACGACCAATCATCTCCAATTCATAAGAACGGCGAGCGTACGGATACCTCGAGTCGATCACCGACTGGAATGAGCGGGAAACCATCGCCGATAGTGTAAGTCGAAACGTTGTTTCAACTGCAGGGCCTATATTAAATCTATCATAGCACAAATCGGGCACCGTTCGTGGTCAAAAATGAACCGACTTCACCCGGTATATCCTCAGTTCGACACAGGCCACAGAAGCTCGATCTTTCCGCCAGTTCTTCTGCGAGTAGAGGACCACAAACGACTGGTCTGGCTATCAAAGAAATTGCGGTCGCATGTGTGTCTCCCGGCATTCAATTTCCAGATCGTGAGCATATGAGTAAGCTTCAAAGAAGTAGAGAGCTTGAACAACAACAGCGACAAATTATTCAAGATCGTCAGAAAGATGGGTACAAAGTATCCTCACATGGACCCAATGAAGCTCTTCAGAGTGGACCAATGACTGGCGAAGGACAAGCTGCCTTGGCCAGAAAGAAAGGACCTCCGGCTGGCTTGTCTATACAAGCACCGACGCATGCTGCATTCGGATATGATAGAGGTATTCAGTCTGCCCCGATACAAGCAACATTTACCGGTTTACGTCCCCCTGCTCCTCCAAGCAATTTGAGTCAGTCGACTCAAGCTCCTTCTACGCAAGCCCCAAATCGTCTTCCACCAATATCTGACGTCTTTGCTGACCGACGTGAGGCACATCCAACATCCTTTCGACCAGCAATGCCATCTCCATCAATGAATGCAGGCATGCAAAGTCCTGGATTTCCCAATCAACCCAATTCTCATTCTCATAGTCATAGTCAAGGACAACCACAGTCGTTACAACCACCGTCTTCGAGAGCTCGTGACTTTCGCAGTGCCGAAGAAGCTGTTCAAGGCATGTCAGGTGGTCGAGAGGATCTGCTACCTAAAATCATTTATTATGGGAACACACAACCACCAACTCCACCTTCGGAAAGATTTCAACAGCAATCACGGGATGGACAGCAAATATTACCTCCTCATCAACAACAACAATTGCAGCAACAACAACAACAACAACAACAACAGCAACAACAACAGCCACAACAACAGCAACAACAACAACCACCTCCTCAGCCACCCGGACCTGCTGGACAACCCCAGTACGACCATAGAAATGGACCAATGCGAACATCAAGCATGTCAGGTCGACGACGTGCTCGGGAGGAATATGAGCGTGACTTTATCTCGCCAGGCATGTATCAAGGTGAATTCAAACGGATGAGAGATGACGAGGATCATAGGCATGATAGAGAGCAAAGGTACCGAGAGCGAAAGGATGAGTTTATGAGACTATGTTCACGAGCGTGGGATCTGATGCATGAACCATTCTAGATTTGATATTTCATATAATCCATCTACTCATGTTCACTAACAGAGACTATATAATGCTTCACCAGGCTTGGTCACGAAATCTTGCTGTGAATATACACGTCGCTGCGTTGCAGAACAATATTCCTTGTCTTGATTAATAATCTATAATTCTTTCTGTTGAAGTGTGTAAGAAATCCAGGAAAAATGCTTGCCCTATATTTATTTTAATATTACAGTATCTGGGGTCAATGTGGCGTTGAAATGCATTTGGAATTTATGGAAAGGCTTGTTGCTTTTTTTACAATTATGGAGAACGTAAACTTTAACTTTATTCGACATGGACCTGCAGCGATTTTTGATTAGAGCACACGAACTCTTCTTGTTTTTCTTCCCCTTCATCTCCATCTATAAAGACTAAAGACTGGCTTCGAAATCGACCGCCGCATCTCCATCCTCCTTACACAATGGATACTTCCGTCATTTGCTGTTAAATGTCGCATATACATCTCGAGATTGTGCTGTTTTACCAAATATCCACTACCCCGCGTTTCGATGTCTACTTATGATGAATCTCGATACACCACGTTACCTCTCACAGATCCACGAACGACTTCGACCCAGACAGCTGCAATACCCTCAGCAGCGCCTCAACATCAAAGACACTATAGCTACACTGATCATGTAGTGCAAAATCACGGTAATATGATACATAATTCAAGCCTTCCATCTTGGAACAGTTCGGGAACACAACATTATTTGCCGAATGGTGCACGACAGGCGGGTGATCGCACAACAGATATCTTCAAACAGCCAATATCTACGGAGACTCTACGACGTGTCTCTGTAAGCTCTTTGACAGGTACACCACAAGAAAGAGCCGTAATGTCGGCTGGACCTTGGCCTGCACCAACACCGTGGAAGTCTCAAACGGGCTTCGCTTGGGACCAAACTAAACAGACTACAACCTCATCTAATATAGGTCAGAGATCCACTTCAGGGTCATCCCTCCCTAGTCATGAAGTTCTTGGAACTTATCGAGACACTGCGACATTTCCTCCGCGCAATACTAATGGTATGTCGATCAACGATCTGATCAGTCGCGATCGTCCAGCAGAGCCAAGTCGATCCCCCAAGGCAGCTACTACCCAGAATTCACCTACGTCGCGACCAAATCATCCGATTCCGCCTAAAAGAGCTCGGTCGACCAGTGTTAGAACTGACTTTGAGACGTTACAAAATGAGCGTCTACAGCAGCAGCAGCAGCAGACACAATATTATCAATCATTACAGCAGCAACAAACACAATACCATCCACAGCAGCAACAACAACAACAACAACAACAACCACAGCAGCAACAAAGACAGCCGCAACAGCAACAACAACCACAACAACCCAGTCCAAGAAATCCTCAGCCATTTCATGTGGATTTACGTGGACCAAATGTGCAAGCGATACAAATACCTGTCAATCAGTCAAACCATGGGTTTCGTGAGCCCGCCAGTGCACCTGTTTCTACGACAAATCAGTATACATCAAGTAATAGTTTTTCGCGCTATCGCAACCGTCAGGATGTATCGAGACAGCAATTTACATCTAGCAGAAACAATAGTCTATCCAATATAATGACACATCAAGAAGCTGAAAGATCACCGGCATGGCAAGGGACACAACAACACGAAATGCGAGACACAGTCACCCATCAACCAATGGTCGATTCTCATCTTTTGAACCTTCGAACGAATATGCTTGCAGCCACGGGCCCAAATCCATCGCAAGCTGGAACCGATAGACAAATGCAAGCGAATCATGTTTACAACTCAGACCAATCAAAGACAGATATGATAAATGGACATCATAAACGACCACTGTATGAACAAGGTTCGCGCGAAGATGTATACAACTCGCGACAAAACATGAACTCTTCGCTACAAGGGTCAAATCCTGACCGGCTTGCTTATGACTCCCGCTATGTCGGTAATTCGCAAGTTCAGCAAGATCAACCTGGAATGTCACTTGGAGAGCTAAACAGGGACACTCAACAACGAAATTATCTTCCACTCAGTCCTGACATTCACAGAACTGGTCGTTCCTCACCACTTCCACAAGCTGTACAAGGAGCACAATTAAAGTTCACAGGACCTGGTCGAGACTTTTCAATCAAGAATGAATTTGGAAGAATGTTCTCGGGCCTTGGTAGTGGCGTTGGGGGTCAAAGTACACCAGGTGGTTATATAGCTCCAGCACAGAAGGTGAACGCCGTCAACACAGGCAATGACGACCAATATAGGCACAATGTTGAACATAATCATTATGCTAATTTGATCAGAGATGAGGGTCATACATTGACAGGTGATCATAAGCGTATCAAGACGGGACATATAAACACGAATCTACCACAGCAGTCACAGCATCATCATCACCATCATCATGGTCACGTCCATGGTCATCAGTAAGTATATACTTTTCATAAAGTATACTTCCCATAAAGTGTATGTCCACTGGTCTAACTCGTGATTTTAGTCATAATCATCACCACCATCATCATTCTACTGTTGAAGAATCACATGCTCAACCTTTGACTACCATAACTACTGCTTATCCTAGCAATGGTACAAGCAACATAGGATCAAATTCACATCACCATCACCACCATCATCATGTTCACCCTGGTCAAGCACATTCTCATCATCATTCACACCATAATCATCACGCAACTACCGCTTTACCGAAGTCGGAGCCTAAAATGTCTCGGATTGAGATTGACAATTCATCATTGCTGTCAAAGATACCAAGTGAAGCTAATCTCCCGCATTTGGGCTCGTGTCTCTACGATTCCATATCACAAATGCCAAGTGTAAAACGAGCCATGCTAGACACTAAGACAAGCCTCATATCTACCAGTACACCCATGCCGCGTTTCATGGACCCTAAGCCTCATTCTCTCTTTACAGTCAGAGTACCCCGCGAATACCTAAGTCGTGTTGAGGCCTCTGATGATGTTGTATCGGGTGGACTCGAGGGTATCTGTAATCGTCGAGCTATTTGGGGGACTGAGATATATACGGACGATTCTGATGTAGTAGCAGCCGCCGTACATTCTGGTTGGATAAGAGGTGATTTTGGTATATTTGACGATGATTTGAGGGATATATTTCCTGATGAATTTGACGAAAAGTCTCATATTGTCAATGACGACACGAAATCACTTGAAAACTTGGAAAGGAAGCCCGTCAAACCAGTCAATATTCCAGAGCGAAAAGACATGCATATAACGGTTTTATTACTGCCTGGTCTGGAAAGGTATACTTCTACGAATATGCATCACGTCACCTCTCGATCTTGGGATGATGGACATGATGGATTAAGTTTTGCAATTTGGAAGATTAAGTTTGTTGATGAAAGTAGAGCAAATCGATACATGGATAGAAAAGGCAAAGCTAGGAAAGATGGATTAAAAGATATTATGAAGAGGAGAGAGGCTGTTGATGCATTGATGGGATTAGGTAATAAAACTATGGCTAGTAGAGTTGTTCACGTAGCAGGGTGATGTTTTATACTCATGATGATTGTTATGATGATGGTAATGATGGTGATGATTATGATGGGCATGTAATATTCCAAGAAAAAAATGTACATATATACAATACTAACTCGACTTATTGTTACTGTAAGGTTACAGTCTTATGGTCCCTCGTCTTTCGTTTCCTTCTCGTCACTATCATCAGGCTTGACGCTCTCGCTCTCCTCTATGTTATCATGTCGCTCTGTTTCCAAAGATCGATACTTTGCCTGTCTCTTCCTCTTTGCTCTCTCCTTTTTCTTCCGTTCCGCCGCTCTTTTCCTCTCTACCCTTCCCATTCCGAGCTTGACCAACATCTCGTCCCTTTTCTTATCATCGATCCTCTTTACATCACTTTTCTCCTCCTCATTAACATCTTTGACCCTTTTTTCATCTTTCCCTTGATCCTCACCTTTCGCGTTATCTTCATCTTTGACAGTACGGTCTTGTAATACTCTCTGTTTCGCACAGTCTATCTCCCAACTCTCAATCTTCTCCTGCAAGATCTTCCTCGCCTCGTTTCGATTCCGACTCCTACTCCTGCTGATTTGACATTTCACCACGATCCCGCTCGCGAGGTGTTTGATCTGCACTGCTGAGTTGGTCTTGTTGATTTTCTGCCCGCCCGGGCCGGTGCCTTTGAGGAACGACTCTGTTATGTCTGCATCGCGGATGATCGGTCTCGGAGGGAGAGGAGGGAGGGGAGAGGAGGGTTTTGTAAATCTAGAAGCAGAGGTGGAGAATTGTATAATGCGTTGTGTGGAGAGATGGGGAGG
>Ga0160429_1001600_pt1 | contig 12442 bp, 9 predicted proteins | sample SolpanmetagenomR_FD_108199 | JGI IMG/M metagenome (GOLD analysis project Ga0160429, IMG submission 108199) | Solar panel surface microbial communities from Lawrence Berkeley National Laboratory, California, USA - R | ecosystem: Engineered > Built environment > Solar panel > Unclassified ... | reverse complement strand
CTCGCGCGCCTCCTCGAGGGGACCGGCCTCACGGTCATCGAGGACGCGGTCTACAGCTTCCTCGCCGACGCCCAGCCCCTCGCCAGCTTCGCGCCGGACCGGACGATCCTGATCGACAGCCTGTCGAAGCGGGTGATGCCGGCGCTGACCGTCGGCCTGATCGCGGCGCCCCCGCACCTGACCGACCGGCTCGCGGCCTCCGTCCGCCAGGGGGCCTGGACGGCGCTCGGATTGTCGCTGGCTGCCGGGATGCACTGGATGGCGGGCGGCTCGGCGGCCGCGCTCGCCGCCGCCAAGCGCCGGGACGCCACGGCCCGGCAGGTCATCGCCCGCGCGGCGCTGTCGGACCTCCGGGTGGTCGGCGATCCCCACGCCTACCATCTCTGGCTCGAATTGCCGGAGACGTGGCGGGCGGAGGCCTACGCGGCGGCGGCCCTGCGCCAGGGCATCGCCCTCCTCCCGGCCTCGGCCTTCGCGGTCACGCCGGGCTACGCGCCGAACGCGGTCCGCCTCGCCCTCGCGGCGCCCGCGCGGGAGGACCTCGACCAAGCCCTGCGCCGCCTGCGGCGGCTGGCTTTCGCGGGGGACGACCAGGTCGTGGAGTGAGGGCGGCTCAGCCCCGCTTGCCCGTCGGCAACACGAAGATCTGGCCCGGGTAGATCAGGTCCGGATCGCGGATCTGGCTCTGGTTGGCGTCGTAGATCACCGTGTAGCGCTCGCCGCGACCGTAGGCGCGCTGGCTGATCCGCCAGAGATTGTCGCCGCGGCTGATCTTGGCCGTGCTGATCTCCGGCACGAACACCGCCCCGGCCCGCACCGGCCCCGCGGCGTCCGCCGCGAGGTGGCTCGTGTCCGGACCGCGGGGCGAGTCCGGGGCGGGCGCGGAGAGGGCCGACGGGGTCCCAGGGGCATTCCCGGGCGCATGCCCCGCTGCCGTTCTTCCACCCTCGCGGGCGCCCGCCCTGGGGTGGCCCGCGGCGGTTGCCGTCGCGGCGGGCTCCTGGGCTGCGACCTGCGCCGGATCCGGCACCGACAGCGGGACCTCGGCACGGGCCGCGACCTTGCCGGTCGACGGATCGATCTGGTCGATCCGCACCTGGTACTGGCCGGGCTTGATCCCGCGCCCGATCGTGAAGCTCGCCCGTCCGTCCGGGCCGATGCTGCCCGGGGCGATCAGCGTCTCGTTGAGGTAGAGCCGGATCGGGGCGCCCGGAACCCCGGTCGCCGTCACGAACAGGCGGCCGTTGCCCTGCACGTCCACGCTGGCGATCCGGGTCGGCTCCGCTGCCCCCGCGCCGGGCGTCCCGGGGCGCGCGGCGGTGGCGACCTTGCCGCCCGCGCCGGACGCTGATGCGGGGGCGTCGGGCTGCGACAGGACCACGGTCGGCGCGTCCGGAGCCGTCAGGGCCACGAGCGGTCGACGGTCGCGGCCGGGAGCGACCGCCACCGCCACGCTCTGCTGGGAATCGGCGGCCCGCCCGTCCGGGGCGGTCATCCGCAGCCCGAGCACGCTGGATCCCGCCGGCAGCGCCGGCGGCACGATCGCGAACTGCCCGTTCGCGTCGGCCGTCGCGCGGGCCACGGGCTTGCCGTCGACCAGCATCTCGACCACGGCGTGCGGCGCTCCGCGCCCGGCCACGACGGCGTCGCCGTTCGGCTCGACCCGGACGATGTCGAAGCGCGGGGTCTCCGCGGCATCGGGGCCGGCCATCCTGCCGGAGGCGTCCGGAGCCGGGACGCGCCCGTCCTGCGGGGCCTGCGACGGTCCGGTCCCGCCGGCAGGCGTGCCGGGTTTCGCGTCGCCCGGCCGGATCTGCGTGGGCCGGATCTCCGTGGGCCGGATCTCCGTGGGCTTTGCGTCGCCGGGCTTGGTCCCGCCGGGCTTGTCGTCGCGGAAATCGATGGTCGGATCGACGCGCCCGGCCACGGTGCCGGGATCGGCGAGACCACGCAGGGTGCTCTGCGGCGCGGCGGCAGGCGGGGCGGCCTCGTCGCGGCCGGTGAGCCGCCGCAGGGACTCGCCGCCGAACAGGGCCAGCACGAGGCCGAGGCCGCCGAGCAGGCCGGCGAGCGCCAGGACGAGACTGCGCCGCACCCGTCCCGACATCGCCACCATGGCCTCCCCTGATCCCGCCGCCGAGCGGCCCACCCGCCCGCGTGAAAAGCGTCGACGGCACCGCCCATAATACCGTACATGGTCGCGACACCAAGCCGTCCCGCCGCTCAGACGGGTGAATCCCGCGCGACTTCAGCAGTTTGGCGCGTGGAGCGCCGGACGCGGAGCTTCTTCCGGACGGCTCGCAACGGACGCGCGAGGAGGGCGCCGGATGGCTCCGGTGAGGACAGTCTGTGTCTATTGCGGCTCCGGCTTCGGCCGGGATCCCGCCTTCCGCGAGGCCGCGGAAATCCTCGGTACGGCGATCGCGCGGGCGGGGATGCGCCTCGTCTACGGCGGCGGCGACGTCGGCCTGATGGGCACGGTGGCGCGGGCCGCGCTCGCCGCCGGCGGCCACGTCACCGGCATCATCCCGGACTTCCTGCAGGCGCGCGAACACATGCTGGCGGAGGTTCAGGAGACCGTGGTGGTGCCCGACATGCACACCCGCAAGCGGCTGATGTTCGAGCGCTCGGACGCCTTCGTGACCCTGCCGGGCGGCATCGGCACCCTGGAGGAGTTGGTCGAGCAGCTGACCTGGGCGCAGCTCGGGCAGCACCGCAAGCCCGTGGTGCTGGTCTCGGTGGCCGAGTTCTGGGCGCCGCTGCTCGCCCTGTTCGAGCACATGCGCGGCCACGGCTTCATCCGCGAGGGGCTCGATCTCAGCTACCTCGTCGCCCGCGAGGCGGACGCCGTCGTTCCGCTGCTCCGCGACGCCGGCCACGAGCCCGATCCCGAGGCCGAGGACATCGTCCAGCAGCGGATGTGACGCGGATCGGGCGGCGGGGCCGCCCGAACGCCCCGGGGACGGTGCGATCAGGCCGCGCGCACGTCGGAGATGAAGCGCTGCACCTCGGCGTCGAGCCGCTCGGCGTGGCCGGACAAGGCCGACGCGGAGGCGAAGACCTGGGCGGCCGCAGCGCCGGTCCCCTCGGCGGCATCGGCCACGCCCGTGATGGTGGTGGTGACGGCGCCGGTGCCGGCCGCCGCCTCCGCGACGTTGCGCACGATCTCCTGCGTCGCCGCCGATTGCTCCTCGACCGCCGTGGCGATGCTGGTGGCGACGCCGTTGATCTCGCGGATCCGGCCGGTGATCGCGGTGATCGCCGCCACCGCCTCGGCGGTCGCCCCCTGGATCTGGCCGATCTGCGCAGCGATCTCCCCGGTGGCCTTGGCCGTCTGGTCGGCCAGCTCCTTGACCTCGGCGGCGACCACCGCGAAGCCCCGGCCCGCCTCGCCGGCGCGCGCCGCCTCGATGGTGGCGTTGAGGGCCAGAAGGTTCGTCTGCCCGGCGATGGTCGAGATCAGTCCGACCACGTCGCCGATCCGGGTCGCCGCGGCGCTGAGCGCCTGCACGGATCGGGCGGTCCGGTCGGCCTCGCTCACGGTGCCCTGTGCCAGATCCGCCGAGCCGGTGACCTGCCGGCCGATCTCGGACACCGACGTGCCCAGCTGCTCGGCCGCCGAGGCCACGGCCTGGACGTTGGTCGAGGCCGCCTCGGCCGCCGAGGCCACGGTGGCGGTCTTCATCGCCGTCTCGTTGGCGGTGTCGGTCATGCTCTGGGCGGTGGCCCGGAGCTCGGCCGCGGCCTCCGAGACCACCCGGATGATTCCGCCGACCGTGCCCTCGAACCCGTCGGCGATCGCCCGCATCGCGGACCTGCGCCGCCCCTCGGCCTCGCTGCGCGCCGCGTTGGCCTCGTCCTCCAGGGTGTGGGTGCGGATGAGGCTGTCCCGGAACACCCGGGCGGAACGGGCGGTCTCCCCGATCTCGTCGGAGCGTCCGGTATAGGGGATCGCGACGTCGCTCCGCCCCTCCGCGATGGCCAGCAGGACGTCGCCGATCCGGCGGATCGGGCGCGAGACGCCGAAGATCATGAGCAGCGCGGAACCCAGCACCACGGTGAGGCCGAGCAGCCCGATGGCCAGGCCGCGCCAGCTCGCCGTGTCGGCCTGGGCCAGGGCGGCCCCCGTCGCGTCGGCCGCGAAGACCTGCGCGTTCTTGGTCGATTCGCCGATGGCCGCGTCGGCGTTGGCCTCGACGTCGCTGAGCGTCCTGCGCGCCGCCACCCGGGGCGCGAGCCGCGTCTCCGTCAGGTAGGCCCGCGCCTGGCTCGCGTGGCGCAGCAGACTTGCCTGCGTCTGCTTGAGCACGTCGGGCTTGAGGGCGAGGGCGATGGGGCCGTCCAGGCCCGCGGCGGCGGCGCGCGCGAGCGCGTCGATCCCGCTCAGGGACGCTTCGTCGATCGCGTCCGCGGGCGCCGATTCGAGCGTGTGCAGCGTGTCGCGCATCCTGGCCATGGCGAGTTGCGCGCCCTCGATCCCCTTGAGGATCGCCTGCTCGCGGCCGATCGCCGCGATGTTGCCGACCATCGTCTGCGCGCTGAGCCACTGGTTGGCGATCATCCCGACGACCAGCAGGCAGGCCGTGACCGCGGCCAGCGTGACCTTCGCGCCGATCTTCAGTTTGAGCGCCATGCGTCCATTCCCCCGCTTCGCGCGGAGTCTGGCTAAAAACCGCGGAGAAATCATCGTGTTTTTGTTGTGAGTCCGTACAAATCTGAACACATGCCCTCTTGGTGCAGATTTATGCGGCCATTAGTCCGTTTATATCGCTCATATAGTAAAATATAGCTTGCCTATATTGGTTTCGTTGAGAGCACGGCTTCGGATATGGAGGGCTTGAGCCGTCGAAAACGGCTCGGCCCCGCAACGCCGGCGGTGCGCCCGGTCCGGTACGCTCGGTCCAGTGCGCACTGAAACAGTCCTCCCTCCCCTGAGGTCGGGGGCGTCGGCCGCGCCGGCCGCGCCGGGATTTCGACGGCGGTCCGGTGTATGAGGCCGCGCCGACCGAGCCGGCCGGAAGAGGAAGCCCCAGGATGCGCGTCCCGACCCTCGCGGCTGTGCCGCTCGTCCTGCTGGCCGGCGCAGGCTTCGCGGCCGAAGGACCGGTCCTCCAGACCCTGGACTACGCCAACACCCGCTATTCCGACCTCGACCGGATCGACGCCGGCAATGTCGGGCGCCTCAAGGTCGCCTGGACCTTCTCCACCGGCGTGCTGCGCGGGCACGAGGGCGCGCCGATCGTGATCGGGCACCTCATGATCGTGCACACCCCCTTCCCCAACGTGGTCTATGCCCTCGACCTGGACCAGGGCGGGAAGATCCTGTGGCGCTACGCCCCGCGGCAGGACGCGGGCGTCATCGCCGTCATGTGCTGCGACACGGTCTCCCGCGGGCTCGCCTACGCGGACGGGCGGCTGTTCCTGCAGCAGGCCGACACCACGGTGGTGGCCCTCGATCCGGAGACCGGGCGGGTGCTGTGGTCGGTGAAGAACGGCGACCCGGGCCGGGGCGAGACCAACACCGCCACGGTCCTGCCGGTGCGCGGCAAGCTGATCGTCGGGCTGGCGGGGGGCGAGTACGGGGCGCGCTGCCACGTCACGGCCTACGATCAGGCCAGCGGGAAGCGCCTCTGGCGCGCCTACGCCACCGGGCCGGATGCCGACATGCTGGTCGATCCGGAGAGAACCACCGAGCTCGGGCGCCCGATCGGCCGGGATTCCTCCCTGAGGAGCTGGGAGGGCGACCAGTGGCGGACCGGCGGCGCCTGCAGCTGGGGCTGGTTCTCGTACGACCCGGACCTGAACCTCGTCTATTACGGGACCGGCAATCCCTCGACCTGGAACCCGAACCAGCGCCCCGGCGACAACCGCTGGGCGCAGGCGATCATCGCCCGCGACGCCGATACGGGGATCGCCCACTGGGTCTACCAGATGACGCCCCATGACCAGTGGGACTACGACGGCGTCAACGAGATGATCCTCACCGAGCAGGTGATCGGCGGCGGGCCCCGCAAGGTGCTGACCCATTTCGACCGCAACGGCTTCGGCTACACCCTGGACCGGGCCACCGGCGACCTGCTGGTGGCGGAGAAGTTCGACCCCACGGTCAACTGGGCCAGCCGGGTCGAGATGGATCCGGCCGCGCCGGGCTACGGCCGGCCAGTGGTCGACAGGCGCTACGCGCCGGGCGAGGCCGACGAGGACGAAGCCACGAAAAATATCTGTCCCGGGGCGCTGGGCGCCAAGAACCAGCAGCCGGCGGCCTACTCGCCGCTGACCCGGCTGTTCTACGTGCCGACCAACCACATGTGCATGGATTACGAGGCGTTCCGGGTCACCTACACGCCCGGCCAGCCCTATGTCGGCGCGACGCTCACCCTGCACCCGCCGGAGGGCACCGACCGGACCGGCGCGTTCATCGCCTGGGACGGCGCCGAGGGCCGGATCGCCTGGACGATCCCGGAGCCGTTCTCGGTCTGGTCGGGGGCGCTCGCCACGGCGGGCAACGTGGTCTTCTACGGCACGCTGGAGGGCTACCTGAAGGCGGTCGATGCCCGGGACGGGCGCGAGCTCTACCGGTTCAAGACGCCGTCCGGCATCGTCGGCAACGTCACCACCTACCTGCACGCCGGGAAGCAGTACGTGGCGGTGCTCTCCGGCGTCGGCGGCTGGGCCGGGATCGGTCTGGCGGCCGGGCTCACCGACCCGGCCGACGGTTCGGGGGCGGTGGGCGGCTACGCGGCCCTGTCGCAGTACACGGCGCCGGGCGGGCAGCTCACGGTGTTCGAAGTACCGGATCCGGCGCCGCCGGCCGCGCACTGACGAAGTCCACGAAGGCGCGCAGCGGCGCCGGCAGGAGCCGCCGGCCCGGATAGTAGAGGAACGGTCCGGAGAAGGCCTGCCACCAGGGCTTCAGCACCGGTTCCAGGGCGCCGCTGTCGAGAAGCGGCCGCAGCCAATCCTCGAACAGGTGGACGATCCCGGTTCCCGCGACCGCGGCCGCGACCGCGAGGTCGCTGGCGCCGACCCGCACGATCAGCGGCCCGGACGGATCCACCCGGACGATGTCGCCGTCGCGCTCGAACTCCCAGGGGGCCGTCAAGGCGCCGCTCGGGAACCGGCCGAGCAGGCAGGCATGGTCCAGGAGATCCCGCGGATGGTCCGGCCGGCCGCGCCGGTCGAGATAGGCCGGGGCGGCCGCGGTGGCGAAGCGCTGCCGCCGCGGGCCGATCGGCACGGCGATCATGTCGAGCTCCAGCCGCTCGTCGTAGCGGATGCCGGCGTCGCAGCCCGCCGCCAGAACGTCCACGAACCCGTCCTCGACCACCACCTCCAGGCGGATCTCCGGATAGGCCGCCAGGAAGGGCGGCACGAGCGCCGGCAGCACCAGCCGGGCGGCGCTCAGCGGCACGTTCAGCCGAAGCATCCCGGCCGGCCGGTCGCGGAAGCCGTTCACCACGTCGAGGGCGGACTCCACCTCGGCCAGCGCCGGCCCGAGCCGGTCCAGCAGGCGGGCGCCGGCCTCGGTGGGCGCGACGCTGCGGGTGGTGCGGTTCAGGAGGCGCACGCCCAGGCCCGCCTCCAGCCGGCGCACGGCCTCGCTGAGGCTCGACGCGCTCGCTCCGCCGGCGCGGGCGGCCTCGCGAAAGCCGCCGGCCCGCGCCACGGTGACGAAGGCGGTGAGGTCCGACAGATCCTGGGTCATCGTTCGAGAATCCGCACGGCCCGTGCCGATTGTCACGGCTTATCCGCGCAAACGGTGACGTCTACATCCGGGTCGCCAACAGGAGATTCGCCATGACCGATATCGCGCAGACCGGGACGTTCCAGCTCGGCGACCGGACCGTGAAACGGCTCGGTTACGGAGCCATGCAACTCGCCGGACCCGGCGTGTTCGGGCCGCCCAGGGACCGCGCCGCCGCCATCGCGGTGCTGCGCGAGGCCGTGGCGCAGGGCGTCGATCACATCGACACCAGCGATTTCTACGGACCGCACGTCACCAACCAGATCATCCGCGAGGCGCTGCATCCCTATCCGGACGACCTCGTGATCGTCACCAAGGTCGGCGCCAAGCGCGGGGCCGATGCCTCGTGGAACCCGGCCTTCTCGGCCGAGGAACTCACCCAGGCGGTCCACGACAACCTGCGCAACCTCGGCGTCGACGTCCTCGACGTGGTCAACCTGCGCCTGATGTTCGATGTCCACGGCCCCGCGGAGGGGTTGATCGAGGCGCCGCTCACGGTGCTGGCGGAGCTGCAGCGGAAGGGGCTGATCCGCCGGATCGGCCTGAGCAACGCCACGCCGCGCCAGGTGGCGGACGGGCGCCGGATCACCGAGATCGCCTGCGTGCAGAACCAGTACAACCTCGCCCACCGGGGCGACGACGCCTTCATCGACGATCTGGCGGCTGCCGGCATCGCCTACGTGCCGTTCTTCCCGCTGGGCGGGTTCAGCCCGCTCCAGTCGGACACCCTGTCGGAGGTGGCGGCCGGGCTCGGCGCGACGCCGATGCAGGTGGCGCTGGCGTGGCTGCTGCGCCGGTCGCCCAACATCCTGCTGATCCCCGGGACGTCCGCCCTCGGCCACCTGCGCGAGAACCTCGCGGCGGCGGACCTCGCGCTCCCGGACGCCGCGATGGCGGCGCTGGATCGGATCGGCGCGGCGTGAGGGACGAAGGTCCAAACCGCGCCCTCATCCTGAGGTGCGAGCGCAGCGAGCCTCGAAGGAGCCCTCCAGCCGGCCGCGATTCCTGGAGGTCTCCTTCGAGGCCTCCGCTGCGCGCCGGCACCTCAGGATGAGGTGACTGGGTGGGATGGGGGTGCCTACTTCGCCGTCATGCCGGCCAGCATGGGGCAGCCGCCCTCGCTCATCGGGCGGAACGCCTGCTCGGCCGGGATCGTCTCCAGCACCTTGTAGAGGTCCCACTCGCCCTTCGATTCGGACGGCGCCTTGGCCTCGAACAGGTACATCGGGTGGATCTTGCGTCCGTCCGGCCGGATCATGCCCTTGCCGAACAGGGGATCGTCGGTCGGCATCTCCTTCATCTTGGCGACCACGGCGGCGCCGTCCTTGGCCGAGTGCAGGGCCGCCACCGCCTTCAGGTAGTGCAGCGTGCTGGCGTAGACGCCCGCCTGGTACGAGGTCGGCTTCTTGCCGGGCATCCGCTTCTCGAAGCGCTCCGCGAAGGCGCGGGTGCCGTCGTTGAGGTCCCAGTAGAACGAGGCGGTGAAGGCCAGCCCCTGCGCCACATCCAGGCCCAGCGAGTGGATGTCGGTGATCGCGATGAGCAGGGCGGCGAGGGTCTGGCCGCCCTGGCGGACGCCGAACTCGTGCGCCTGCTTGATGGCGTTGGCCGCGTCCAGTCCGGCATCGGCGAGCCCGATCACCTGCGCGCCCGATCCTTGCGCCTGGAGCAGGAACGAGGAGAAGTCCGGGTTCGGGAACGGCGTGCGCACGCCGCCGACGACCGTGCCGCCGTTCTTCTCCACGACGGCCTTGGTGTCCCGCTCCAGGGCGAGGCCGAAGGCGTAGTCGGCGGTGATGAAGTACCAGCTCTTGCCGCCGCGCTTGAGGATCGCCTTGCCGGTGCCGTTGGCGAGCGCCGCGGTGTCGTAGGTCCAGTGCACCGTGTTGGGCGTGCAGGCCGGGCCGGTCAGGTCCGCGGTGCCGCCGCCCGAGTTGATGAAGGCCTTGTTCTTCTCCTTGGTGATCTGCGCGATGGCGAGCGCCACCGAGGAGGTCGGCACGTCGAACACCGCGTCGACGCCGTCGCGGTCGTACCATTGCCGGGTGACCGAGGCGCCGACATCGGGCTTGTTCTGGTGGTCGGCGGAGACGACCTCGACCTTCAGCCCGTGTTCCTCGGGCTTGAAATCCTCGACCGCCATGCGGGCGGCCACCACCGAGCCCTCGCCGGTGGAGTCGAAATAGACGCCGGAGCGGTCGTTCAGCACGCCGATCTTCACCGGCACGAGGTCGGCCGCCAGCGCCGCGCCGGCACCGAGCGCGCACAAGGTTCCCAGCAGCCGCGCGGTGAGGTGGCGGACCGTCATGTTTCTCTCCCTGCTGTTCTCGAACGCGGCGGCGTTGATCGCCGCTCGCGGTCTCGGAAGGCAGAGTATCCGCGGGGCATCGCGGCTGATACCGGCGCGGGTGAGGATGCGGGCGTTCCGTCAGGGGCGGGTTTTCCTGTCCCGCGCAGGGGATCGGGAGATGCGCGGCAGGCGCGCGGGCCACCTATCCCCGCGGCGCCAGCCCGAAGATCGCCCGCGCCTGATCGGGCGTGGCCGGTTCGCGATCGATGTGGGCCAGCAGGCTCACGGCCTTCTCCACCAGGGCGGCGTTGCTCGGCGCGAGCGTGCCGCGGGACAGGTACAGGTTGTCCTCCAGCCCGACCCGGACGTTGCCGCCCATGCCGGCCGCCACCGCGAGGATCGGGAACTCCGCCCGGCCGATGCCGAAGGCCGACCAGACCGCGTCCTCCGGCAGCCGGGCCCGCATCGCCACCAGGGCCTCCGGGGTCGCCGGCGCCCCCCAGGGGATGCCGAGGCAGATCTGGAACAGGGGCGGCCGCGCCAGGTGCCCCTCGGCGATCAGGTGCCGGGCCAGCTCGATCTGGCCGAGGTCGAACACCTCGATCTCCGGCTTCACCCCCGCGTCGCGGATGTGACCCGCCATCGCCCGCAGGTGGCCGGGGGTGTTGAGGAACAGGTGCTCGCCGAAATTCATCGTGGCGACGTCGAGGGTGCAGATCTCCGGGCGCAGCGCGCCGACATGCCGGGTGCGGGCCTCCGGATTCACGAAGGTCGTACCCGGGCCGGCGACCGCCGGGTCGGGGTCGCCCGGCACGAACCGGCCCCCCGCCCCGGTGGTCAGGTTGAGGATGACATCCGCGTTCCGCTCGCGGATCCGCTCCATCACCTCGCGGTAATGGGCGAGTTCCATGCTGGGCGCGGCGGTCTCGGGGTCGCGGACGTGGATGTGAACCACGGCCGCCCCGGCGGCGGCGGCCTCAAGGGCCGATTGCGCGATGGCCTGCGGGCTCACCGGCACCGCCGGGTTCTTCCGCGGCGTGTCGAAGGAGCCCGTGAGGGCGCAGGTGATGACGGTGGTGCTCGACATCCGTGTGTTCCCCAAGCGTCAGATCGCCCCGCCGTCGACCGTGATCGTCTCGCCGGTGATGTAGGCCGCCCCCGCGGCGAGGAAGAAGATCGTCTCGGCGATGTCCTCCGGCCGGGCCATGCGGCCCAGCATGGTGCGGCCCACGGTCGAGGCCTTGCGCTCCTCCGACCAGGGCTCGGTCCAGGGCGTTGCGACGAGGCCGGGCGCCACCGCGTTGACCCGCACGTCGGGCGCCAGCGCCCGGGCGAGGCTGCGGGTCAGGTTGATCAGCCCGGCCTTGCTGGCCGAGTAGGCCACCGACGAGCCGCGCCGGCCGAGCCCGGCCACCGAGGCGGTGTTGACGATGGCGCCCCGGCTCGCCTTCAGCGTCGGGGCCGCGGCCCGGGCGCAGCGGAACGGCCCGAGGAGGTTCGTCGCCAGGATCGTGGCCCAGAACTCCTCGGTCATCGCGTCGAGGTCCTCGAAGGCGATGGGCGTCGTGGTGCCCGACGTGCCGGCGTTGTTGACCAGCACGTCGAGGCCGCCGAGCCGCTCGATCCCGGCCGCCACCATCGCCTCGGCGGCGCCGGGCGCCGACACGTCGCCGGGCAGCGCGACCACCGAGAGCCCCGCCCCGGCGAGCCGGGCGGCCTCGTCGGGGCCGCGGGCGTCCCCCGGCAGGTGGTTCAGCGCCACCGCGGCGCCGTTGCGGGCGAAGATCTCCACCGTCGCCAGCCCGATCCCCGACGAGGCCCCGGTGACGAGGATGCGCCGTCCCGACAGATCCGCCCCGATCATGTGCCCTCCATCCGGCCGATCCCGGCCATGGCCGCCTTGAGCGCCAGGAGCTTGCGGTCGCGCTCGCGGAACAGGTCCGCGGGTTCCCGGCCGCCCCAGTCGAAATAGCCCCTGCCCGCCATCACCCCGGTCCGGCCCTCGGCGCAGAGGGCGTCAAGGGTTTCGGAGCGGGTGCGCGGCGGCGGCGGCGCGTAGCTGCCGTTGGCCAAAGCCCGCTGCGTCAGCTCCAGCCCGGTGAAGTCGGCCTTGGCGAGGTGGCCGAGGATCGGGATGCGCAGGGAAAGCCCGTGGATGATCGCGTCGTCGATCTCGCGCGGCTCGGCGATGCCTTCGTCCAGCAGCCGGAACACCTCGGCGCTGATCGCCGACTGGATGCGGTTGGCGACGTAGCCGGGGATGAAGCGCTTAAGCACGATCGGGCCCTGGCCCAGGCCGCGCACGAGGTCGTACATCGCGGCGACCACCGCCGGGTCCGTGCCGGGCCCCGGCACCACGTCGACGAGGTCGACGATGTAGGGCGGCGTGTACCAGTGCAGGATCAGCG
>Ga0160429_1001599_pt1 | contig 12444 bp, 11 predicted proteins | sample SolpanmetagenomR_FD_108199 | JGI IMG/M metagenome (GOLD analysis project Ga0160429, IMG submission 108199) | Solar panel surface microbial communities from Lawrence Berkeley National Laboratory, California, USA - R | ecosystem: Engineered > Built environment > Solar panel > Unclassified ... | reverse complement strand
TGGTGCTAAGGATGACCAGCGGTAAGCTTATATTGTCGCTCTAGTAAGAGAGTGCCTGAGGTATGGACTGAACTCTCTTCATAGAATCTCACAGCTGACATTTTCTCAGATATTACTGCGTTCTGCGGTTTGCCATTTCACGTGCGGGCGTAATGGATGTCGTCTACGAAGGGGTCACAATTCCTAAGGGTACTGTGGTATTCCTCAACGCTTAGGCGTGCAACATAGGTAAGCACAGTTACCCTTCTTTGGACTTACACAATCTAGACTCTGACATCTCGCCGTACAGATGATGCAGTTTGGATGATCCCGACTTGTCCCGGCCAGAGCGATCCCTTGAAATGCCAGATGCTCCCCTGTTTACCTGCGGTCCTGGATACCGAATGTGCGCCGGTTCTATACTTGCAAACAGAGAGTTTTACCTCACCTTCATTCGTCTGATCAACAGCTTTAAAAGCGAGGAGCATAATCAAGTTGGTGCCTACCTCATACACGGCAACGCAGATCCCACTAGTCTTGTCGTTTTGCCCAAAAAGTACCGGGTCAAGTTCATCCCGAGGCGTGAAAAGATCCTGGCGAAAGAACTTAGAATCATTGGTATAGTCGCAACGCGCTAAGGGCGGTACGCACTCAACGGCATGTCCTCTAGTATAGCTTTTGCGAGAGTCTCGATGGAAGGTTTTTTAACTCTCTACAAGCTTATGTGGAGCGGTAGAGACGTTACCACTGGCGGCTGCTTGAAACCTCCGCGAGCTCCACATCCCTCGCTATTTCTATATTCATCTTCTCCTTCTCGTTCTCCTGCCACAACAGCATCTCACTCATCTGCTCGAAAGTCATCGTATCCTTCCGCCAAGTTGCAAAGCCCTCTACTAGCCCCGTAATCGCGAAGAACATTATTGGGCGGAACTGCTTACTAGAGGCGCGCCCGCGTGCGGCCCGGAGCGCCGTCCGTGTCCGGCGTCAGGTCTTGAAGACTCGTAGTCGACCGGGTAACTGTCTCGTCAGTGCTGAGGCCATTATAGACCTAGAAGCACTGGGTAAGGTTATTGAGAACGATGAAGAGGGTGTAGTCGTTTAGATAGCTGGCGGCCATTGCGGTGCCGACGGTTGACTTGGAGACGGTGCGGGTCGGGAAGATAGGGGAGTCTTGTAGGAGTGCCGGCGCTGACACTCCGTGTGGAGACGTAGAGAACCTACGGCCCAAAAGTAATCCAGAGGTAGATTGAGGAGGTTAGTAGGGTGACCGTAAGAGGATTGGCGCCAGGTCAAGCTTACGGAACTTAGGCGAGTATTTAGATGACGGGCCAGTGGGTGCGGCGAGGTAGAAGGGTGATGCCGACATAGTCTATGGCCAGCTTTAGCTTTTAGAGCTTTCCAGTCGCGTCTGCTGGGCGTGGCACGTCGGCCGAGAAGTAAATGAAGGTCAATACGAGGATTATCGCGCACGGAGGTAGGCTACTATCATTTGTTCATGAAGCATGTTTGAAGGGAAGGGCATTGACAACTTACTTCAAAAGAAACGCCCATCGCCAGGTCGTGTTTGCCACAAGGAAGCCTCCGAGAACTGCACCTGTTACGCTAGATATGGCGAAACCTTGATCGACCAAGAGTATAGGTACGAAAGCGTCATGATCCCATCCTTTGAATTGTTAGTTTGAGTATTAAATCAATTTTGCTTCTGCCTAGTGGACCAGCATTTATCCAGGTTACTTCTTTATGACTCCAGCTGGCCAGCGTATCTTCGCTGTTCATCACTAGTACGGGATTGATTCACCTCGAATTCGGGGCGGTTCGCGTGCCCAGCTTCAAGAGTTCGGAAACCCTATCTTGTAGGGACAGTATAATACCCGCGTGTACCGGGTCGCCCAGTATTGGAAGAGACCTCCGCCGTGAGACAGAGTAACGACAGCGCCTCTAGTCATGTTGGCAGGCGCAGATATGCCGCTAGGGCAGGATTAGTCTCAGGACAAGACGTAGACGAAGGGATGCCTCTGAGCGAGATGCAGGAAGATATAGTGAAGGTTCGACTTGACATGAACGGATCAAATTACACTCAGAGCAGGGTTAAGTCAAGTGCAAGTAGGTTGGATGCGTATAGAGTTGGAGTGCGCACGGCCTGATTCGGCTTCTGAGTAGGGAACTATTATATACGCGTAGGTTGTGTGCTCTGCCGCGATTCCTCACCTCTAGCCTAATCCAAATGCTCTATTTCAGCGCAGTCAAAAGCCATCACGCACATGCACGTAGTCATACATTAGTAGGACCGAAGAGCCAATTGATATACATTTAACATTGAAGAATTCATGATTTCTCGGAACGGTGATATGGTCTCGGCATCTGCGGAAACGGGGTCCGGCATCACCATTCCGAAGTCTACGTGCAACAACTTTATTGTCCTCCTTCGCATCCTAGTACTCCCTGCTGGTGTAGGAAGGAATATATACATATTAGCATCAACCTTCAAATTGGACACAGGCCACTGCTACGCAACAACAACGTCAACAAAGCAGACATAGACCACTGCCCCGAAACGACAGCATCAAGATGCCTCAAAACGCTCAATATCCAGATCTAGACATCCCAGCATCTAATCTTCTCGACTTCATATTCGCGCCCTATGAACCACACTCTGAAGATGAACCAATATGGCATGACTCCAGCAATGTATCCAGTTCCCTCTCCAAGTCTCAGAGCCTCCACCGCATCAAGCAGCTTGCCGTTGCACTCGACAACCTCGGAATCGGTCAACAAGAAGTCGTGATGATATTCAGCCCCAATCATATCTGTGTACCTATCTTGTACCTAGGCATTGTGGGCTGTAAACGGATCTTCTCCGGCGCAAATCCAATCTACACGGTCAATGAAGTCGCCTATCAAATGCAGGATACCGGCGCGAAGGCGATTTTCGTGCATCCTTCCCTACTTGACACAGCCATCTCCGCCGCACGCAAGGCCGGCTTACCGCAAGATCGGTTATTCCAATTCGACGACCACCCTCATCCCGAGAAAGAGGGTGTTAAAGATTGGTTCAGCGTTTTAGGCTCCGACTCTGCCGCCTCATCGTATCACTGGCCAAAGCTAAGTCCAGAACAAGCCAAGGAAACTGTCGCAACGATCAACTACTCGTCCGGAACGACAGGTCTGCCCAAAGGTGTGATGATTAGCCACAGCAATATTATTGCCAATGTTATGCAAGCAGTCTTCATGCGCGACCAAGAAATGCCTTACAATCCGAAAGGAGAATACAGACCTGCGAGCAGACCACAAGAGAGGTGGTGCGCCTTCTTACCACTCTACCACGCATACGGTCAACTCATGACCTGTCTTATTGCCCCTTTGCTGGGCATCAAGGTATATGTAATGCGAAAGTTCGAATATTCGGCCTTCCTGCAAGTGGTCGAGAGCCGTAAAATTACGCATCTGCAAGTGGCGCCCCCAGTTATTGTAATGCTGGCGCGACGACCAGAGACGAAGAAATATGATATCTCAAGTGTGAAATATATCATGTGTGGCGCCGCACCTTTATCTAAGGAACTGCAGAATGAAGTGTCTTCGAGATACAACTTGATCATCACACAAGGTTGGGGCATGACAGAGACGACGTGTGCTGGCATGGCTGTACCTGGTGGGGCGAATGATAAGACTGGAAGCACGGGGTTATTGAATCCCAATACCGAGGCTATGTTGCTCGATGATGATGGAAAGAAGGTTACGGAGACTGGCATACCAGGCGAGTTGTTTGTCAAAGGCCCACAAATCTGTCTCGGTGAGCTCTGCCTTACTTCTTTCCTTCCTATCTCACCGGCTCGAGTATTTTCTTCGAGGAACTCTGAGATGCTAACACGATCTGCATCTCAGGGTATTGGCGCAACGAGAAGGCGACGGCAGAGGTGTTCGACAATGGCTGGTTACGAACCGGTGATATTGCGATAGTCGATTCAAAGGGCTGGTTCTGGATCGTGGATCGAAAGAAAGAGCTCATCAAAGTCAACGGTCTGCAAGTAGCGCCGGCGGAGCTCGAGGCTGTGCTACTAGAACATCCCGACATTGCGGATGCGGCGGTTGTAGGGATTACGATACGGGATGAGGAACTTCCGAGAGGCTATGTGGTATTGCAGAAGGCAAAGAAGGGAGAGATCACTCCGGAGGAGATACAGGAGTGGGTGAAGCCGCGGGTGGCAAAGCATAAACATTTTATGGGCGGCATCGCCTTTGTAGATGAGGTTCCGAAGTTGGCGAGTGGGAAAATCATCAGAAAAGTGATGAGGGAATGGGCGAAGCAGGCAGTGCCGGAGATGGAGGGAAAGATCAGGGCTAGATTGTAAAGGTGGGTGGAGGTCAAGACAAGTACATGTACTCACTACATTTACGAACAACCAAGACATAGTAGCAAAACAACTGACCACAAGTATATGTATACATTATATTTACGACCGACTAAGACATACATGTATCAAGGGCATGTTGCCTGGAAACAATGATTGGCGTAGCCCAGAAGGACATTTCAACCTCGTATACAAACAAGTCTTGTAGTCTCACACTCCTCAAGCCTTTTACGCGCCTTTTGACCGTCTTGTGTATATATGTCAAAAGAACCATCTCGCTGAGCCAGGTAGCATACACTAGCGAGCAAAAAGGCGAACTCAACAAGCCGTCTGATATCTTCTCTTTCGGAATTGTGGTATGTTATTTTTTTTATGTTATTATAGCTCGCTAAGATCATTAGTGTATCTATGCTATGACTGGACTCATAATTTTTGGCATGGATGACGATTTCCGGAAGCATCAAGCGCAAGGGGCGCTTCCTGCTTTCATCCGCCTTCAACGTCAAGTGTCCTATTTTGGAGATTCGCAAGGGCTAAACGGACTAATGAAACACATCGGTAATGAAGAGGTGAACTGTCAAATACTTCAGATGCTGTGGGAGGAACGCTTAGAGGACCACATTTCATATAGACCTTTTGCTGATTGGCCTGACGTCAAAGACGACATTTTCAAAGACCTGATAAAAGGTTTGATGAATCTCGATCCTAAGAAAAGAATGACTGCGGACGAAGCCCTAAAACATCGATGGTTTTCAGAAGTCTGAAGAGATGCCTTGATCATGGTGTAGCAGTGAAGTCAGTCAATTTGTAGTAGGTTTAGTTTGATCGGTTGAGCGACCTCTGATACTCGCTTTATACCGCAACATAGTATCGAAGGACAACCGGACATAGAAGCGCAATTACTTTAGCAACCACTCCTCAGTAGTAAGCTTGTTGTAGGATATCGGGTGATCTTCGAGACTGTACTGCTTGATGACTTTGGCAGAGCAACTGTCCTGGAAATGCGCAAAGACGCTTTTGGGTGAGTTCAACGCTGGCTTGGTCTATTCCTAGCTGATACTTACGATGGAGCTTTTGTGTGGAGTAATTTTCAGAATTTAGATAGCTTAGCACAAAGCTCATACAGCGGCACTCAGTACGCCTGTAAAGTTCTGCTCCTTCCTTAGCTATGCTTAGCGCCTCATACCTTAGATATCCCTATAGCCATGTTTTTTAGGATAAGCATCGCAGAGGGTGTGAGTCATATACAAATGGGCAATGCTCGATAGAGGCCCCCTTTACGTCCGTATATAAACCTTTGTACTAGATAGTACTTCGTTTCACATGCGCCTAGGGCAGTTAAACGCCCTTCTCATTCTGATCAATCCGCGACTCGTTTTCGTTATAACAGTTCCATAGCGAGCTGTACGTCGCTTTGTATTACGACGTCGCCCACAATTCTGTAGGGATGTGTAAGTTGAAGGCTAGAGGACCAACGAGTACGAGACCAGCTTGGTTCATGCTGGAGCTGAAGATACCTTATCAATTCGCTTGGCTATTGCAACAATGCTTTCGGGAGGAGCCTAGCGCCGTTAAAACTACGTCTCGGCTCCTTATAAGAGTCGATTCAAGGTAAGATAGGTCTAAGGCATAGCCTTTTATACTGACCATCGGCAAGTACGCAGTTATAGAGTAAATACTTAGCGGCGACGAGATCGAGAATAAGGACGCGCTGTCTACGAGAACTCTGGCGAGGTTCGCAAGTCGAGTATTCATCGCACCTTTTATACCAATTGTATGTTCTCAGTAGACAAGCTTATTGGGTTCGTGAAAGTGGTCAGAAGGTAAAGGGGCTCAGGGACAACAACAGCACCAAAAATTTCGCCCAGACCTGAATCCTTATGTCTCAAGCTTACTTTCTAAATCTCTTTATAGGTTTCTTCGTGGGTCGTATTACCTCGTTACTAGCAAGACTGTAAACTATATTATCTACTTCGTTGAGAGTGGCGTTCTTCCTCTTTCGCGGATTCCAACGATCACGTATACTCGAAAGCTCCTGCTCAGTCGCGCCACTAATATCGATTGCTGAAGGTGGATTGCGTGCTTTCGCAACGGCTTCAGCTAGCTTGTGAAGATCCAGTTGCATATTAGGACATCTGTCGAGTGCTTCTCCCAGGGTGGGTGTCTCCTTAGTGAGCGTCACAAGAAGGGCGGTGCGGAGAAACGATACAATGGAACAGGATATATAGAGCTTGGCGGGTAAATCCTCAACGATAGTATTATCGGGATTCAGCAGCTTCTATACAGCAATGGTCAGAAAGGTTTCTAAGGCGTTGTTCAAAAGGCGCAATCGAGATACGAACCGTATTCTCCGCTAAATGCACCTCACGGTCTCGATCTTTGTCGTCAATAACAGTCCAAATCTTGAGGACACAGCTTCCCTCCTCGAAGTCGCTTTCATATCTCCGCTTGCCCTGGGAGATAATAAGTCCAATCACGACATTTACCCCCGCTTCGCATATGTATCGCTCAACCTTGCGTTCTAAGTCCGAAAGATCCTGAGCTTTGGCGCTTTCGACGACAACGCGAGGGAGAATATCACCATCGTGTCTCCACGATGTATCTGGACATAGTATAGAGATCGTTTGTGGCGAAGGAGTAGGGGACGCCAAACCCTCAGGCATCGCTCTTGAGGAAGAGAGCCGTCGAGGAGATTTTTGGCGGAGAGTATAACGAGGCCGCGGTGAGGTGCCGGGCATGGTAACTGGTTCCTGCAGTTGACCTTCGCCGACTGCGCTTATAGGTGATGAGGTGCCCGGCTCATAGCTTGGGTCTCTTGATATAGGAACTACGATGTCGGTAGATCTCTTGTCCTCGATTTCGCTAACGAGTTTCGCACAAATCGGGTCGAGAGCCGAAACGACCTCTTTTAAGTAGAACTCAACTTCTTTACTCAAGACGGTGATACCGGCCTCATGCAGTTCTGAGGGCATGTAAACAAGAAGAAGCTCCCGCAGAGGATCGTAATCAAGCCTTAATGACATTAGTCAGCTAGGAGAGTCAACGGTATGCTCAACTTGCCTGATCTTGTCTTCCAAAACGCTCCAAGCCTCCTTATCACCCTGGACTCGTTCCCAAGCCTCGGCAAAATCAGCCGGCCGCACGTACACTCTCAGGTTTTGTGGTTCCTTCACCCAATTCCGTAACGTCTTGAGTACTGTGTTTGGATTCCAATGAGGCCGCGCAGGACCAGTAAACTTTGCAAGCCTCGTGGGCTTCGGTATCGGATTTGGGGATGAAGAAGAGAATGAAGTAACTGAGGCTCTGTCAAAACCAGGTGATGAGACTACACTGTTGTCGCTCTCAGGCGGCGTCTTGTCTGGAATGGCGCACAAAGTGTTCTTTATCGCAGATGTTTCTAGACACGACATTGTGGATGAACCGCGGGAGGCAGATGGTAGAGATGGTTTATGAAGGATGACGAAAGCATTGGGTGGCTGCTGCTGTTTGCCGTGATCTAATAATCAAGAAATCAAGAGGGCCTGGGGGGTTGGAAGCAAACGCTATACTGCCAATATTTACCGCCTTTTGCGGGGATTCATCTGAACTTGAGTATTCAAACTCAATCCAGCAGTTAGGCTATAACCATTGTTCTGAAGCACCTTAGACCCCCATCTCGAACCACATGTCGCTGCTCTTTTGCCCTGGCTGATACATGAGGCTTATTTTCATTAGTGAGCGTGCTGATCTGTGCCTCCGTCTAGCGGACTCCTTCGCTTCTCTCCTTACTCCTTATTACCTCTCGTTAGCTACGCACCCTTCCGCTAAGTTTAGGCAATGTTTGTTACACGTGTCTAGATGTTTGGCACCGCGCGTTGGTGGGTTTGCTAAGATGCGACTACGATAATACATACACGCTGCTCCACAAATGAGGTATACAGACCCGATAGCCGCGAGGCGCCGCATAGAGCCAGAAGCTGTAGGTGTTGACTCTGTCATTCTAACATGTCTATAGAGCATTACTCATCGCTTGTCCTCGAATCTGCCGTAACTATATTCGAGCTATTGAAGAGATTAAATGCTAGAATTGGTGATGCCTGGTGAGGCATAAACCGTTGGCGACACTGTTCACGCTCTCTAGCTTTCCTGTAGCGCTCCTTATCTCCAGCTTCAAGTTATCTGCAAGCTTCGTAGCTGTACTATACGCAATTGTGCTTTTTCGGCTATAAGATACAGAATGGTCAGTTCTGAAAGAGCATAAAGCAAGCGGATTGATACAACACAGCCTTTGATTTCGGCCTGGCGAACAAGGGAAGACCGACACCGGTGGTTTGCAATGAATTAAGATTGCTAGAGTAGATCGAAGAGGTACTCCCAGCGATAGTATACCCAGCGAGATTGAGTTCGGGTTATTGCGCTGTCAGTGTAGTGGTATTGACAACATGTTGTTGTTGTTCTTATTGATTATTAGGCCATTGGATTAATCCTAGGCTGATTTGCTCGTTCCTTCCTCTAAGCTATCTTGCGTCTTAAGAATTTTCAGCAGCTTGCAGGTTATAAGTTTTACGGAATTCTGCGAAGTTTCCGGTCGAGGCTAATGATAGCATGTTGGACGCTACGGCGGATAGCGTGCTAACGAAGAAGGACTAAGAGTTCTATCGATTCAAGCTTCAGAGGCGCACAAGTCACAAGCCACTTATGGTGTGAGTGAGCAATTAAGGCGTGCTCGTGGAGTATGTGCTTCACTTGCTGCGATACTGATGCTCTTAAAGGCGATTGTGTGAGAGTATGACAGCGGTGTTGCAAGCCTATAGATCAAGAGAAGTGCGGCGACGTTAGTAACGTCTTTTAACACATACCTTCACCCATTCCGCTGTCTGTCAATAATAATACGCGTCTACTATATGTGGTGCGAGGATAGAGAGTAGTGCGTAATAGAGATGCGACGCTAAATCCCTTATGGTATATAGCAAGTCAGAAATCAATAGGCTTTTCCTTCGGAGAAAGGTCTACTACGCGTGAAATACAGGCCAAAACGAGATTCATGCAGACCTGGAAGATCGTGGATGAAGCGCATCAAGGTTGACCCGCCGGAGTTGGGCTTCCCGTGATCCAATCCACGTCGGGGGAAGCAGATGGCAACATGGTGTTCGATGTCAGGAGATTTGCGCAACCGTTCTTTTAATTAGTTAAATGTTATGGAACGAAAGTGAAGTGCCATCAGATGTTCTGTTTCCTCTCTTAGGATTTGACCGCGTTAATATAAAAGCTACGCCAAAGATAGGAAGCGCCTGCAATATGCCGTTAAGTTGGTATCTTCCTCGTCAGAGTACGCTTTATCTGTGTTGTCATATAACTGAAGCAAAAATGGTTGAATCGGCGACGCCGTAGAGAAATTAAACCAATCAAATGATGTTATAGAATTTAATGAATTTATGGCGGATCTACATTGGTATTTTGATTAGAGCAACCTGCAGTAGGGTATGTGGAGACTCGCGATACTGATAAGTAGGTCTGCTTGTATCTCTAACCATTGTGCAGTGTGATGTGTCCCAACCTTACATCTGCCTCCCTTTGTCTCGGCTTGCTGACTATGTCGGTCTGTATCGAAGCTGGCTCCCCATATCCAAGTACATCTCCTCATGTCTACATTTGAACTTATCGAGACCGCGGTAGAGTTCTCTTGCTGAAAATAATGGAGGTGTTCTAGGCGATAGGAGACTGTGGCTGAAGCACTAACAGGTGATGTCGCTAAAGTTGCTCAAGTTGCTGCCTGAACGCCGTTGTCCGCGGTCGATCTTTCTTAGGAAGCATCAACGGCCTTAACACCACTTGGACGTGCATTTTAACCGTAGTACCGATGGAATATAACGTGTTCAACGGCGCCTTTAGGAATGAAAGCACTTCTTGTTGATTATGGCGAAAACTCATCATGTCTAGATTGACGTGATGATCTTTCCGGGAGCCGTTTTCTATGGAAAGAAAAGATCATGATAATAAGCCGCAGCTGGTGGTGCTGGCAGCAGCAGCGTGTTAGGAGCAATTAAGACAATGCACCATGGTCCGAACATTAGCAAATTGAAGTGCGGAGGCGCAAGCATCTGCTGAGACCGTATTTTCACATCTTCTGGCATTCCGTCTCTCAGATAGAAAGTATTCATCACTTCATCTTGTTTCTAGCTGGCTCGGTTCGGCACAGACCTCTCCTCCACGACTCCACATCTAAGAGCCTTGTTACAAACGACACCAGCGTCAAGCTACCATATCCGATCTTGTACCTATTCACCTACACGAGCGGCTTGAACTTAGCAGTCAACACACGCGATGTGTACATTGGCGGTCCAGAGGGATTAAGTTGCAAATCATCAATCTATACCCAGCGGCCAGACATTAGGTGCAGAGACAGCCACAACTCCACACCACCTCATTGTTAGTCCTCATGACACTACACCGCGCAACATACGATAATCACTTACGACATTAGATGACTGACATCTCACGATAAACGGATGGCATAGCGCTTCTTGATGGAGTGGAGTAAACGCACTGCGATGAAACGTAGCATGTAAGTGGTTAGATGTTGTATCAAAACAGTCTGACTCTACAGCTCTCTCTCTTCCGCTCATGTACAAAGTATCTAATGTTGCAACGCCTTATATATCTACTCGTACTCCATGCATCTGACGTTGAGAAAGCAAGACAATCGGCCACATCCAATCCACAATCGCAATCCACTCTCCGCCCCTCTCCGCCACTTGCCAAGGCCGTGCCCGGGTCACTCCGTTCTTAAGACAGCTCTGCTCCGCCGCGCTCTTTGCGGTTACTACTCAGTCGCTAAAATGACAAGTGAGATACTCGTCGTTGGAGCCGGTGCTATCGGTGCCTTCTACGGTTCTCGCCTCGCTCTCGGTGCGAAGCAGAATGTATCCGCCATCTGTCGATCCAATTACGCAGCGGTCAAGGCCAACGGCTTCCACGTCACATCATCACAATACGGCGACCACTGCTGGACGCCCACGCACACCTTCGCAAATCCAGCAGAAGCACGACAGCACAAGACGGCGCAGCGATGGGATTACATACTCGTGAGCACGAAAGCGTTGCCGGACGTCAGCGACGATTCGGAGATTCTGGAAGGGCTGGTCGGAGACGATACCGCGATTGTCCTTGTGCAGAACGGCATTGGTGTTGAGGAACCGTATGCGCGGCGGTTTCCGAACGCGACGATCCTGAGTGGTGTCACGATCGCGAGTGCAGCGCAGACTGAGCCTGGCTTCGTCAGGCATAACCGCTGGACGCGGATCACCGTGGGACCGTACCTGCCGCATACCAATGATGGAAAGAGCAGTAAAGCTAATGATGGGATAGCGATAGCACGGAATGAGAGATTTGTTCGATTGTTACAGGATGGCGGCATCAAGGACGCGCTCGTCTACACACATGCGAAACTGCAGCTGGTAAGATGGCACAAGATCGCCATCAACGCTTCCATGAACCCTTCTTCAGTCCTCTCCGGGGGTAGTGCCAACGGGGACATGGCGACGGATCCGGAGCTTTACATACATCTTAAAGGTGTCATGGACGAGGTTCTCACGACCGCCCCCAAAATCATCGGCGCACCTTTCCCAAAAGACTTTGCCTCTTCCGAAGCCATTTTGAAGAGCACTGCGAAGAACACGAGTGGTAGTAAGCCCAGTATGGCGCTGGATTGGGAGCAAGGGAAGAGCATGGAGTTGGAGGTGATACTCGGAAACCCAATTAGGGTAGCGCGGGAGCATGGATTCGAGATGCCACGCCTTCAGAGTTTGTATGCTTTGTTGAAGAAAGCCCAGGCGAACCGTGAGAGTCAAAAGGCGAAGAGTAAGCTCTAGCTGTCACGTTCATGTTATATGTTGGTTGAGGCTTTTCTTTGAAATGTGGACACTGCTTGGAATTAGGATGCGTCCGGTCATTGCTGAAGTGCATTCTGCTTCCGAAGTGCATTGATTCTCTGTGGGGAGTTACTTTGTCTCCGCGGGCAGCGTATTGTGGTCGCGTTCGCAGCTATGAGACCTCGGCATCAGCGAAGAAGTCCTCTTGAGTTAGAATACTATATACGTGGCGAGCTGTGCAGTAATCCGTCTCCTTTTCCTATTAT
>Ga0160429_1001597_pt1 | contig 12447 bp, 12 predicted proteins | sample SolpanmetagenomR_FD_108199 | JGI IMG/M metagenome (GOLD analysis project Ga0160429, IMG submission 108199) | Solar panel surface microbial communities from Lawrence Berkeley National Laboratory, California, USA - R | ecosystem: Engineered > Built environment > Solar panel > Unclassified ... | reverse complement strand
TCTCCTCCAGGTTTTGCGTCCAGGGAGGGATGCGTAGCGATAATACAACGCCGCTAACGAGAGGGCTACGTCGCGACCCAAGATTAGAACGGCGAGGTAGAGAGGCATGACGGCGCTGTACGTGAGGGAGATTGTCATGGTGGTCATGAGGAGTTTGTCGGCCATTGGATCGAGGACGCTCCCAACGACGGTCTGGAGATTGTATCGTCGGGCGTACCATCCGTCGAATAAATCAGTCAAGGCAGAGATGCTGAAGAGGAATAAAGCCGGGGAAAGACGAGAGTTGATGATGAGGTAGCATATGATGGGAGTGGAGAGGATGCGTGTGAGGGTGAGGAAGTTTGGGATGTTGTAGATGTTTTCGTGGGTGGATTTGAATGGTGAAAAATTTGGAGGAGATTGAAGAGGAGGTGGTGAGGATGGAGAGTTTTGAACAGGGGGAGATGAGGATAGAGGATGAAAAGGCGTTTGCGGTGCATCGGGAAGTGGTGGGATGTTGATGGTGGGCTATATGTAGAAAACAACCATAATTAGAAGATGTGATTATGAGGGTGATGTGAATGTAATCAAGGAAGCTTGAGTATAAACATAGACTAAACACGAGAATGGATATGGTAGTGGGTTAAGGAGATATGAAAATGTATCAATAACGATGCATGTAATTGAGAATATCTGGTCATTACCTTGATCTCCTGACCAGGAAGATGTTGTGCATAAGTTCTATTCGTTACAGAAATGGATCGATTACTATCTCTCCGGCCATACCAGGCCAATCGATCTATAAGCGGCCGTCTGACCAAAGGAGATGTTAATGTGATGTAGCTCTGCGATGCGCCGCGGTATTCCATGGGATCAAATCGACTGGACGATATGCAGCGAAGCGAAGAGGGGTTGAAGGTTATTGATTTGGCCGCGGAAGATAATCCGATCATAGAAGATGACATGGTCCGACCCGCTGGTTGACATATCGCTAATAAGTACGACATGATATATCACCAAGCGTTACAGAATCTTCATCTCATTAGCATTGAAGTATTCCTGATTGCATGTCCTTTGTAAGTAGTGGGCATGAATCTTGTGGTTGGAAAATAAACATTCAATAATTTACTATCGTGATAAATAATCCCCTGTCTATGTGTGTACAAAAGGTCTACATATTATTCTACATCTATATACATGTTTATATCCAACTTTTATATACAAAAAACTCTCAATATAATACTACAAGATCAAAGAGATATCACGTTCTCGAAGACGGACCAGTTTTATTATTGCTGCCGCGCCTTTGTTCATTACTGCCGCGAGTGGGACGTCCTGTATTAACCTCCGGTGCAGATTGCCTATCAGTTGTCCCATTAGACTTTATTCTACCTCCCCTACCGCCTCTACCTCCTCTAGATCTACCTCTTCTACTCGTCTGTGTTTCCGCTTTCGTTGTCGAAGCTGCATCAGTTTCTTCTTCATCAACATCTCCCCTCAATCTTCTCTCCTCCCTGTCCCACCATTCCTGAAATGTTTGTTCAGTCTGTATATCATCAAGTGATCTCTTTGAATTCTCGGCTACTACACGTGCGATAGAATCTTTCTCGTCTTGCTGCTGATACAAAATCGAAAGCATACTTTGTTTAGACGCGGATCCAGCTTTTTGCTCGAAACTTTCCGATACTCGCCTATTCATCGGACTTATATGTGTGACAGATGTTATTGGAGTTTGATTCGGAGTAGTTCTAGTCACAAATGGTGTAGATGGTGTTACTGATCTTGATGCAGGAGACTTTAACTTGGATGGCGTCCCTTCAGAGGACATGGTAGGTGATTTGGCATTAGCTACGGTTTGCCGCATTGTAAGCTGTGGCGTGCTCGTTCTCCGACCATCATTGCCAAATGAGGACCCTAAGTTCGGGCTGGAAGATGTTATAGGGACCTCGAGTGACTCCTTTGTAGATGATGAAGGTCGTGATTTGTTAGTTGCGACTTGCCAAGGCGAGGTTTTAGAAGATGAGGAACCATTGCCAGAGGACCATGGCAACGGGCGCGTCTGAGTCTGCTCGGACTCCAAAGACAACTTTGTGTTCAATTGCTGCTGCATCTTTTTACGTTCCTTTTGTGACAATTTGTTGTTGGTGATGACACTATTCTGTTGCACATCATTATTAGCCTTACTGGCAGCTAAACTCGCGGTTAGATTGGATATTCGATTTGTACTGGTTTGCGACATAATATCCTTGAATTCAAGCTTAGCGCCAGAGACAGGAGAGGAAGACCACGGAGGGGTAGTGGTAGAGGATAATTTGGATGCAAGAGGAGACGTCAAAGGTCTGAGATGTGAATCTTTCAACAAATCAATAGACTTTGGAGATTGTGAAGCGTGCGATATCTTTTCTGTTGCAGATATAGAACCAGTCTCGTTTGGCGTGGCTGCCTGCGCTTTTACTGGAGTACACGATTGGTTATCCAATTTGAGATCATCGAGAGCAGATTGCCCGAGTTTTAGATCGGACTGCGAATCTTGCTTCAACTCAGGAGTCATTCCATCTAGCGCTGGACTAGAAGTAAATAGCATTGGACTTGCTTGAACTACATGCTTCGATTGTAATTTGGTCGACTCGGAATCATTTGTAATCACTCTAGAAGAGCTTCTTGTCGCCAAGGGCGTGCTTGTCTGTGATATCCTACGCTGACTTTGTTGTTTCAACCGAAAAAGCATGTTTGATTGGTCTTCAATATTTGTGTATGCAAGTTCCGGATGACGTTCGTGTAGTAAAGCCTCGACTCGTCCACTCCTCGCAAATGGCATACACGTTAGTTGATTGTTTTTCACGACCACGTCCAATTCTGCTAGCAGTCCCACGTCGAGTTCTTCAAGATGACTGCAATGTTTGTCAGTTTTGTGTCATTTAATGATCAAGACCATATATGATGTTTACCCGCTGTGAAGCACGTCCTCCATATTCGCGCACATGTATTCAAGACTGGCATGTTTGAATTCTGATACATAACATGGTGTAATACTATTGGCTAATGAGCATACATTTTTCGGAGTAACTGAGCAGGTTAGCACGAAAACACAAGCGACAAACATTCGAGGAAACTCACCATAATTAGCCAGCAATTTCTGGCAAATCTGGGCAAGTCGATCGATCATCAATTCGTTAGCAACGCTCAGTACACTGATGACAAAGTCGCAAAAGTCTTCCGACTCTGTTGAGACAATCTCGTCAAATAGCTGTTCCTCGACATCTGCATAGAGATGACGGGCAACCAAATCAAAGATTTTGTTATTTATATGTGTTAGATCAATATGCATAAGACTAGCTTCATCTAATGCCAAAGCACGTCTATCTTCTATCCATCCACCGTTTGAACTACCAATAAAGAGTCCTTGAAAGAAAGGACAGCGTTGGCATAGGATGATACTATGTAATTGCATTTCACCATCTGCCAGGTCAATAATGATATCACCAGTCTCGAGGAATTTTAAACTGCGATACGCAAAATCAAAATCATTTTTTAAGGCGGGTGGTGGCGTTATCATTTGTCGTACCGAAGATTCAAGCGAATGCATTTGAAGATGACCCGCAATTTTCATCATTTCTGTTCGGATAGTACGGTAACGAGCGGCTAGATGGGGAAATTTAGCAGTGTTGTGCCAGTAATCTATAATCTTGTCCGTATAGCAATACAAGACGAGGTTGATCAGCGTCAATGGATCTATAGCTTTGAATAATATTGTATCTTGCTTCCCATTGGTATCACTCTGTAAAATGCAGAAATCATCATCTAGCGCAATGTTGTCATGTCCAAACATCGTGAATTTCTCACGTAGAAATTTACTTCTTGCGCTTAGTACACCCTTGTGTGCAGGCACTTTGAGATCAGAGACAGTGCTTGCAAGAACAAGATCATGACTATCGCTGTTGGAGGCATGAACGTGTGAAAAAAAGTCAATGAGATCTTTCTCAGCATCTTGGCTTCGAGCGAGATTTTCTTGCAACAGTTGCGACCCAGATGTCTTGCGAGCACTTCTCCAAAATCTCGGTAGCGGTTCGTCCTTCTGGCTTTCCGGCGTGCCTGGCTCTAGAATGAAATCATGAAAACTTAGCATCGGAAATATGTCATCGAGTAGAGCACTCGGATCGACCGTGACTTCACGCTTAGCAATATCAGAATTCTTGCGAATAGCAGTGTATGCACCATTTCCGGAGGCTCGGACGCCAATGACGCGTGTCAAGCCAGATACTCTCGAAATTTTATATGCTTTGACCTTTTGATCAGTATTAATGAAAGCAGGCGAGTCTGTAGCTTTTAAGCGACGCGATCGCTGCCATACACTACCGTCTTTGGTGCAGATGATCATCGAACCGTCAGAATCGACAGCTACATCGATGGCGGCCATATGTGACTTTTTCGGTGACCAAACACAAACGGGTTGGGATATGGCCGCTCGTATTTTCACAGGGTTGGTAGTGCTCGAGGTGAGTGCTTGCATCCCGACCGATTGGCTGACAACTGTACTGTAGACTTCGCCAGTGCTGGATACTGCGCATATCGTATCTCCAGTCGCAATGATCTTCTCGACATAGTTCCTTTTCATGTCCACGTGTGCAGCCCACATGTTCGTTCCAGACAAAGGATTTTGTAGACCATCGAGGGGAAATTGGATTTTAGAATAGCCATAATTTGCAAATACCCAGCAGTCATGGCTTCCAGACAATAAACATATTGTAGCACGATCCAGCGCATTGACTGCAGCTATCGATGTAGAGAACAGGGATGCGGCGACCTTGCGAGGAGTCGTTTGACATTCTAGTGATCGGGCATCCGAGTCAACGAGTCCCAATTGTCCCTCATTCTTACCCCAGGTATATAAAGAATTGCCCGAAAACGCTACCGAATGAAACTTGGATGCTGCCACGCCTGAAACCAGCTCTTTCTTCAATTGACCAAAGATTTGACGAGGTACAAGCTGTATTGAAGCATCTTCGAGATTGTCGACTTTTGGTAGCGAATAACCAAGCTGATTAAACGTATTCGAACCCCAAGAGAAGATATCGCCACCATCAGATACGGCCAAAGTGTGATTTTGCCCAAGAGCAACAAATGAAATATTTTGGCCGGTCAGTGCACCACCGTTGACACAGACTAATCTAAACTGAGTCTTTTCGTGCCCTAGACCAAGTCTACCGCCCAATCCATGACCGCATATGTACAAATTAGACTCTGGATCATTAGTCAAGATAGCGGTAGAATACTTTGCCATCTGCACGTCCTTGATTTCAATCGGTCTATTCTGGACAAGCCAAGGAATAGTTGAGTCAGACAGGCCGGACACTGAATTGTCATTCTCGCATTCAGTGGGTGAATTCGTCTTAGCGTAGAGGTAATCTTGATAGAACATCTGTGGGAGGTGAGCCGGACGAATCAATTGAACCTTTTCTGGCTTTTGTCGATCGTCTTGGTCACCAAAGCCAAGAGTTATATTGCGGTTACTTCCAAAAGTATAGCACTCGTCCCCTTCCAAGGTCTTTATGCTTAACGAGTGTGAATTGGAATACCGGTCGAAATGATCGGATGAGTCAGGCTCCTCTTCATCGTCTTCGCTCTGCGAATCCGATCTCGAATGGACAGGCAGATTTTTGACGATATCTACATTGCCAACAGTTGCTGCATATAAATCTAGCGGACCAAGACCTTCGCGATCTTTAATCCGGATAAGACCGAGTGTCTTGGAATGACTTCGGACACCAGTTGCCGTGCCACTGATGACCTGGCTATCTTTTGTTAAAATTGCATGTGCAACAGTGATATTACCGAAATAGAATGCTCGATGTAGTGCAGTCCATCCAGATTCAGGATCTTGAATATACAGGTCAATCAAAGGATGTTGGAGTAGGATATCAACAAATGCAGAAGCGCTATGCTTGACAGAAGAAGCAATATGGTGTAATAAAGTCAAACCTTGAAGGTCTTGATAGTTGATTTCTGATCTAGTCAGCGTGAGGCGCTCTGTCTGACGGAGTTTCGTATTTGTAATCTGCTGGCCTGGACTTTTGCCTAATGGCGAACGCCCACTGACGTCAATGAGCGAATTATGTCCATTGTCAATGGATATTAGTGGTTTTTGAAGTTGGCCACTTCCATCCGGAAACCCGCTATGGAGTGTGCGTCGAAAACATTCAATGTCATCTTCGAAGAAGGATTTCCACAACAAGTAGCTCATATGCTGTGAAGTGGCTAAATGGTAGTTGATCGAGCCTTCTGAACTGGCTCCTCTGATTCAAATCCCGATGCGCAGTCGCAATATCAACGTTGCAGCAGGAGCTTCTATTCACGTTCAACACTCGTCTGAGTATTTCAGTCCATCATCGCAGACATTAGTCCGAGTATGATCGATTCATGAGAATTCGGGTGGCGTTCAAGTTTTATGTACAAGTCAAATTTGATCGAAAATAAGTAGATTTGGGCAATTTACATAGCAGCTTCGGTCGCAGAACAGCCTCTAATGTTACTAGAATACAATGAGCGTGAGAGTCAGTATCCTACGCAATGTATGCAATTTGCGACACCTTGCTATCGCAGTCTTTCGAATGTCGCATGACACGTGATCAGCCCATGCTTGGCTTGGCGCTTCTATTATGGCTTGCTTCTGCGGATATCATGATTTTTAAAATTCGACTACATAGTCTATATATGTAAAAAAGGGAACAGCAGTGGCTTTCATCATCTGTGCCATAAGAGAAGGTTTACATTTGTATGCTGCAGATGATGATGATTGGTGCTATGGCATTGAAAGTAAAACGACCAGATCAGTCTTTAAGCCTAGACTGTTATGTACAGGATTAGACACCAGGGTAAGCTATTATGTGAAACTAAGCTTAGCGTATGATAGTGATTAGAAGCTTTCTCAAAAGCTATTATTTCCTAGCGCCCATATCGTGCATGAAGGTCAATCATTCACAATTCTATCCCCACTTGACAACATGGAATTGCTCCCAGATTACATCCGTGTTTCCAAATGTCGTTGACCGTTGAACTTGAACCTGTTTTTGACAAATCACGACATTATTATTATCATTTCCATTTCCCCAGGAAAGCTTGGTGCTTGATAAGCCAACCACATCAGTAAGATCTACCTACCAACCCATCAATTCCCATGTTCAAATATTGACTTATTTGGGCATTGTCGGTATATAAACTACATTCGCCGAAACCATGTTGCGCCATCTCCTGTGCTCCGCCTACCCTCGGACGATTTGAGGTCACATCCATATCATAAATCCATTTGGAAGACAGATCAATTCATAAAGAAAACTACTTCCAAGGTTGTTATGACATGGCAACAAAAGAGCCTCACCGGCCCTCCTCTAAATCATCCTCCAATACTAAATAGATTATAACTATCTTAAAACGCGTAGGATAAGGCGTGATTCAAAGATAATGCATCAGCTGCCTCGGCCACTTCCGGCGTCAACACCAGCTTCAACAGCGGATCGAGGGGATGGGCAAGGAGATGTTGGAACACAAAGACCAGTATCGAGTAGCGTAATGGATACGGAAAGCGATTCAGGAAGAGGTGTCACGCCCAACTTGAACAGAAGAGGAAGTCGAGATGTGGATACAACTAGCCAAGATTCAGATCTGGCAAAAATAGATCTTATTTTACAAGTTAGTACTCAGAAGATATGGTGATAATTCTGTTGCTAACAATGGTTTGCTATATCAGCATTTTTACACCAAGGCTGCTCTGGTAATCATATCATCAAGAATAGATATTGCATCGGCTCAGACGCGAGAGGACGAAACGAGATTGGATAGATGGGTCAGTACAAATTTTCAACTTATAAAACTATATGCTGTGACTGACAACTTTTAACAGTTTAATACTTGGATACCTGATACGAATATTTTAGCTCAACCACTTCAATCGTGGAGAAACTTCAGCTTTCTCGACGGAAGAGGAGCTACAATGACGATTGAGTTTTACATAGATCTTACTCAAATACCCAGAGGCTACGATTTGATACACATTGATGACGAAAACCGTAGATGGAGCGTTACAAGATCGTTACAAAGGGAGATAAAAACTCAAGGGGATATCGACATGCCTTTGAAGCTCATCTATGAACGATGGACAATCGAACTTGATGCTCGCTCAAGCTCGGTAGATACTTCAGGCAAGGATCCGCCACCAAACTTGTACAAAAAGGGCGTTATCCTTATGCGATCATTATATACTTATCTACGATTTCTTCCAGCTTGGAAGTTTACACGGCGTTTATCACAAAAGACTGGTCTCGATGTATTATTAAAGCCAAAGTTTGACATAATAAAAGGGACTGTAGGATCTAATAATGACACACTCGACTGGCCGATAGTCGACGAAGAAGAAGAAGCTGTAACTGAGGAGTATCGTTTCCAACCGTTACCGTGCACATTAGGTACGATACATTTATCGACAAAGTATAGAGCGAATTGTAATTTTGAACTCGAGGCAATTGGTGGATCGTCTACTATACAAACGACAATGACGAATGAATCTGTAGGATCAAGTGAGAGGCTAGCTGACAGTAGTTCTGATTATATACCACAAGATTCCCCTAGACATAGAAATCGAGCAAAGCTAGGTAGCGGCGGAGAAGGTGTTGAATCGAGAGTTGTGACGGGATCAAGATCTTCTCTCAAATCTACAGATCCTATACCTGTGGGAAGTTTTCCTCGAAGAACATCTCTATCATTTCAACCATTCAAAGCTGGCTCGTTGTCATCATCTCCCGCCACAGGACCTCTTGCTGCGTCTCCTGGCGGTTCATATGGTCGGACAATCGGCGCTATCCCAACATCGCACTCGCGAAGTCGAACTTCATTAAATACTTTACCTCAACAAGCATTACGAAATCCTTCTACGGCATCAGAACCAACAAATATACCTCATAGTGCATCCTCTCCAAAACCTGCATCGATACAGAGATATTCTTCAAGCTTTTCCAATAGACGAGCAAGATTTCCATCAAGTTACAATACAAAAGCAGATGAGGATGGATCTAGTAGCCGAGGATCTGACATGTCTGCTCAGAGAACTTCTGTCACAGCTCTTGATCAAGAAACCATGTATCACGATGATTCTGAATCCATTGGGGACTTTTTGAAAATGTTGGACAGATCTTCCCGGGATCTAGATACCTTTCCAAAGTCAGATGCTGCAAGCGTCGCGGCCAATTCTCATCGAACGGCTCTACAATATTCCAAGTTTGCCAAGATGAAGGATTCTACCAGTCAGTTATCTGAATCTATATCATCTTCACTCATACTTCCAAAATCAAGCTTTCAATCCTTACGGCAACCAATAAATAATGCATTGACAACGTCAGTCAACCCTCCGTTGGCTGGAACGTCATCATTGAGTTCTACACCTTCACCAAGTCACAAACCAGTCTCTCCTCATGCTCCACATACACCGGCTGTTCCCTCGAGGTTGAGTAATAATACTCCGGCAAGCTATAACTCTGATTTGTCGAATAATGGTTCCCGTACTATACGAGCGTCAGATCGATTTACTTCTTCTACAAATCCTACAGATTTAGAATCTACACCATTAGCATCCCGTAGAATAAGTGAAGAATCAAGGGTTGCGCGGGCGATTGACATTCCATCCTCATCATCCCCACGTGTATATATAAATCCACTTCGACCTTCTCCGTCTGTTTACGATAGGACTAGGACAGCACCAATGTCTTTTGCTTCTAGATCTAGGGTTGATAACGACGATCTCGATTATGGCCAAAGGGCTTCCTCCATGCCAAGCGAGAAAAGACCGAAATCAAGACCTAGACTTGAGAGAAGGACTTCTTCGGGTATAAGGACTGAACATGTTTATGGAGTAAATGACCACAACCATTCAGAAGGTTCGAATCATGAAGATGATAATGATCACGATGACGATGATGATCAAGATGTTTCGGGCAACGTAATTGATGATGATGATGACGATGACGAACCTTTATTGTTTGATTTGGGAGAATTAGGCAAGGATAGTATTCGGTGATAGGTGAAGAAAATTGTTATATAGTGTATGGAGTAATTGTATATATATTTCTTGTTCAATAGATAACGTCGACCTTTGTTAATAACAAAATACTTACACGTGACATGTCTGCCGTCTTTCACATGTCAAATAACAATCCAAAGCTACCCCCGTCTTCAACGACAAGTAACTATCTTGTGATTGTCAACAACAAGACGAAACAAACAGAAAGAAACTCGCCACCATGGTCGTCGACGCACTCATCTATCACCCTACAGTGACGCACTACAACACATTTGTCTCTACAACCAGTAAGCCCCCTGTCCTCTCTACCCACACTCTTCTAATATCACATTCGTGTAGTCGGACGCGACAAAGCCCTTCGAACGATCCAATACCTCGCGCGCTTCCTCGCCGCCACCCTCAGCGAACCAACCGCCCCTCTCCCCCCTAGCACATCCTCCGTCTCGATCCCTTACAAATCCAGCCCGTCGCTCGCCAAACATCTCATCCCCGCAGCTCTTTATGGCGCACGACGCGCAAACCTCGTGTCTTCCCTCACGACACTGAAATCCAATCTCGCGCTCGTGCGGAAAGCTCTACGGATCGGGAAATTCGTCGAACACGTCCGCGCCGCACGTGTCGCTGTCGATGCGCCGCTGTCGTCGTTCCCCCCGTTGGTGCTGCTAAAGACGTTTCCCAGATCAGGGTCCTGGGACGAGTTGGTGGTGAGATACATGACGGTAGGCAGACAGGTGGGCTACGCGGGATATTTGTTCGCAGACATGTTGACGTATCTCGACGCCGCGGGGGTGGTGGCGAAAGGAGAGTTTGGGAAACGCTGGCAGAGTAGGGCTTATAAACTCTGGGTGTTGGGGTTGGTATGTAGTGTTGTAACTGGCGGTTGGGCTTTGATGGGGAGTAGTAAGAGTGGAAGAACACTATTGGGTGTTAAAGAAAAGGAGATTGGAAAGGAAAAGGAGAGGGATGAAGAGGGGAGGAAGAAGATTGTTAGGTAAGTTTTTTTTGCTCTTCTTGTATTATGAAGGAAGCTAATGTGATTGATGGTAGGGAACGCAAACAATTGCAGATTCAACTGTTGAGTGATTTGTGTGATTTGACTATTCCTACGAGTGGCCTAGGTTGGGTCAATTTTGATGATCGACTCGTCGGTCTAGCAGGTACGATAAGTTCGGTTATTGGACTTCAAGCACAATGGGACAAGACTGCACCACGTTGATATATTCTTTTATTATTTCTAATTGCATGACATGTAGAGAGTTACGGTGTTTATATCGGGTGTTATGAATATTTAAGTTATGCAATGCCAGATCAACGCTATGCTGATTATACACAAAAAGGATATCCTATATCTTATAAAAACAAAAAGCATGATAAAAGCCAGCCGCTTCCATTTCTTCGGGTGACACGTTAAACTTCCCATCGTGACTATATACACCCATTCTCTCAGCCAATGGTCCCAACTCTCTATCATCTTTGTAATCACTCCAGACTTCTTCAAATGATTTTTTAAATTGTAATTCTAGTCCATAATCCTCTGCCAATGCACGAAAACCCTCCCATGGGACTACATATTCTGGTACATCAACTGCTTCTTCAAGGTAGTAGAAATATTTCCATCCATAGGGAGGTCTAAATACTCCATCTACTGGTAATGGTCTGGTTTGAGGGAATTTAACCTTGTAGATACTATTACCCCATTCCAATGGCGGGAGTTCTTGAGGTGTCTTTGGTGTTATAACATCTGATTTACTCTCAGAGGCTTGTTCTGGATTCCAATGTTCACTCGCTTGAGGTTCTGTGGATTTTGTAGGATCCCAATCATCCTCACCATTTGCTACAAGACTAGGCTTTTCCGGATCCCAATTATCATCTTCATTTTCAGCTGGAGCACTCGACTTTGTAGGATCCCAATCGTCGCTTTTGATTTCTCCTTCCTCGGTTGCCTTTTCCGGATCCCAGTCATCATCATATATTGATTTCTCTTCCTGATCAGCTTTCTTTGGTTCGTCAGTCTTTTCTCCTTTCATAAATACTCTCAGATGCTTTTCAACATGCGTGCTAAGCACGTCACTGCTTGGCAGCACTCCAAGAAACCTCCCACCCTTCTTTAGTGCACCAGCTACATTTTTCAACATCATTCTTGCCTGAGCTTCTGATTCATAAGAATAATGTAGACAAAACATCATGCTCACAACATCAAATCCACCTCTACTTGGTCGACCCATAATCACATGACCATTCGCATCGGGACCGGCATTTAGATCAAAGCCGACTTGCTGCAAGACAGGTATATTACCTATCGATTGGCCGAAACAGTCTTGAACGTGAAATTGCGCATCAAAGATCGGTATCGGTTTTCCATCTCTTCCCCTTCTTCTTTTGACTCTCATTTCTTCATATCT
>Ga0160429_1001596_pt1 | contig 12449 bp, 12 predicted proteins | sample SolpanmetagenomR_FD_108199 | JGI IMG/M metagenome (GOLD analysis project Ga0160429, IMG submission 108199) | Solar panel surface microbial communities from Lawrence Berkeley National Laboratory, California, USA - R | ecosystem: Engineered > Built environment > Solar panel > Unclassified ... | reverse complement strand
CAGGGAGGCCTCGTCCGTGCTGGTGGACATCCTCTCCACGGAGATCTCGCCCGAGCTCGTGCCGCCGGACGCTGATGGCGCGATGCAGAGCACCGAGTCGAAGATCGGCCCCTACGCGCTGCAGGACTTCACCCTCTTCTACGTGCTCCGCCACGGCTTCCTGCCCTCCAAGATCGCCTTTCTCGCGCAGCACGCCTGGTCCGACGCGGCCCGTGGCTCCTGGCCGCCGCATTTCCCGAAGGAACGCCGCCGCGCCTTCGCCCTCTCCGAGATCCGGCACTGGATGGAGGTCTTCCTCGGCCGCTTCTTCGGCTTCAGCCAGTTCAAGCGCTCGGCCCTGCCGAACGGGCCGAAGGTCTCGGCCGGCGGCTCCCTGTCGCCGCGGGGCGACTGGCGCGCGCCCTCCGACGGGTCCGCCCGCATCTGGATCGAGGAGCTGAACCGAAACGTCCCTGAAACTTGACCGTCACAAACTCGACCGATTGTGCCATTATGAGCACGGTCAAGCCGATTCTTTGCAGTGCGAGATCTCGCATTGGGAAGAATCGGCTTCGAGGGCGGCCAGGCGGAGGACTTCGGATGCGAAGCTACAACCTGTTCCGGCTCAAGGGCGAGGAAGGTCTCTGCTGCGCGGTGCCGGAAGCCAGCACCGTCCCGCCCTTCATCGGCGCCGGTCGCTGGACGTTCGGCGGCAAGCTCTGCGACGGGAGCCGGCAGCCCCTCGACTTCGACGACAGGGCCGCCGACACCGCGGTGCGCTTCAACGGCTTCTACCTGTTCCAGACGGTGGACCGGCGCTTCATCGACTGACCGGGTGGGCTGACGGCGGCGCGTCGGTCGGGAGCGCAGGAATGGCGCCCCTCCTCCGCGGGGAAGCGACGCCAGGCCAGCCGCTCACGCTCGTTCGACGACGGCAGCGGACGCGCGGAGCCGTCCGATCGCAGCTGGGACCGCGAAAACCGGCCTGCCCCTCTCGCGTCCGCACTCGCCAGTGCAGGAGCCATGAAGTCCGGTATTCCGACGAAGATTCCTTAAGGGCTGGCGTGCAGAAATCCCGGCATCGTCGGGATTCCGGAGCCGCCCAAATGTCGGAGCATCGCAGAGAGGCGCGCCAGAGGGTCTTCCTCAAGGGCCGCATCGTGTTCAACAACGGCTCGTCGAGCTTCGACTGCTTGGTGCGCGATATGTCCGCCACTGGCGCGCGCTTGGTCATGAGCGACGCCACCACGCTGCCAGAGGCGTTCGACCTGTACATTCCGCAGAAGGACCGAACCTTCCGCGCGACCCTGCGCTGGCGGCGCGAGGATGGCATCGGCGTCACCTTCGCGGACGAGCAGGCCCGGGCCACCACCGCAGCCCCCGCTCCGGCGGCGACCGACGCCTCCGTGAGCATGCTGCTGAAGCGCATCGGTGAGCTTGAGACCGAAAACGCCGCCCTGCGCCGGCTGCTCGCCAGCATGGCCCAGACCGGTGAGGCGGCGAGCGCGGCCTGAGAGTCAGCCCTGTCCTTCGAGGACGGCGCGGATCCGCGCGGCGTGCTCGGCCAATACCGTATTGTCGGCCATGCCCCCCTCGTGGCGCTTCAGAGGCACGCCCTCGCGCCGCGGGACGACGTGGACATGCAGGTGGAACACGGTCTGCCCGCCGGCCGGCTCGTTGAACTGAAACACCGTCAATCCGTCGGCTTTGAACGCGGTCTTCACGGCCTGGGCCACGCGTTGGACGCTGGCAGTCAGGGCGGCGAGCGAAGCCGGATCGGCGTCGAGCAAGCCTCTGGCGGGCGCCTTCGGAATCACGAGGGTGTGGCCCTCGCCCTGGGGCATCACGTCCATGAAGGCCAGCGTGTGCGCGTCCTCGTAGACACGGTGGCACGGGATCTCGCCCCGCAGGATCTTGGCGAAGATGTTGTCGGGGTCGTAGCGGGCGTCGGCCATGCTGCTTCCGGGTCCTTCCTGAGCCGCGACAGGTTGCACGGGGCGCCCGGCCGCGTCCACACGGGAACCGCCGGCGGACCGGAACGCTTGCACCGCCGCGGTTGGGTCCGCGTGTCCCGGCACCCGGCCGGGCGTCCACATGCAGAACCGAGGTCGGGGAGTTCCGGATGGCGCACGAGAGCACGGGTGCGATCTACGCGGCGGCAGGCGCGAATCTCGCCATCGCGGCGGCGAAGTTCGCGGGCGGGGCGCTGACGGGCTCCACCGCGATGCTGGCCGAAGGCGTGCACTCGATGGTCGACACGGCCAACCAGGTGCTGCTGCTCGTCGGGATGAAGCGGGCCGAGCGGCCCGCCGACGCGCGCCACCCCTTCGGCTACGGGCGCGAGATCTACTTCTACGCCTTCGTGGTCGCCCTGATGATCTTCCTCGGCGGCGGCGTCTTCGCGGTCTACGAGGGCGTGGAGCGGATCCGGCATCCCGAGCCGGACGTGGACGCCGAGTTCCTCGGCTACCGGCTGCCGGGCATCTGGGTGAACGTCGCGATCCTGGGCTTCGCCATCGTGGCCGAGGGCATATCGTTCTTCGTGGCGATGCGGCAGTTCTGGGCCGAGAAGGGCCGACACTCGGCGCTGCGGGCGATCCGGCGCAGCAAGGACCCGACCCTGTTCACCGTTCTCGCCGAGGACACGGCCGCGCTGATCGGCCTGCTGATCGCGCTGGCGGGCGTCGCGCTGAGCCATGTCCTCGAGATGCCGAGCCTCGACGGCTGGGCCTCGGTGGGGATCGGCCTCGTCCTGATCGGGATGGCCGGGTTCCTGATGGTCGAGACCCACGGCCTGCTGATCGGCGAGGCGGCCGACCCCGAGATCGTGGCGGCGATCTCGGAGCTGGCGCGCGCCGAACCGGGCGTGCTCCACGTCAACGAGGTGCTCACCCAGCACCTCGGCCCCGCCGACATCCTGGTCAACCTCAGCATCGACATGGCCGACGACCTGAGCGCGGGCGACGTCGAGAGCTTGGTGACGCGTCTCGACCGGGCGCTGAAGGAGCGCAACACGGACGTCAAGCGGGTGTTCATCGAGATCCAGCAGCAGGGGGATCACGGGGTACGGGTGGCGGCCTGAGGGGGTGTGCCGATCCTGCCGGACGGCCGGCCCGAACGGCGTTTGGCCGTCCTCCGGTTGCGTCCGGACAATGCGGATCAACGCGGAGGACCAGCCTGCCGCCCTTCGCAGTGAAGCGTCGCACCTCACGGCCGCCGTGCGGAGGATCAGGATCCCTACGGCGCGTCTCCGGTGGCCGGGATCGAGGCTGCTCCGGACAGAGCCGCCATGGTCCGACTGGTGGTCGCGGCCTTCGGCACCCGCGGACGGGATCGGGGCCCGCGCCTGAGCCGCGATCCGGCCGCTCAGGCGCTCCGGCCCACCTGCTCGAGGCTCAGCGCCCAGACCCGCTCCTGCACCGCCTCGTCGCGGCTCTCGGACGAGGAGGTCTTCGGCCGGGAATGCGAGAAGTAGCGGCCGGTGACGCCGTCGAGCTCCGGGGCGCTCGCCACGTGGAGGGACGTCCGGGCCCCCTTCTCGGGGGTGGTCAGGAACGGCCGTATCAGCGACCACGCGGTGCCGAACAGGCCGCCGGTGTTCTTGGCAAAGCCCGTGTTGATCACGCCCGGATGCAGGGCATTCACCGCGATGCCGCTGTCGCGCAGCCGCCGGGCCAGCGCGTAGGTGAACAGGACGTTGCCGAGCTTGGCCTGCGCGTAGGCCCGCATCGCGCCGTAGTGCCGGGCGCCCCCGATGTCGTCGAAGTCGATGTGCCCCCGGTAATGGGCCGCGGAGGCGACGTTGACGATGCGCGGCTCGGCGCCGGCTGCCGCCGCGGCCTTCAGGGTGTCGAGGAGTTCGAGGGTCAGGAGCACGTAGCCCAGGTGGTCCAGAGCCCAGGTGCGCTCGATGCCATTCACGGTGAGGGTGCGCCGGTCGAAGATCGCGCCGGCGTTGTTCACCAGCACGTCGAGGCGCGGGTAGGCATCGCGCAACGTCCCGGCGAGCCTGCGGATTTCGGCCTGCGCCGACAGGTCGGCGACATGCGCATCCACGCGCGCGCCGGAGGCAGCGTCCCGCATCATCCCCGCGCAGGCCTGCGTCCTGGCGGCATCACGCCCCACGATGACGACCCGCGCGCCGCGGCGCGCGAGCCCAAGGGCGGTCTCGTAGCCGATGCCGCTGGTCGCCCCGGTGACGAGGCAGACCTTGTCGCGCATCCCGGCGGCCTCAGAACACCGCCTGTCCGACCGCGAAGGCGATCACGACGATCACGATGGCGACCAGCAGGAACAGGCCGAACAGGATCCGCGCCAGCGAGCCGGCGCCCGAGGCGATGCCGGTGAAACCGAGGCCGCCGGCGATCAGCGAGATCACGAAGCAGATGAGGGCCCACTTGAGAAGGGTCATGGCGTCACTCCGGAGGGGCCCCGTGACAGGGCCGATGTTCGCTGCCTCAACCGCCGCCAAGCGCGACCGTTCCGCGGGGGTTTCCCCTCGGGCCGCTTTTATTCTCAGGGCGCCTCAGCCGGTCTTCGTCACCGCCTGCGCCGGCGCGTCCGCGCGCTCCAGCATGATCTCCGCCAGCGTGTGGTAGAGGCCGCCCCGGCAGACCGCCTTGGAGGCGGCATCCGCCAGGAGCGCGGCCACCATCAGCGGGATCACCATCGTGTGGTTCTGGGTCATCTCGGTGACGATGACGAAGCTGGTGATCGGCGCCTGGAGCACGCCCGTCAGGTAGGCCACCATCCCCATGAGCACGAGGGCGCCCACCGGCATGTCCGGCAGGACGCCGTGGATCGCGCCGCCGAGGCCGGCCCCCACCGCCAGCGACGGCGCGAACAGGCCGCCCGGGATGCCGCTGATCGAGCTGAGCACGGTGGCGGCGAATTTCAGGGGCGCGTAGGCCAAGCCCGCCGCGGCGTCGCCGTGGAGGATGGCCCGGGCCTCCTCGTAGCCGGTGCCGTAGGCGCCGCCCCCGGAGGCGAGGCCGCACAGGGCGACGCACAGGCCGCAGGCCGCCGCGAAGGCCACGGGCCGGGTCTTGATCAGGCGGCCGGACGTTCCGGGCAGGCCGCGGGCGAACAGGATCACCACGCGGCTGAACAGGCCGCCCGCGAGGCCGCCCGCGACGGCGATCAGCGGCACGATCCAGCTCGCCGCCAGCGGCAGGTCGGCCTGGGTGGTGCCGAAATAGGTATAGTTGCCGAGCAGCCCGAGGGAGGTCAGGCCCGCCGCCACGATCCCGGCCACGATCAGGCCGGAGGAGCGCGCCTCGTAGGCCCGGCCCAGTTCCTCGATGCCGAACACGATGCCGGCGAGCGGCGTGTTGAACGCCGCGGCGACGCCGGCCGCGCCGCCGGCGAGCAGCAGGCCCGGCAGCCGGTCCGGGGTCAGGCGCCCGAAGGCCGCCATGATCGCCGCGCCGACCTGCACGGTCGGTCCCTCACGACCCGCCGAGGCCCCGGAGAGGAGGCCAAGGAACAGGACCAGCACCTTGCCGAGCGCCACCCGGGGGGAGATGAGGGAGAAACGGAAGTCCGCGTCCCGGGCGTGCCGGGCGGCGATCACCTGCGGGATGCCGGACCCTTGCGAGTTCGGGAACACCGTGCGGGCGAGCAGAGCCGCCAGCGCGAAGCCCGCGGGCGTCAGCACCAGGGCGATCAGCGGCGAGGGCGCGGTGAGCCGCCGGAACCCGTCCTGCGCGAGGTCGGCGCCCTTGGCCATGAGCACGGCGGCGAGGCCTACGCCGATGCCGCCGGCCAGGAACAGCAGCCGGCTGCGCCAGAGGGGGTAGGCCCCCATCGAGGCCGAGCGCAGGCGCAGGATCGAGCGGCGGTAGCGGGAGCGCTTCGGGGCCTCGATCGTCTCCAGCGCGTCGTCCCGCATCTCGACCATGGTAGAGCACTGCACCCGCGCTGCCGAAGCAGCCGCTATACCGCAACCGGCAAAGATTGACCCCCGGCACCGCTTAAAAAGCGCGTCCCGGCCTCCGCCGATTACGCGGAGGCGCGGCGCGAAAGCAACGGCGCAGTTGCGGACCAGATCAATCAGGTCCATAGCGCCGCGGCGATGCAGACTATCTTCTCGACCGATGGAATCCGACCGGAGGACCGATTCCGCCAGTGGCGGGATCTCTGCGAAGATCGCCTCGTTCCGATGGCGCAGAACTGCCTGGGCGACGCGCCGTTCCACGCGACGATAGAAGGCAGGGAAATCGGATGCCTGGTGTTCACGCGATTTTCTTTGAGCAATCTCAGAGCCGCGACCACGCGCCCGATGCTTCGACATGAAAACAATAAATCTGATTATCTTTTCTTGAGTATAGTGCTCTCCGGCACCGTAAAGGCTGAGCAAAACGAATATTGTGGGAAGGATATTGCCGGAGATTTCTCAATACGGGACACGAATACGCCCTGGACGATCGAGCACGGCGGATACAGCGAGGTTCTGGCCGTTCAGATCCCCCGGGTCCGGCTCGAGGCCATGCTGGGATCGGCGCGCCGCTTCGCCGGGCTGACCGTGGGCGGCAACCTGCCGACCACGACGCTGACCCGCTCGTTCCTGGGGAATCTGCTGCGCGCGGGCGACCGGCTGACGCCGGACTCGGCGGAGCGCATGATCTCGGCGGGGATCGACCTCATCATCGCCAGCCTCGCCGAGCGGATGGCGATGGAGGCACCCAAGGCCCTGCAGGGCACCCTGACCCTCCAGCGGGCGAAGGCCTACGCGGCGGCGAATCTCGGCGATCCCGACCTCAACCCGTCGCGGGTCGCGGCCGCGGTGGGCGTTTCCCTGCGCCGTTTACAGGAACTGTTCCGCGACGACGGGCGCAACCTTGCGGCCTGGATCTGGCAGTTGCGGCTCGAGAAGGCCGCCCAGCGCCTGTCCGATCCGGCCTATCTCCATCTGCAGGTGGGCGAAGTGGCCTACCGCTGCGGCTTCGTCGACCAAGCCCATTTCTCCCGCCGTTTCCGCAACCGCTACGCCGTCAGCCCGCGCCAGTATCGCCACACCGCCCTGGCCCGGGCCACCGCAGCCATGCTGTGAAGGGCCGGCACGCGCCGGATCGCCCGCCGCTCCCGCGGCCCCGGAGGGAAGAGGCGACGGCCTGGGCGGGCAAAGCCCGGCACGGGTGTAGCGACGGCGGATGCCGCGCCATCCGGCGTCCGCCGGGTTCGCCGACGGGTCTGTCGCCGGCGGCCCTCACCGCTCGGCGGCGCACAGGTCCTCCACCGCGCGCACATACGACTTGGCGTCGAACTTCTTCAGGGAGTTCTCGCTCTGATAACGGACCGTGCCGAAGACCGGGCGGTTCTGCCAGGGGCGGTCGTGCAGGCCGTACACCCAGGCGACGTTGGTGAAGGAGTTCGGGTCGCGCCCGTCGAGGAAATAGCGGTTGTTGAGGCGGAGCGTCCGGGCGAACCCTTCCTGGGGCGAAGGCGACCATTCGAGAATCTTCTTGCCCCAGTACATCCGCAGCTGGTTGTGCATGTAGCCGGTCTCGCGCATCTCGCGCATCGCCGCGTTCCAGTAGCGGTCGTGGGTCTCGCCGGCCGCGAGTTGCTCCTCCGAGTAGGCATGGGGGCGCTCGTCCTTTGCGTGCTCGGCGAGGGTCTTGCGCGCCCATTCGGGGACGGCCCTGTCGTAGTCGTCGTAGCCCTCGGTGTAGAAGACGTGGTTCATGGCGAGCTCGCGCCGGACGATCAGTTCCTCCAGGTAGGCGCCGCGGTCGTCGTCATCGCCGACCTTGGCCGCGCGGATGGCCAGCGCGATCTCCACCGGCGAGATCTGCCCGAAATGCAGGTAGGGGCTCATGTGCGAGGCCGCGGCCGCCTCCGGCATGTTGCGCCCGGCCCCGTAGCCCGAGAACCCGTCCTTCAGGAATGCCGCCAGGCGCTGGCGGGCCTGCGTCTCGCCGCCGACAAACCGCTTCACCGGCCCGACCACCCGGTCCAGCGTCATCCCGGCCAGTACCGCCTCCGGATCGGAGACGTCGATCGCACTCTTCAGCTCGAGCGCGCCGGCCGCGCGCTTCGGCTTGCGCGGCGCCAGGGCGGCGATGAACGGATCCCAGAGGCGGTTCAGCTTCGGCCGCAGGGTCCGGGCGGCGAATTCATGCTTACCCGACGCCGTCTCCACCGGCACCACCACGTCGCCCTCGACCTGGACGATCCGGGTCTCCACGGCCGCGGCGATCTCCCGGTACCATCCCTTCTGGATGGCGAGGTAGCCGCGGTCGAGCACGAGGAGCGCCGCATCCGCGGCGAGGTCGATGGCGACCCGGGCGGGCGAGGCCTTGCGCATGACGAAACCGACGCCCCGCTTCTCCAGGCCCGCCTTCGCGTCCGCGAGCCCCTGGAGCAGGAAGGCGTAGTGCCGCGCATTGGCCTCGGGGAAGCCGCTGGCGCCGTCGAGCAGGCCGAAGCAGGCGACCACCGGCAGGTCCAGGCGGTTCGCCTCCGCGATGGCGAATTCCAGCGCCGGGTTGAACGTCGCCCGGTTGGCCTGCTGCAGCAGGTAGAGGACGTAAGCCCCGTCCGCGCGGGGCTCGACGTCGTTGAGGACCCGGATCCGCTCACCCTGGATCGCCATGCTCACCCTGATCCTTGCTTCGCGCAGCGCGCTGGAGACTTCGGAGACTTGGCGGATGAGCTAGAGCGGACGATGAGTTCGTCCCTCCGCGGGGGCGGGGCGCAGGGACGCAATCGATCCGCGGCCCCGCGGCGCGGATCACCTCGACAAAACCTTCCCTCATCAGGGACTTACGCGACGGGCGACGCGGCCGTGGCTGCGCCGATCAGAGTTCATCGGCCCCGGGCGCGCTGCGACATTTTCGACACACGCGGTCGCGGACGCGTGTGCGGGCGCACAAAAGGACAGCCCTGCTGTCCTGGTGCCCTTGCAATTTTCCTCCGCGAGCGCAGATTGTGCAGCGCGGGATGGCGATGGCGTCGTCCTCCCGCAGCCCTTCTTGGGCGTTTCCTCCCTAGACTTCGGGCCGCTCCTTCGGGAGTGGCCTTTTTTCTTTGCCGACCCGCGGTTGCCGGGCCGGCACCCCGGCGGCATCCTGCCATCGGGCGGAGGAGTGTCGGGTCATGGGCCTGCTGGACGGATTGCTGGGGCACGGCACCGCGGTCGATGCGGCGACCCTCGCGCGCAGACTCGACGGGATCCTGATCGACGGCGAGACGGCGCGCCTCGCCTTCCGGATCATCCGGGACGTCTTCGTCTTCACGGAGCGCCGCGTGATCCTGATCAACGTGCAGGGCGTCACCGGCAGCAAGGTCGAGTTCCTGTCCGTTCCCTACCGGGCGATCGTCCGCTTCTCGGTGGAGACGGCGGGCACGTTCGACCTCGACGCCGAGCTCAAGATCTGGGTCTCGGGCATGCCGCAGCCGATCGAGCGCACCCTCGGGAAGGGCACGGATGTCCGCGGCATCCAGCGCGCCCTGGCGGAGGGCGCGCTGCGCTGAGACCTCCGCGGCCTCAGCGCGTCGCGCCGCCCCGGCTCGCCGCCAGCGCCGCGGCCTTGCCGCCGGCGGCGTAGAGGTCGATCCGGGAATAGACCCCGAATTCCGAGCCGTCGTCGAGGAAGCCGCCGCCCGGTCCCTGGGTCTCGGTGAGGATGGCGTTGGCCTCGTCCAGCGTCAGCGCCGGGAAGGCCGCGGTGAGCAGGTGGCCGGCCTCCGGCGCGACCTTGCCCACGTCCTCCCGGCGGCCGGCGGTCTCCGGATGCACCACCGGCAGACCGTAGGTTTGGGTGGCCGCGTAGAAGGCCGCGTTGGCGGCCGGGTCCTTAAACCGGCCCGTATCCTGCGCGGCGCAGGCCGCCACCGCGTCGCCGCAGCCGGCCTTCAGCGCCGCGGTCATCGCCGCGCGGGCCTCCGTCAGGACCGCCCGGTAATCGGTCACGCTCACCGTCCTGTCGGCCTCCGCCGTAGCCTTGTCGAGCACGGCCGGGTTCTTCCGGATCTGGCCGACATAGGCCGGATCGTTGGCCAGCAGGTGGGCGAGCGCGTGCAGCGAGGTCGCCCGCCCGCCGAGCACATCCATGGCGTAGTGCGCCCCGACGATGATCCGGTCGTTGCCGTACTCGGCCGCGCGGGCGACCATCTGCTGGTAGCGCTCCGGCACCAGGAGCGCGAGCAGCATGGACTCGGTGTAGCCGTAGGTGGTGTGTCCGCTCGGATAGGACGGGCTGTCGACGAGGTTCTGCGAGGGGCCGCGCAGCCAGTCGAGGCTGTGGGACGGGTCGCCGAAATAATCCTTGCCCCGGTAGGCGCGCAGGCGCGGCAGGGTCTGGAACGGTCGTGAATTGCCGTAGCGGTCGGCGCCGGGGCTGCCGGCGGGGCGATCATAGGCCTTCCCGAACGCGTCGGTCACGGCGCCGTCCGCCAGGATCGCCGCGGCGTCGGTGGAGACCGGGGTCTGGCCGTTGGTGGTGGCGTTGGCGAAGAAGTACTTGCCGGAGTTCGAATCCGCCTTCGTCACGTTGTTGGTGTAGCCGATCAGGTTGGCGACCGCCGGCGCGATGCTGGTGAAGGTCTTGTAGTCGCTGTAGGTCGCCTTGGCCTGGTAGGCCTGGGCGAGCGTGGTGCCGAGGCCGTCGGCGAGGTTGGCGGCGTTGCCGTCGGTGATGAAGCAGTCCCGCAGGGCGAGCTGCTGCTGCTCGGGGAAGGGCAGCAGGACCGGCTGCGCGAGGTCGCCGGTCTGGATGTCGCCGGTGACCCGCAGGTTCGCGTCCAGCGCCGCCCGGCCCTCCGGCGAAAGCTGCAGCCGCGCCACCGGGACCAGCCCGCGCAGGGCCGTCAGGTTGGCGGGCGATTGCGCCAGCGCCGGGAGGGGCATAGCGGCCCCAAGCAGCACCAGCCCGATTCTCACGGTCCCGTTCATGCGCCCCTCCTCGTTTCCGGCCCGGGCTATCCCCGCGCCCGGGCCCGGATCATGAAGTTGTCGTAGGTGTATTCCGCCACCTGGAACCAGAGGTACTCCTCGTTCCGGAAGGTGCGCATCGCCTCGTAGGCGCGGCGGAAATCCGCGTTCTTGGCGGCGATCTCGCCGTAGACGTCGTTGGCGTTCTTGAGGGCGGCCTCCATCACCTCCTGGGGGAAGGGACGCAGCTGCGCGCCGCCGGCGACCAGGCGGCGCAGGGCCTGCGGGTTGCGGGCATCGTACTTGGCCTGCACCTCCGCGCCCACCTGCGCGGCGGCGGCCCGCAGGATCGCCTGATAGGATTTCGGCAGCGCCTTCCACTTCTCGGCGTTGAACCAGAAGTGCAGCATCGCGCCGCCCTCCCAGAACCCGGGATAGTGGTAGACCGGCGCGACCTTCTGCAGGCCGAGCCGCTCGTCGTCGTAGGGGCCGATCCACTCGGCGGCGTCGAGCTTCTTGCTCTCCAGCCCCGCGTAGATCTCGGGGCCCGGCACCGCCTGCGGCTGGACGCCGAACTTGGTCAGCACCTGCCCGCCCATGCCGCCGATGCGGAACTTCAGGCCCTGCAGGTCGGCGAGGCTCTTGATCTCGCGCCGGAACCAGCCGCCCATCTGCGCCCCGGTGTTGCCGCCCGGCAGGCAGACGAGGCCCGCCTTGGCGAAGACCTCGGCGAACAGCTCGGCGGCGCCCCCCGCGTGCCACCATGCGGCGGCGCCGCGCGCGTTGAGGCCGAACGGGATCGCGGTGGCGAGCGCGAAGGTCGGGTCCTTGGCCATGCCGAGGGTGGCGGGCCCGTGGCCCATCTCGACGGTGCCGGCCGCGACCGCGTCCAGCAGGCCCTCCCCCGGAACGGGCTCACCGGGGCCCTGCACCTGGATCTGGAAGCGGCCGTCGGTGGCCTCGGCGACGATCCGGCTGAGGGCCTCCGGGGCGCCGAACAGGATGTCGAGGGTCTTGGCGTAGGCCGACGACAGGCGCCAGCGCAGCTCGGGGGCGCCCTCCGCGCGGGCCGGGGCGGCGAGCGGCCCGGCGACCGCCGCGCCGAGGCCGGCCGCCAGCACGGTCCGGCGCCGCGGCCCGGTCAGGGGGGGCAGCGCGATATGTGTCTCGTCCAACGGCATCTCGTCCGAGCGTGTCCGATCCGTCCGGCGCGGGATCGGGGCCGCAGGTAGCATGTCCGCGCCGGTTCTCGAAAGCCGCGGACGGCGCGGGCAGTTCCGTCGCGGGTCGCAACGCGCCCGGGCCCGTGCTAGGCGCCCCGGATGCGATCCGAGCCCTCCGTCACCCTGCACACCGTCTGCGGCCTGGAGGAGCTGTCCGGCCACGGGGCGCGCGGCGTCAGCCACGTCCTGTCGCTGCTCGATCCCGGCACGCCGGAGCCCGAGGCCTTCGCGGCCTACGGCGCCCACGCGCGCACGACGCTCCACTTCCACGATTGCCTCGGGCCCGGGGACGGCCTCGTGCCGCCCGAGCCCGGGCACGTGGCGGCGATCCTCGCCTTCGGCCGCGACCTCGACGGCGCCGGCCACCTCCT
>Ga0160429_1001595_pt1 | contig 12451 bp, 8 predicted proteins | sample SolpanmetagenomR_FD_108199 | JGI IMG/M metagenome (GOLD analysis project Ga0160429, IMG submission 108199) | Solar panel surface microbial communities from Lawrence Berkeley National Laboratory, California, USA - R | ecosystem: Engineered > Built environment > Solar panel > Unclassified ... | reverse complement strand
TTGTCGCTGTCCAGGAGCGCTGTTGTGTCCTTGGGCACTTTGACGGCCTCGTTGCTTCCATCAAGATGAGGACCTAGCTTTCCAGCCTTGATCATCCCCTTGACCTCTTGAATGAGGTTGTCACCCTCAACATATGCAACCTTCAGATTGAGGCTCTTGCTCGCTACCAAATCTTGCACCCTCTCCGCCAAGCCTTTCGGATTCTGCGCGCCACCATTTACGATCACCTTGATTTTCTTCTCGGCAAGCACCTCAATGGCCATTTCGATCCCCTCCCAAGCTGTCATTTCGTATCCAGGGTGCTTGCCGGCAGCCATGGCCTCCGCGTTCTCGGCGATGTTGACTTCTGCCAAGTAGTCTCCGGTGATAAAGTCAACATCTCCCTGAGTCGCTTGACGGAGCATTTGGTAGCCCGGATCTGCTTTGTAGCCGGAGCAGTTGGCGATCCGTGGAGGGCGCGTGCCTTTCTGCGATATCCATCGAGTTCTGTAGTGCTCCTTGGCCGAGCCATTGAGCGCTGGAGCAGACATGCTTTGAAAGGCAGATTCGGTAACAGTGGCTCTGCTGATCTCTAGTGTTGATGTTGAGAATAGCCGACGCTTGGAAATGTTGTAGTGATCTCCTAGTCGGTTGGAGACTTATGAAAGGTCTACTCTTTGACTTGCACGTGGCAGATACGATTACAATGAGCGCAATATGCTATCTAGCTATCACACGTTCGGATTGGTAAGTGAAAGTTAGAGAACGAGAATGCGAGTAAATCGATGCTTTTACCTGTCTAGGCTTTGCGGAATTGTGAAAGCGGAGGAGCTATAAGCTCGGGATTGCTCTCCAGAACGCGTGAGGGGTTCGGCTCGCCTGGATGGTTTGTTCGCGACTCGTGAGAGATCCATCTCGCTATGTTACAGCAATGGAACGAGAATAAGCTAAACTACCCGTTGATGAGATAGTGACAGGCAGAAGTACGCGTTGCCCCAAAATCGTGGGTTTGGGCGGGAGAACACCATCTTCTTTGAGCACTCCGGTAACGAGAGAATTGTGGCCGCTAACCGTGACAGCGAGATAAGTTGATCGTTAGTGAGTGTAGACATGGGGAGGAGCGTGGCAGCAAAGGTGCATCTGATATAGCCGTGGAACCGCTTGCGTGAAACGTTGGGGGGGCGTGTAGATAGGTATTAGGTAGGTAGGTACTGAGATGTGGCACGAAGCGTGAACTGACTGCCTAAGAGAGAGTGTTTTCAAAATAGTATTATATGTGGCTGTGTACAGCTGCGCTGGTCATCCAATGGTCCGTTGGGTAGGCATATTCCATCTCGCCCTCTGCATTCCATTTGCTAATCCGGAAATAGCGCAATGGTAGCGCGTGGCCCTCCTAAGGCCAAGGTTGCGCGTTCGAGTCGCGTGCGGATCGTCAGTGGTCTCCATCAAGTTGAGGCACTTTGTTTTTGTCCTTTTTCGTGAGCCATTATCTTTGCTGCGGCAACGAACGAGTTGTGTGTCGCGAAGTGACCAAATTGGATGAGCTATAGATAGGAACCACATTATGCAGCCTTGCAGCCTTGCGAAAGAATCTCCACATGACGTCGGCCCGAGCCCCACCAACAAACCACCTAACAAAAAACGGATTCTACCTTGACCTCTCTTTGTTTTCAGGCGCAATTGCTTCCCACAACACTCAGTATACGCGTCTGCAACCTCGCCCAGGATGTCACAGAAGACTACGGTCGTTCTGGGCGCTCAATGGGCAAGTCTCCCGCTTGCACAAAGGTTACCGCACAGCCTGGGAGTCACTTCACTTCAGATCCGAAGTCGGAGCAATACTGGACATTGCGTTTCTACATTATATTGCTAATCACGTTCACAGGGAGATGAAGGCAAAGGCAAGCTTGTAGACATTCTCTGTTCATCAGCGCAAATATGGTAGGCCCGCGTCTTGACACGTTCCCTGCATCTGTCCCATCTGACAACAAGCCCGCAGCTGCCGTGCACAAGGCGGCGATAATGCCGGGCACACGATTGTCGCGAATGGCAAGACCTATGACTTTCACATCCTACCGTCCGGCCTTGTTAACCCATCTTGCACCAATCTCATCGGCAGTGGTTGCGTCGTATACATTCCTTCCTTCTTCAAGGAACTCGAGGCTCTTGAAAAGCATGGCCTCAGCACTACTGACCGTATATTCATCTCCGACCGTGCGCACGTCATATTCGACCTACACCGTAAGCTCGATGGGCTTGAGGAGGTGGAGCTTGGCAAAGGCTTGATCGGAACGACAAAAAAGGGTATTGGCCCAACCTACTCTACGAAGATGAGCAGAAGTGGTATTAGAATGAGCGACATATTCGACCACGAACAACTATCCTACAAGCTACGCCGGCTGGCCTCTGGCTTCACAAAGCGGTACGGCCCGCTGCTTGACTATGATGTCGAGGAGGAGCTTGAGCGATTCAAGGGGTTCGCGGAAAGATTGCAGCCTTATGTGATCGACCAGATACCATTATTGCGAAGTGCCAAAGAGAGCGGAAGGGAAATCCTAGTAGAGGGTGCGAACGCCATTATGCTGGACATCGACTACGGCACTTACCCTTTCGTGACTTCCTCCAATACTGGACTTGGTGGCGTTCTCACAGGCCTTACACTTGGTTGGCGCTCAATAAGAGAAGTTGCAGGTGTTGTAAAGGCCTATACGACCCGAGTAGGCAGCGGGCCGTTTCCGACCGAGTTGCTTAACGAGCTGGGCGAGCAGATGCAGTCAGTCGGCCGCGAATTTGGCGTGACTACTGGTCGAAAACGGCGATGCGGTTGGCTTGACTTAGTCGTTGTCAAGTACTCGCACGAGGTGAATGATTATACAAGTATCAACCTTACCAAGCTTGACATACTGGATGACTTTGACACGATAAAGATCGGCACGGAGTACACGTACGAAGGTCAGACGCTGGAGTCATTCCCTGCGAACATTGATGTCCTCTCAAACGTCAAAGTGTCTTACAAGGAGTTCCCTGGCTGGAAGCAGTCAATACGTGGGATTAAAACCTTCCAGGAGTTACCCGAAAATGCGCGGAAATACGTTGATTTCATTGAGCATTTTGTCGGTGTGAAGTGCAGATGGATCGGCACTGGTCCGGAGCGTGAAAGTATGATCGAGCGGTAGCTGCGAATATAAGCGACATTCACGGCATAGTCAAGGGTATCAACTCCCTCTCTCGTGCCGAAGGCTACAAGACTGTACTGTATGCGCAAGAAACTATTAGATATCTGCTTTTATAGAGCTGTCATACTAGGTGAGATGTAAAAGCCTTCCGAGATCAATTCATCCCACGTTGCTCTGAACCGATTGCGAACCACTAGACGTTTCTGATTCTGGTCACAAGGAATGTTTTTCTTGGAGCATTTTGAGGCTGCAAGGCTCTAAGCTCGATGACTACGAGTTGACTAAGCAGCATCGCCACTTTATCCCCTCCAGACCTCAGATCTAATCAGTCAACGTATGATTAAAGACATTAGCAGAGTTCAGGTCGCGCGCTTGTGCGCACATGGCGGTCAAGGGCGATCATGTATCCATACGATCCGTCTCAGCTCTCGCTAGCTGAATTTGCTTCCCACTTTTTGAACACGCAGACTGGATGCACTCATCAAACCTCACGCTGTTTCTCTTCTACTTGATAGTCTGACTTATCGGCGCTAAGCCATCCCAGTACGTTCTGGACCGAACAGACTAATCGAGGACCTGAGTCTGCGAGGTCCCCTGTTATGGATGGGTAAGAAATAGAGCGAGTTGCAGAAGTCAAAAGACCCTACTCATGATTACAAGATGTCAATCGAGCACCGCTGCCGAATGCGTTCACAGCTGGATGGACAGACGATATCCAAACAGTGACTGGTTCCCCTGTGATGTTCCGCTTATTTGCTCGAGTACCGGCTTCACGCAGTCCGCTAAGTCGAAAGCATCCTCCTTCCGCCTCGCTTTGCCGGACATCAGCACTCCTATTGCCGACACAAAGACATTGCAAACGCCAGGCGTAGCCAAGAATAATCGAATGTTCTGACGAGCTAATTTCGCATCAAAGCGGGTTGGCGGGCCAATCTCATACGTTAGATACTTCTACGATTATCTGCCGCCTCCTGCAGTAGCATGTAGGTAGCCATGCCCGTTAGCGAATTAGCGATTACTGTACGTGGTCTGGATGATTTGAAACCGAGCCCGCAGAGTCCTGGATGCCGGGGTGGCGCCAGCGATGTTCGCCGCGCCCAGTATGTTCTGCCTGTGCTCCAGTGGTTGTAATAATGGTGGCTTTTCATGTGGATGGTTGTCCAGTCTTTCTGTTGGCAGCCACAGTCCCAGCACGGCTGTACACGTTCTCTTATCTGTAGAAACGTGCCGTGTGACCTTGTAAGGGCAACGCGAATTTCAAGCAGCGGATCGAATCTTCTTGACTGCTCCTGTAGCGGACGGAGATGCTGATCACGTGATTGGCATGCTGTTTTCCATCCGGTCGATTTTGTAGAAGTCGATAGAGATGGGTCGGTGCTTGTACAACGCATACCACGCCCGCGGCGTGATCGATTATGAATACTGTTTTGCAGTCTTAAGACCTATACATCTTCATCGTGTAGTGGAGGTGCGTGAATTACAAAGCATCGCGGAGGAACGTCGGAGGTATAAATGGAACAGCAACGGCGCTACCTCCGGTCCCTACATCTTGCCACCAATTATCAACGTCATGAGCAAGGGCGCCTTCGGAAGGTAGCTGTTGTTGAGTCCAAGATACCATATGATTGGTCCTGCACGAGACACGCTGTAAGGCGCTACCTGTCCACCGAATCTTTTGCGAATGACGGTGTACGATGGCAAATTCTGCGACGGAGGTAGTGGAGATAGACGGTGAAATGTTCGTAATCGTTCCAAGATAAAAGATTGAAGTCCTTGAAAAGACAGTCAGCCGGCCACCGACGTTATAACATTATCCACCAAATTAAACCTCATACGACATCTTTTGATACCCCGAAATAATCCTACATTCCTACAATCTTTCAACATGTCTACCGATTACAAGTTTGAGGGATGGTGCGGTCTCGACAAGAATGCCGTCGGCAACATGAAGTGGCAAGAGTTCAAGCCCAAGCCCTTCAATGAGAGCGACGACGTTGACGTCCAGATCTCACATTGCGGCATGTGCGGGTCAGACCTCCACACTCTGCGCTCCGGCTGGGGGGAGACACCATATCCTTGCGTTGTCGGCCACGAGATCGTCGGTAAAGCCGTTCAAGTCGGCAAGGACGTCAAGCACGTCAAGCAGGGCGACCGCGTCGGTGTCGGTGCGCAGGCATCGTCGTGCCTGAAGCCAGACTGCGAGATGTGTGCCGATGGCCTGGAGAACCACTGCCCTAATATCGTCAACACATTCGCAGGCTACTACCCAGATGGGAGCATTAGTTACGGCGGCTATGCCAATTACAACCGCACACCCTCGCATTTCGTTTTCAAGATTCCAGAGAAGCTCAGCTCCGCCGATGCCGCTCCCATGCTTTGCGCTGGTATCACCGTCTACAGTCCTCTGAAGCGAGAAGGCTGCGGGCCCGGCAAGAAGGTCGGTATCATTGGTCTAGGTGGTCTCGGTCACTTCGGTGTACTTTTCGCAAAGGCTCTTGGTGCCGATAAAGTCGTCGTCATCTCGCGGTCCAGCACGAAGAAGGGCGACGCTGAGAAAATGGGCGCAGACGGCTTCATCGCGACGGAAGAGGACAAGGACTGGTCATCTGGCGAGCATGCCAACTCCCTCGACCTCATCGTCTCCACAGTATCATCTCCGAAGATGCCGCTTACGGAATACCTAGGCCTGCTCCGCTTCCAAGGTACATTTATCCAGGTCGGCGCTCCAGAGGACCATCTACCGGGCTTCAGCGCATTCTCACTCATCCCAAAGCGATGCAAGATTGGTGGTTCTCTCATTGGCCCTCCTCATGAGATCCAGGAGATGCTGCAACTTGCGGCTGACAAGAACGTCAAGCCTTGGATCAATGAGCGCCCGATGAAGGAAGCTAACCAGGTCACATTGGATTTCGAGGCTGGAAAGCCGAGGTACCGGTATGTCCTCGCAAACTAGATCTCGTTGGAGGACGCCGTGGTGAGGCTCATTTCATGGACGATTGTATTCATCATTAATGAACTGTATAATGCGGCGAATACAAGAGCCTAATAGATAGAAAGGATTCAATGCAAGCGATCATCTAACTCTCAAATGAACAATGGATACTGTCATGTCTATGTAGACGCACAGCAAAGGATTATGATCCTCGCTTCCTAGTGTATACCGTGATGGTCTATTACGGCGCATATGTGTACTGAAGATCACATGACTTGCCTACCAATTTCCCCACAAGACCGATTCTTTAAGGTAGATATCATATTGTTACTTATAGGGACAGTATAATCCTCCGGTTTGGCAGTAAGATCAAATGATACTCGTGAAATGTCATTACCACAATCGAGCCAAAAGCGACTATCGAATGTGCTTGGTCCTCATTCCTCGGAGAATGCTCTAAAAGAATTGTAGTGAAGAGTTGGGCCATGTCCAATTGCCACTGCATTGAGGTACGCTGTGCACTGTTACTTGAGCTTCGGGTACTCTCTACGTTGACAGTCTAGTAGATACAAGCTCCGGATGATCTTCACGGTCTGTACAAGGACATGCGGGCTCGGAACGGCTCTACCTCTCGAACGCGATTCACTTGCATCAATTGGGCTGATCAAGTGCAACGCCTGGCATAGCCTTCCAAGGTAACAGCTGACAACCTTCGCTCCACCATCTGCGGAAGGGTTACTAGTCGTTTCTGCACGCTCGAATCAGTCCCTCTTTTGGAGGACTTGCTACAGGTCTTCAGACACAAGGTTTTTCGAGAGTAGCCCAGACCCACCTTATGCTCATACAACACGTTTAGTTGATGTTCGGAGAACGATGCCGGATAAGTTGCATGTGCAGCCGAGGAGGCCGTATTCTGTCCTTAGAGGCATGGATGCGGCAAGTTCCTTGACTGACAGCAGGTTCAATGTCGTTCCCTATTGCATTTTGCTTTCTCCGGCAGTACTCAGTCCATGCTGTCACCAAGCAGGTGCGCTTAGATGGAGGCTGAGCGGTCATGATGCCCTTGTGGTCCTCCCGCTGGGGAGCTGGACGCTTTGCGTACAAGAGCACAGCATGGTGGTATCCTTGGGCGGGACCTTCAAATACGCGATGACCATGGATGAGTACCGACCGGGAGATCTCCTTTATAGTCGTTTCGCGAAAGGAGCAATTGCGCGCTCGTCTTCTCTCTGTTTGAGACCGACATCTTGGCCACACTGTGTTGGTCGGCGGTCAGTTGACGAAGCCTAATTAGTAACGGTCTTGGACTTGTACCAGCTTCATCCTGATCGCTCCATAACACGCGAGCTGATTGTCCAATACTATGTTACTCTGCCACCTACGCTAGGAAGCTTTGAACCTCCTATTGACGTGTCTGCGTATTCATAGAAGGAAGCTGAAACATTTGCATAAAAGTTGCATTGAGACAGATTGCTATTCCTCACCGTCCCTCTCACGGTGGATGCAGGCAAAACCTCTGCCATACACAGCGTGGCCCTACAGGATCAAAGCAATAGCTCCGCCCGCTGCAAACCCTACACCAACTGGTATTAACACCTTCCCAAGTCCCATGATGACTGCTGCTGCCCCATCGGTCTGCACAGGTGGCGGAGGTGCAGGCGCAGGAATGACCCTTCCCAATGTCTGCGTCGCTGTAGTCGTATAAGCGCTGCGCGTTGTCGGCGCCGTGACGGTCGTAGCGTAGTAAGTTGCTGTGTCTGCGCCGGTAGCAACGGAAACGGACTGTGGGCTGTCAATAGTGCCTGTCGTCGGCAGAATGACAATGCCTGGGAAGGTCTCGGTGTATATTCGAGTCGACTCTGGCGACACGATTGGGGTGCTGGAGCGAGTTGGTACGCTCGATGATACCGATGAGCTGGCCGAATTGACCGTTGATAAGGCTAGACTGCTTGCTGAGTAGGATGTTGAGGATGCTTGCGCAGTGCTTGTTCCGGCTAGCACAAGGAGCGAACCGACGATTTGCAAGAGTTTGAACATGCTTGCAAGAGCGTTTGTGACTGATGAGAGAATGGCCAAGATCATCTATACTTATCTGGAAGCCTCATGAGCTCTAAAAGTACGCGATACGGCACGCTGCTATTCCTGTTTCCATCATGTGGTGCTTGACGATCAATCCTGCGGAGAAGCTGCGCCACAAGATCAAAGACCGCAGTACCAATGAAATTCTACAACGCTGCAACAGGATCGCGACGAGCGCGCCGCAGCATGAAAGACTTTGGACCGTGACTTATTGACGGAAGTCGGTCACTCTGAACATGATGTGGAGATGGAGATGAAAGCAGAGGCACGCTGAGCCAAGCCTTTTCACAGCGTGATGGCTCAACCGCACCTCTACTTAAGGTCGTGTACAACGGCTTGCCCTACGTATCCCTTACATTCGTTGTCAACAACGTGTGTTCTGGTCATCTCAAGCGACGGGCTTCTCATCATTCAGCCTCGGAATTGCCTCGAGGATAAGGCAGATATTCTCATAACATGCGAGCACAACCAGAAGCGTAGTGAGGTGGTTCTGGCATGCGATGGTATTGACAAGTCGCCTAAAATTGTACGAATCTTTGATACCTCTAATCCATACAAGCTCTCAGGTGCGCTTTTGAGTCATGGTTAGTTCCACTTTACTCAAAGGGCCACGCATCGCTCGTCTAAGCCCTGATCTGTCCGTTGTCCAATCGCTGCTCGAGCCCTTTCTAGGCTCTACAGAATGCCGTTCGTATGCTGGCGTTCTCTATTCTCCCTCTGTCCCTCATCTCCAATGCTTCACGCTCCAGCTGAGAGCTCACTTTGTATCATGCGCGTCATGCAATGACAGGTTTGCAACAAGATATCGAAGAGCGCCCAGATCGGCCGCCAGAATTCAGATTGCATAACACCAGTCGACATGAGCCATTTTGGGGGCACTGTAAAAGAATGTTTCATCTCCTCTTTACGAACTTGGTTTACGTCGGTGAGCTAGCGCCCAAATCTGTAAAGGACCATACAGACGAACGTTACGCCGTGGGAGGTGCACTTTGCGCTAAATTGCAAGTAGGAGCTGGCTGCCAAGGCTCTACATCGTCAGGAGGCGGTAGACCATCAACCCATTCTGCCTTGATAAACACAGGTATGATAGCACCAGTCGCTAGTGGAAACTGCTGGTGGCCGACAGCCGCCAGTATTGCCCTGATTGATCCAGAATGGCTGGTGAGAGATATCCAGGTGGAATCGTCGTGGGCAAATACATCGTCGAGAAGTGCCCGCATACGAACCACATGGGCGGAATCTGACTCTCGCAAATCGGCAAGCCACAACTGATCATGCTCAACGAAGCCTTCTTCGATGGGCCACTCCGGATAGTGCGAGGCAATCCAAGACCGACTACTGCGACGGTCACATGTATGGATTCCGATCCCTTCCCGCAAAAGCTCTTTGACGGTAGGAATAAAAGGCTGGGACTTCGGTAGATCGAGTCCAGAGAATGTTACGCGTGCAGTCTCGAGACACCTATTGAGGGGACTAACATAGTACGTCACTGGTGGGGAGATACCGGAGTCGCTGAGAGCAGACCGCCAGAAATCGTTGGCAATCTGTGCCTGCTGAATGCCGATATCTGTAAGCTCGGCGTCCGCCCATGTCACGGTCTCGTTGCCATCAAGCTTGGCCCAATAGCACTGTCGAAAAGCGTCAGCAGGGCTAGGTGTTCAAAGTCTGGGCAACTAACATCCCAGGCTTCAGTGCCATAGAACGCTTGAGCAACATTGTGATAACCTTCGCCGTGGCGTCCAAGGTAGAGAACCTTGTACCGAATGTTTGCCGGACTTCGCTGATTCTGCACGTCAACGTATCTTGCAAGTCGCTGCCACTGAGTCGTTTTGCTTCGATCCTGCTGGCTGTCGGAGTCTGTTGGGTAATCTCGCTGGATAAGGCCTAGATTTTCAGTTACCTAGACCTGGTTAGCAGAGTGCCTGCATAGAGTTAATGTTGACCGGGGCCATGCGGCGTTTGATGAATCGGCTTTTCAAGTGGTACACACATAGTCAAATGTTCTAGGATCGGTCGTAGGATCGTCTTGCTTGAAGAAGCCGGTAACAGCCTCGTATTTATAGTACCCTTCCGCAGCCGCATATGGCGGGAGTGGTGCGGTCTCCTTCATTACCATCCAAAGCAGTGCAAGAAAAGTAGCGGCAAACAGCAACAGTCTATTGATCAAGCCTATGTTAGCAGACGACATTGACGGTGCGTGGGTATTGTTACGGGTGGAGTGGCCGAGGGAACTGCGTGATAAAGGATGCTGCGACTTACACAACGAGAGGTATGCTCGGACGTCGCTGATGCATCACATTAACATCGTTCAACGGAAGCGCCGGTATGCCGCAGCCTGCTTTAAAAACGTTCTTTTTGTTACTCAGGGCAACCTGGGATGTCACCACAGCTGGGGCTCAAGAAGACAGGAGGGAGAAAAGGCTGGCCAATCGGCGACATCGGCAGAAAAGAGTTGTAGATTCCCGTCAAAAACAGCAGTAGACCTCAATCCAACAGCGCCTCACGTTCATCATGACTCTCGTTATGCCTATTGCGCCTCGGTCACGACATTCACAGTTGGGCAGAACAACTCGACTCGTATTCCGAATCACCATTCATAGCCTCATTCTCCATCTGTACAATGGTGTCCTTCAGAAGTGTCCACCTCAATTCCCGAAGCTTGTGGCTATGCCACTCAATCCACCTTGGGCTTTTCAGCTTGATACGCAAAATCCTCCTTCGCACCTTCGGTCTCCCCCACACCTTAGACTATTTGTGCCGTGACCACAGACATGGAAAGGATTCGCAGCATAAAACCCTCATGGTGTTGTTCTCCAAAACGGAATCAACGTAGCTGCTCGTTAAGTCATGGATGAGATGCGAGAGGAGCAAATCACCCAGCCATATACGCTCCTCTCAGATCCCTCCAGTCGGGTATCTCGTGACCTTTCGGCGTCTCCTGGAGGACACTCCACTCCACACCCACAAACCACTTCTCTCCCACCACATCAACTTCCCAGCATGGCTTTGTCACCACAATCACATCGCTGAACCGCACGCCAGCACTTCCCATCTGAGCCTTTCCGCTCCCCGCGAGCACAACCCTGACCTCCTTTCCCTCCATGGTCATGCCTCGAACCATTCGCATTCCCTCATGCCCGCCTACTTCCACCACCCTCACCCTCATCGCCTCCTCCGCCTCCACCGTACCAGCTCTCCCTCTCTGCCCAGCACTACTCTGATATCCGTGACCATGAACCTGTCTAGCAGTATCGACAACCCATCCCCGCACCGTATCCGCCAGTCCGCCAGCAATATACTTCTGCCCCCTCCGATGCGGCGAGAACGCATCAGGAAGTGCCTCCTCGCGCTCATTCGATGGAGCAGGAGGTGGTGGTTTTATGAACGTGGGGCGGGAGGAGAGTATGCTGTGCGCGAGGCTCTGGGTTGACGGATCGGCGGTAGGAAGACGGGATGCACCGGCGAGAGAGGAGGGTGGAGCGAGGACAAAGCGGCGGGATGCTGCCGTTGTAGTCGTTGTGGTCGCTGCAGCGGTAGTGGTATGCGAGTGTGGTGAGGACGCGCGGACGGTGAGGTTGGGAGGGATGACGGTGGGTTCAGGCGAAATGCGGCGGCGCTTGTCACCTGCGCGCTCGTAGATAGTGTTCGTAATGTCATGAGGGTGATGAGCATGTTCTATTGACTCGAAGATCGGATTCTCGCCCGCGTCATCTTCACGCTGTTCTTCCTGTGACGCTTCGTCGATGGATTCCGTGTGGTTAAGAATGGTTAGCGTTGGGCGAACGACTGGGCCTGTGGGACTGCTGTTACGCGCGACATGATATGTTGATGCTTTGATTGTGAATTTCGGCGTCGAGTTGAATGGCTTTGTCAAAGAGGCCTTCGCGATCTGGGGCTGTGGCGTCGCGATAGCGTGGCGTAGATGAGAGGTCGGTTTGCGGGCACCTGCAGGCCGCTGCTCGTCGAGGTCACGTTTCGTGACGAACCGGTGGGGTGACGGCGTGCTAGATGGCAATTTCGGCATCTGGGATTAGTAACAGAGGGTAGGGGGCCGCGAGCTGCCATTATGAGGTTATGTCGTGATGGGCACGAGAACTAATGTTGGAGGTGATCCTAACGTCAGTTCACGAGAACACGTGATCGCGCGACATAGCTCCACTTGCACGCACTAGACCATTCGTCAAGGGGGCCGCGGAGGTTTAGACCAATACCTTCAGCAGCAGCGTGGACTATTCCGATCGAGACGTTCTCTACAGCACCTCATTCGGACGTCTGGACCATTGAT
>Ga0160429_1001594_pt1 | contig 12454 bp, 9 predicted proteins | sample SolpanmetagenomR_FD_108199 | JGI IMG/M metagenome (GOLD analysis project Ga0160429, IMG submission 108199) | Solar panel surface microbial communities from Lawrence Berkeley National Laboratory, California, USA - R | ecosystem: Engineered > Built environment > Solar panel > Unclassified ... | reverse complement strand
GGTTAACCAATACCCGCAGAGTAGCCAGGTGTTACGAGCGAAAAGTGACCAATGAAGTATCCTTTGTACTACTATGTAGCATTAGAAGAATTGTTAAAAAATGCTAACTTAAACAGCTTCTAACTCTTCCTCCCACCGACCGCGTTATGAATCGCAAACCTGCCTACTTGCTACTCGGGCTGGACCTCAGCTTGGCTGCTTGCCAGAAGCTCGACCTGAATGTGGTGCCCGCCACCGCGTCGCGCCTGATCACCGTGGAGCGCCCGGCCGGCTTCGCTACCCCACCCGCCAACCTGTACCTGACGGGCAAAAGATTAGTTGCGCACGGCACCAGCCGGCCGCAGTACCTTTTTACTAACTGATGTTACGCACTACCCACGTCAGCTTGCTGGAAATGACCTCCAGGAGAGCAGAAAAAGCCTGTTTCCAGCAAGCTGGCTCAGGTGCTGCGTAACATCAGTTACTAATAACTGGGCTAGCCAGCCCACCGGCCCGGTAGACTCCTCCACCGAAATGAGCGGCGTGATGCTGCTATAGGCCCTGGCCGACTTGCAGGACCGCCACCTACGATAAGCTGGGTAGTTTGCCTACGGACTCAACCCCAACCGGCCTTGGTGAGGCAGCCTAGCTGGTTGCGTTGCCCTACCAGTTTGCTGCCTTCTGCCAGCGCCAAGGCCTGATAATGCTTATTCACTGAGCTTTAGTGACTAGATAGCGGGTTATAAACCTTAACTCGGCTATTCTACTTGCCTGACAATTGGCAATCAACCAAGAGGAATTCTGCGGCCCGCAGGCAGGCCAAACGGGTTTCAACTTAGTGCCTGGCGGTGCGTAAAAACGAGCATTCTCCTCCTTTTTGCTTCTCTAATGGACCACCTGCCAACCCGCCGTACCCTGCTGCAATAAGCCACCGCCGTAGCCCGTCTGACTGCGTTGCAAGCCTTTGCTCCAACTTCGATTACCGCGGCAGCAGCGCCGGCACCCACCGGCCAGCTGGCCGGCAAAAAAGCAGTCGTTACGGGTGCTGCCCGGGGCATTGGCCGCGCCATTGCAGTAGGTTTTGCCCGCGAAGGCGCCGACGTAGTAGGCCTCGATATTGCGGGGCCCGCTAGCCCGACCACCCAATACCCGGCGGCCACGCGCGCCGACCTCGATGAGACGGCGCGCCTCGTGCGGGCCCAGGGCCGCAAGTTTATTCCTCTGGTAATCGATATTCGGGACCGTGCCGCCGTCCGGGCGGTCGCTGCGCAGGCCAACCAGGAGCTCGGCCACGTGGATATTTTGGTCGCCAACGCGGGCATTCAGGTTTTCGCGCCCCTCCTAACTATGGATGACGCCCACTGGGACGACGTGATCAACACCAACCTGACCGGCACGGTCAACACGGTGCGGGCGTTTGCTCCACTCATGGCCGCTCGCCAGCAAGGTCGTATCATTCTGACGACCTCGGGCCAGGGCAAGAAAGGATTTCGCCACGGCTCCGGCTACGCGGCCTCGAAATGGGCGTTACTAGGCTTTATGAAATCCGCCGCCATTGACCTGGGCGAGCATAAGATTACGGTTAATGCCTTGGTGCCAGGCCTGGCTGATACCCCCATGACTCACAACGAAAAGCGGTGGACGGAAGCAATCGAAGACTACGTGAAAAACCCGCCCCAGCCCGTCACGAAAGCACAAGTAGCGCAGGTACGGTCGGCGCACACGCCCTTGCAGCTGCCGTGGCTTCAGCCCGAGGATATGGCTCCCATGGTAGTATTTCTGGCCTCCGATGCGGCGGCCCGCATTAGCGGCGCCTCTTTTGATGTGGATGGGGGCGATAGCGCCCAATTCACAGCCTAGCGCAGTTCCCAGGGGAGTGTACCAGCGCAAGCGATGAACAAAGTAGCGCAAACCAGAAAGTTCGCGCTACTGTACACCAACCTGGGAACTGCGCTAGGCTGCTACCCTGACTAGCTCGGAAAATCGGCGCCGTTGCCGATGTGAGCGTACTGCTCGATTTCTTGCTTGATTTCCGTAAACTTCTCGAGCGCACCTTTCACCGCAGCCTTGCCCAGCGGCAAGTGCAGGGGCGGGTTTTCCATGCGCACGAGGTCGTACATAGCCTGAGCGGCGCGCACCGGGTCGCCGGGCTGCTTGCCGCTGTAGTCCTGAATGGTCGCCATATTCTTGCCGGCCGTGTCGCGGTAGTCGGCAATGGCAGGCTCGGCAAAAGTGGCCGAGCGCCCGGCCCAGTCAGTGCGGAAGCCGCTGGGCTCGACGTTGGTGACGTGAATACCCAATGGCCCCACCTGCTGCGCCAAGCTTTCGCCGATGCCTTCCAGCGCGAATTTTGAGGCATTGTAAATACCGACGCCAGGAAACGTACGGAGCCCGCCGATGCTGGTGATGTTGAGGATGTGCCCACTACGACGCTCGCGCAAGTGCGGCAACACCGCCCTAATAACCCGCAGCGGCCCGAATACATTGACGTCAAACTGGCGCTGCACCTCGGTATCGTCAATCTCCTCAATAGGGCCCATCGAGCCGTAGCCGGCATTGTTTACGACCACATCGAGGTGGCCAAGCGCAGCAATGGCATCGGCCACGGCCTGCTTCACGGCTGCCTCGTCCGACACGTCGGCTACGAGACCTCTACCCTTGTCACCTACCCGCTGGTTGAACTCATCGGCCTGCGCCTGCTGGCGAAACGTGGCGGCTACTTTATCGCCTTTGGCAAGGGCCAAATCGGCCAGTGCCGCTCCAAAACCAGTGCTAGCACCGGTAATAAACCAAGTCTTGGACATATACTTAAGCAAAATTTTTCAAAATACTGAACATGGGGTAAGACGGACCCGGCGCCTTAATTGTTACCCAGGCACTTCTTCGTCACCCCCAAAAGGCTACCTGGCGACCACTTGCGGCCGTTCGTCGGCTAGGTATCGGCAACTGCTCCTGCATTACCTATTTTCGCAATCAAAACCAACAATCCTAGCCGGGCCTATGCGCATTACTCAAGCCCAAGGAAGGCTACTAGGTGTTATTCAGTAAATTAGTTAATATTGCGGTCAGATCAACTGGCCGCTAGCACGGCTTGCAAACCACATACGCAGCAATGCGAAAGGCTAAGGGAATTTCACTTGGAAAAGGAACCCCTGTTGAAAGGCCTGCTCCGCTTGGGGCAGGTCTTTTTTTAGGCGGCTACTACCGAGCCCGCGCAAATAAAAAGGACGCTCTTGCTAGAGCGTCCCGTCGTTAACAAACTAGTGAGCAACGTTTTAATAGCGGCCAGGACCATCGCGGTGGTCGCCCCGATGCTCACGGGGAGGTGGGCCGCCACGGCCTCTTTCGTGCACTACGCAAGAGCCCAGCGTAAGGCTGCCCACTACCAGCAGCGGCAATACCCGACGAAACAGAGTCGATAGCATAAACAAAATCAGTTGAGTAAAGAGAAATGTGCAACGTAGCACTGGATATCAAACGAGTTCTTTAATAGGAGAGTTAACGGGCCGGTCGATACTTGCGCCGCATTGGTCGGGCTTTGGCACCGTATATTTGTCTGGCAATAGGAAGTTTCCAAAAACCCTCTTGCTCATGGCCGACCACGCCGCCCCCAAAATCGCCTTCGAGGCCCTGACCTACGACGACGTACTGCTGCTGCCCGCTTACTCGGAGGTGCTCCCTCGCGACTGCGACCCCGGCACCCAGCTCACCTCCCGCATCCGGCTGCAAGTACCCCTGATTTCGGCTGCCATGGATACCGTGACGGAGGCCGACATGGCCATCGCGCTGGCGCAGGAAGGTGGTCTGGGCATTATTCATAAGAATATGAGCATCGGCAAGCAAGCCGAGCAGGTGCGCCGCGTCAAGCGCTCCGAGTCGGCCCTCATCCAAGACCCTTTTACGCTGCCGCCCACTGCTACCCTGGCCGATGCCCGCCACCTGATGCGCAAGCACGAGATTGGCGGTATTCCGATTGTGGATGCTGACCATCGCCTCCAGGGTATTCTCACGAGCCGCGACCTCCGCTTCGAGCGCGACCTCACGCCGAGCGTCACGACCGTAATGGTGCCGCTCTCCCGCCTCGTGACGGCTCCCGCTGGCATCGCCCAGGCCGATGCTGAAGAGCTGCTGCAAGACAGCAGAGTGGATAAGCTCCCGCTCGTGGACGGTGAAGGCCGCCTCACCGGCCTGATGACTTACAAGGATATTCGCAAGCGCCGCCGGGCCCCCAACGCCAGCAAGGATGAGAAAGGCCGCCTGCGCGTGGGTGCCGCCGTGGGCGTGACGCCCGACCTCATGCAGCGCGTAGCCGCCCTCGTGGAAGCCGGCGTCGACCTCATCAGCATCGATACGGCCCACGGCCACAGCCGCGGCGTGCTCGACGCCGTGCGCAGCATCAAGCAAGCTTACCCCGAAGTTGACCTTATGGCGGGCAACATCGCCACTGCCGCCGGGGCACGGGCCCTGGCCGAGGCCGGCGCCGATGTAGTGAAGGTGGGTGTAGGGCCCGGCTCCATCTGCACCACCCGCATTATTGCGGGCATCGGCGTGCCGCAGCTTTCGGCGGTGCTGGAGGCTGCCAAGGGGCTGGCCGGCACCCAAGCCACCTTGGTGGCCGATGGCGGCATCAAGTACAGCGGTGATATTGTGAAGGCCCTGGCCGGCGGCGCCGCTGCCGTGATGGTGGGCTCGCTGCTAGCCGGCGCCGAAGAAGCGCCCGGCGACCTCATCATCTACGAGGGCCGTCAGTTTAAGAGCTACCGCGGCATGGGCTCGGTCGAGGCAATGGAAGGCGGCTCGAAGGACCGCTACTTTCAGGATGCCGAAGACGATGTGAAGAAGCTCGTGCCCGAGGGCATCGTGGGCCGGGTGCCTTTTAAGGGCAGCGTGGCCGACGTGCTGTACCAGCTTGCCGGCGGCCTGCGGGCCGGCATGGGCTACGTGGGCGCCGCCGACCTACCCGCCCTGCAAGCAGCGCAGTTTGTGCGCATCACCGGGGCTGGCCTGCGCGAGAGCCACCCGCACGATGTGCAGATTACCCGCGAAGCCCCCAACTATTCGAGCCGCTAGCCACCCGCCCGCTCCAAGTAAAACTACTTGGGGCGGCACTTCGGCCAGCCGTCGTATTTTTGCCTTTCCGGCGGCTGCGTGGTGCCAGATAGTGGGAAGATTTAGCAGCTGTCTTACCTTTTGCTCATGCCCACTTTTTCTCGCTTTGCCTGGCTTTTAGTAGTAGCTGCCGCGTGTTGGCTGGTGTTGCTGCTGGCTACGCTCAGCCAGAGCCACTCGGTAGCTGGCCTGCCCGAAGCCCTGCCGCGCTGGCTGCTGCTAGTGGCCCAAGGTGGCTTCGCTGCCAGCATTTTTCTCTACGCTCGGGTGCAGCCCGAAGCCCTGCGCGGGCACAATTTTGTGCCCTTGCTGCGACAGCTATTTTGGCGTGGCCTGTTGCTTACGGCGGGCCTGCTGGCCCTGATGGCCATCGAGCACTTGGCCGTAGCCCACACGCTGCCCCTACCCGGCAACGCCACGCTGGCCGTGAGCTACACAGTGGCGCTGGCGCTGTTTATTTTGCTGCTGGCCCAAACTCTCTACTCCTGGCGCTCACTGATCAACTTTCGGAGTGGCCACCAGTTGCGGCGCGAATGGCTGGCTTTTGAGCTACTGTTGGGGGCCGTGCTGTTGCTTCAGCTCTTCGTGTGGCAATGGCCCTCCACGCTGCGGGTGTCGGTTATCACGGGGCTCGCTTTGTTTGGCGTGTACCTAAGCGGCCACCAGCGCTGGGTAGCCTATCTTAGCCAGGGGCAAAAAGTGCAGGCTATTCTGCTCCAGCTCGGTGTGCTGGGTTTTTTGCTGCTGTTTCTGCGCTACCTCACCCACGCCCAAACCGACTCGCTACTGCTAGCGCCGCCTACCCAGCAGGCTTTCCTGGTCTTAACCTCGTTTTTTGCTGCTTTCTACGCGCTGGCGGGGTTGCTGGTCTCGCTATTTAACTTGCCCACGGCGGATGTTTTTGAGCAGCGACGAAGCGAGATTATGAGCCTTCAGCAGCTCAGCCAGATTATTCAGCGCGGCCAAACGGCCTCCGAAATCTACCAGGCGCTCTTCGACTCGGCCATCAAAACAGTGCAGGCCGACGCCGCGTGGCTTGATACCCGCTCCCAGCCCACCGACCCGCCGGGCAGCCAGGGCGAGCCGCTGCTCTTCCACATCACGCCACCGATGCTGGAGCAGCTGCGCCCGCGGCTGGCTAGCCTACTGAGCGACACTACGCAGGCCGCCATAATCGACAACGACCTCGGGCGCTCGCAACGCTTGCTGGGGCTGGACTTTTCTTTTAATTCGGTGGCCGTGCTGCCCTTGCGTAGTGTGAGCTACGACTACGGCGTGATGGTGCTCTTCAAGGAGGGAGCCGAAGGCTTTGACCACGAGGATAGTAGCATCCTCAATACGTTTACTACCCAAACGGTTCTTAGCCTTGAAAACATCCAGCTAGCTCACGAGTCGCGCATTAACCAGCGCACTCAAGATGAGCTGCGCATCGCCGCGCTGGTGCAGGAGCGCCTCATCCCGAAGAAGCTTCCTACCGACAACTGGTTTGAAATCAGCACGTACGCCCAGGCGGCCAAGGAAGTGGGCGGTGATTTTTATGACTTTCTGCACTTGCCGGGCCAGCGGCTGGCCATTCTCATCGGCGACGTGTCGGGCAAGGGCGTCACGGCGGCCTTCCACACGGCGCAGATGAAGGGCATCTTCCACGCCCTTATGCAAGCCAACCCACTGGCCAAAAACGAGCGTAACCGCTACCCCGACCCGCATCGCTTTATGGTGCAAGCCAACGAGGCCCTCACCCACTGCCTCGAACGCTCGTCTTTTATTACGGCGGCCTTTTATTTGATTGACTACCAGGCCGGCGGCTTTAGCTTTGCCCGGGCCGGACACTGCCACACTCTTTATTACCATTCTATTAAAGAGGAGGTTAGCTACTTCCGCACCGAAGGCTTGGGGCTAGGCATCATCCGCGATGCCAGCTATGAGAAGTACGTCAAGAACCAGTTTTGGGACTACAACCCCGGTGACGTCATGGTTATTTATACCGACGGCATTGTGGAAGCCCGCGACGACGAGGGCAACGAGTACGGCGAGGAGCGGCTCCGGGAAATGCTGAGCAATTGCTTCTACCAGTCGGCCGAAGAAATAAATAACTACATCCGCGAAGACGTGCAGGAATTCAGCCGGGGCCTGCCGCTACACGACGACCAAACGCTGCTCGTCATCAAATTTAAAGCCGCTCAACCCCAAGGGTAACCCCCGCGTATGGGGCCTATTATGAAAGTAACTTCCCAACCCTCTGCCGATACGCTCACGCTGGTCCTCGATGGCGAGCTCGACGCTTCGTCGGCCGTAGTTCTTGATACTGAGCTTAACAAACCAGGTCTGCTCAATTATCGTAAGGTTCTTATCGATTGCCAGCGTCTTAGCTATATCTCCTCAGCTGGCTTGGGCGTTTTTATCTCGCATTTGCAGCGCCTCCAGGACTCTGACGTCAAGCTCGTGTTCTACAACATGCAGGAGAAGGTATTTAACGTATTTGAAATTCTTGGCCTCGACTCGCTCATGAACATTGTGCCTACCGCCGAAGAGGCGCAGGCCGCGTAGCTTTCTCTTTGCCTCCGCAGGTAGCACCCGGCCCGGCTTATCAGCCCAGGTAGGTGCCTGCTCGACGTCCACTCCCATGCAAGACCACATCCGCATTAGCTGTTCGCGCCAGAACCTCCAGCAGGTGCGTGACTTCGTGCGCGGGTTTTTGTTGGCGGCGCAGCGTAGCGAGCTGGTTGTAAACCAAGTGGTACTGGCAGTGGATGAGGTAGTAGCCAATTTTATCATTCACGCCAATGGCGAGGATGCCAACCAATTTTTAGATTTGCTGCTGGTGCTCAGTGACCACCACCTCGACATCGAGATTGAGGACCACGGCAGCAATCTGTTTTTACCCCAGGGAGCTACGCCCAGCCCCGACCTGCGCGAATACATCCGCCAGGGCCGCAAGGGCGGCATGGGTATGACGCTGGTATCGCGCATTATGGACCGGGTGGAGTTTTTTGAGCGCAACTCGCATACCATCTGCCACTTAAGCAAAGTCTTGGTGTAGCCGTGCCGGCCGAGAGCTTTACGAGTGGAAAAACGCTGAGTAAGCAGCTCAGGAAATAAAAAGGCCCGTTTGCCCCTACCAAGCGCCTTTTCCACATTTTCGCGTTTACCCGATTTCGGATATTTTCCGCCCCCGGCATTTTTCTTCGTAAAATTGCATCAGCATTGTGCCCGATGCGTTGGGAATTGCTTCCCGGCACCCATTGGGTTGGTCCGCTCCTTTTTTCTATGCAAGTACGCCTTCCGTTAGCCGGTGCCGCCGCTGCTAGCCTGTTGCAGCTAGCCGCCTGCCAAACCAGCAAACCCACTACCGCTACTACGTCGGCTGGCTCTGCGCTCGCTACTGCCACCGGGGTTAGCCCCGTACCCAACGGCCCCGCTATCGAAACCTTGGGCGCCACCCAAGTACCGGCCCGGGAGTTTGCCTACGTTTATAAGAAGAATAATGGTACGGCCGCCGATTACGGTACCCGTCCGAGCGTTACCGACTACCTCACGCTCTATACCAACTTCCGCCTCAAGGTACTGGATGCCGAGAAGCACGGCCTCGACACTACCCAGGCTTTTCGGCGCGAGCTCGATGGCTACCGGCAGCAGCTGGCCCAGCCTTACCTCACCGAGAAAGGCGTCACCGACCAGCTCGTGCGAGAGGCCTACAGCCGCCTGGGCCAGGAGGTGAATGCCTCCCACATTCTTATTCGGGTGGCCCTCGATGCCAACCCAGCCGATACACTGGCCGCTTACCAAAAAATTCAGGCGCTGCGCCAGCGCATCGTGGGCGGTGAGGATTTTGGCACCGTGGCCCGTAGTACCAGCGAAGACCCATCAGCCAAGGAGAATGGTGGCAAGCTCGGCTACTTCACGGCCATGCAGATGGTATATCCATTTGAAACGGCCGCTTACCTTACGCCCGTGGGCCAGGTAAGCATGCCCATCCGCACCCGTTTTGGCTACCATATTATCAAGGTCAATGACCGCCGCGCGGCGCAGGGCGAAATCAAAGTGGCGCACCTGATGGTGCGCGTGACGCCCCAGGCGCCCAAGAACGACTCGCTGGCGGCACACAAGAAAATCGACGAGCTCTACGCCCGCCTGCGCAAGGGCGAAAACTGGAACAAGCTCGTGGCCCAGTTTTCGGAAGATGCCGGCTCGGCCCCCAATGGTGGCGAGCTGCCGGCCTTCGGCACTGGCCGCATGATTCCTTCCTTCGAGGAAGTGGCGTTTAAGCTGCAAAAGCCCGGCGACATCTCGGCACCGGTGGCCACGCCCTACGGCTGGCACATTATCAAGCTGGTAGAGCGGCAGCCGCTAGCGCCCTTTGCGGCGATGGAGCCCACGCTTAAAAGCAAGGTTGGTAAAGACTCGCGCTCGGAGCTCAACCGCGCCGCCTTCCTCAAGCGCATTCGCCAGGAAGACCAGTTTGTGGAAATTCCGGCCGCGAAAGCCCTCGCCTTCAGCCAGGCCGATACGGCCTTGGTGAAAGGACACTACAAGTTCAACCCGGCGGCCACGACGGCCAGTGGCGCCAAAGCTTCGAAGCGCACTACTAAGGCTGGGGGCGACAAGCTGCCGCTGTTCACCATTAAGAGCCAGCCCTATACGGTGGCTAGCTTCCTGACCTACGTGCAGCAAAACCAGCGGCCGCGCCCCACGGCCGAGCCCGCCTTTGCGATGCAGCAGCTCTACGACCAGTATGTGGACCAAAGCCTGACCGACTTTGAGAGGGCTAGCTTGCCCACTAAGTACGAGGACTACCGGATGCTCGTGCAGGAGTACCGCGATGGCATTTTGCTTTTCCAGCTCATGGACGAGAAGGTGTGGACCAAAGCCATTGAGGACACCGCGGGCCTGCGCAAGTTCTTCTTGGCCAACCAGGCCAACTACCAGTTTGGGCAGCGCGCCCGGGGCATGGTTATCTCGGCGGCCACGCCTCGGCTGCTGGCCCGCGCTCAGCGCGAGCTGCCCGCTGGCCGCTACGCCGTGGTGGGCCAGTCGGGATCAGCCTTGGTGCACTTTAAGCCCGGCACCGCTACTCTCGCTACCACGGCTTCGGCTATTTTGGATGACGCCGCCCGCCGCCTGAGCCAGGATACGGCCCTGACCGTGACCATCGCCGGCCACATTCGCCGGGGCGAAAGCGCCGCGCTGGCCCGCCAGCGCGCCACGGCCGCGCTCAACTACCTGGCCACTATGGGGAAAGTTGAGCGGAGCCGCCTGGCTATTGCTCCCGCTGCCGCCACTACCGCCAACGGCGACACGCGGCTAGTTTTCTTTAGCAATTCGCCCGCCGCCCTCGAAGCCCGGCTGAACCAGCAAAACCCACTGGCCGTGCAGGTGCAGCAGCGCATTTTTCAAAAGGGTGATAATAAGGTGATGGATGACTACCTCACCCACCCCGCTGGCACCTACACTACCCAGCGCGACGGCCGCTACTACGCCGTAATAGTGCGGCAAAACCTGCCCGCGGGCCCCAAAGCCTTGAGCGATGCCCGTGGCCAAGCTACCAGCGACTACCAGAACTACCTCGAAAAACAGTGGATTGAGCAACTCCGCCAGCAGTACCCGGTACAAGTAAATGAAGGCGAAGTAACCAAGCTCGTGACAAAATAAGGCCGCAGTTTTGGTCGTTACTGCTGAATTTTATAGTCCTTCTCGCCTGTTATCGCCCCGCTGGTGGCAACCTTTGGCCCACCCGGTTACTCTCTACTCTATGCAGCTTATCCCTTCGCGCTTATCCACTTTTTTTAGTCTGGCCCTGGGCTTGGTTTTAGCGATTCCGCTTACCAGCCAGGCCCAGCTCGGCATCAGCCGCCCCCGCGGGCAGCAGCTCCTCGATGGTATCGCCGTGAAGGTGGATAACCAGATTGTGTTGCGCTCCGAAATTGAAGGCATTGTGGCCCAGGAGCAAGCCCGGGCGCAGGGCAAGGCCCTGCCTGCTGACCTGCGCTGCCACATCATCCAGAGCCTGGTGCTCAGCAAGCTAATGCTCGCCCGCGCTGAGGTCGACTCCGTCACGGTGACCGATGCACGCGTGAGCAGCGAGCTCGACCGCCGCATGAACTACTTCGTGCAGCAGGTAGGCTCCGAAAAGAAGCTGGAAGAGCTGTACAACAAGCCCGTACGGGTGCTGAAGGAAGACCTGCGCCCCCAGGTGCGCGACCAGCTCGTGCAGCAGGAAATGCAGGATAAAATCTCGGGTAAGGTCACCGTGACGCCCCGCGAAGTGAAGGAGTACTTCGACAAAGTGCCCAAAGACAGTATTCCTTACTTTTCGACGGAAGTCGAAGTGGGCCAGATCGTGATCCCAGCCCAGGTAAATGATAAGGCCAAACAAGCGGCCATCGCGCAGCTCAACGACCTGCGGGCGCGCATTCAGGCTGGCGAAAGCTTTGAGGAGCTAGCCAAAAAATATTCGCAGGACCCCGGCTCGGGGGCGCAGGGTGGTTACCTCGGGTTTTTCAAAAAGGGCGAGCTGGTACCCGAGTACGAAGCTGCCTCGCGCAAGCTGGAGCCCGGCCAAATGTCGCCCGTAGTAGAGTCGCAGTTTGGCTTTCACCTCATCCAGTTCATTGAGCGCAAAGGTGACTCGTATTCGACGCGCCACATCCTGCTGAAACCCGCATCGGGCGCGGCCGACGCGGGCGAAGCGGCGATTAAGCTGACGCGCATTCGCCGCCAGATTTTGAAGGACAGCATTTCCTTCTCGAAAGCCGCCAAAGAGTTCAGCACCGACAAGCAGTCGAGCAGCAATGGCGGTCTGCTTGCCAACCGCCAGGATGGTGGCTCGAAGCTTCCCCTCGACAAGCTCGATCCGGCTATCTTCTTCGTGATCGATACGATGAAGGTGGGTCACATTACGCCGCCCATGCCCTACCGCACCGACGATGGCAAGGATGCGATGCGCATGCTCTATCTCAAGAGCAACACCCCGCCTCACCAGGCCAACCTGCTCGATGACTACCAGAAAATATCGCAGGCGGCCTTGGCTCAAAAGAAAAGCAGAGCCCTGGATGAGTGGTACGAGAAGAACCGTAATACCGTGTATCTAGAAGTGGCCCCCGAGTATGCGCAATGCAAAGTACTGACGGCCAGCGCGGACCAATAAAGTACTCTCCTCACCCAGTACGTCATGCTGAGCTTGCAAGGCATCTTTCCCCAGTAGTAAGCTCAATCTTTAGGATTAGCTAGCCGGTAGAGATGCTTCGCAAGCTCAGCATGAACTGTGTTTACGAAGCAAGTAAAAGATGAAAATTGGCGTCAAAATCCCGTTCGTGGGTCAGCAGGGCCCAGGCCTGGCGCAGCAGGCGGGCGGCCACGGCGCACAGGG
>Ga0160429_1001593_pt1 | contig 12464 bp, 15 predicted proteins | sample SolpanmetagenomR_FD_108199 | JGI IMG/M metagenome (GOLD analysis project Ga0160429, IMG submission 108199) | Solar panel surface microbial communities from Lawrence Berkeley National Laboratory, California, USA - R | ecosystem: Engineered > Built environment > Solar panel > Unclassified ... | reverse complement strand
TCCATTCGAGCCGCGCTTTCCACACTCCAGCCATATCATCCCAGATGCGGCGGTTAGGTTTAGCAACATGCGCAAATCTTTTCCATGCCGAATCCGACTCGGCACCATCTAGGTTCAAGTTCGATCGCATTATCTTGATGCCCTGCTCATTAACCCAAGCGACGTACTTTCCAGAAAGCGACCATTTGATGTTACTAATACTGCCTTCCCCTGAGTGTAGGACAGTATCCTTTCCTGTATTGGAACCCAACCCTATTGAACCCAGCCATCCTGATGCCAACGCGGCTGTACTGTTAGTATTTGCATTTGTGCTAACACCAGCTTGACCTCCGACAGTAAGAATAAGACTACCAGCGAGCCCTCCTGACAGATAAGTCCGATCATTCTTGTACTCCGGAGATAGTGCAACCGCTTGGACCGGCCTTGCGAAATTTCTCAAAACAACATCCTTGGGATCTACAAGTGATGATACACAAACATGACCGTCAATCGAAGATGTCGCAATGTAAACTGAATTTGAAGATGTCGGCGGAACTATTGTTTGCCGCGGAGATTTAGTGGGTGTGGATGCTGCACTAGCATTCGACAGCGCATTCTTTGCTGGAGTGTTAAGTTTTGAGGGCGATGGCTTGATTACTGGGTCTGGTTGGTTGAGAGGGAGCACTGAAGAGAATGGAGAGACAGAAATAGCAGTAATCGAAGCAGAGTGTGCATGGTAAAGACGTATCGATTGGGCGGTCAGAATGGACAATACATGCTGTAATGATTAGCATGGTCTAAGACGCTAGAGCGACGAACTTACAACGTTTCCGTTATGCGTTCCAATGATCTGAATGTCATTATTAGCTCACCATCTTTGAGTATTTCATTTTTTTGCGCTCAGGCATGCATACCATCTTATCGCCCGACGTAATGAAACAACTTGTAGAGTCCCCATTGCGATATACCGAAGCGAGATTTGTTGTTAATCTAATGTATTTCAAATTTGGCTCGACATCCTCTTCCTCGTCTTCATCTGTCTCCTCCTCATCCGTCTCGTTCCCAGGTTGGCGCGATATCCCATGACTTGACACAGATCCAGGAGCATCATGACCAGCGTTGAGAGCGCTGTTGCCGGTGGAGTCGTCTGTCTCCTGGTCCTTGAGCTCCGCAGACATGCTCGGGCATGGTTGGCAATGAATGGTCACGTTGGATGGCTCAGATGATGCGCTTCCACTACTTCGCGCCAATGTCTGGCAGGGACTATGACGGATCGGAAATTCTTCCGCAGAACGCTAAGAGCCCGCGCGTCTCTGATATCCTGCGACAAACAGGTCTCTCTCATTGTTGTTTCCAGCAAGCTCTTCTACTACTTTCATTCTCGACGAATTTAGAGAAACAAGATCTTTCTGAAGATTGAGGCTTATTCCAAGCGTGAGAATTCATTGGGACCTAACTCTCACTTAACAGCGAACACTTCGTGGTCCATCAACCCAAGCTTCTTGATCGAAGATCAATCGAAGCACCCTACTCACACTGACACACACTCTTACCTTTGCAAACATTTTCTTCTGAATATGTCGGATCAACTTTCACAACAGGCGTACGCTCGACTAGCACGCGTCCAAGATCTCATTATTGACTTGGCATAGCAATGGCAACGATACCGCTAGCTGGAGAGAAGGACTGAAAGCACCACCGAAAGACAGTCGGCCACAAACTGAAGTACGTGTAGACGAACCGCACTGGTCCTTGAGTCTACTGATTATTTACAGGATGTAACGGCAACCAAGGGTCTCGAATTCGATGAGTTCTTACTTTCACGAGAACTCCTAATGGGAATTTTCGAAGCAGGGTTCGAAAAGCCATCACCAATTCAAGAAGCAGCGATCCCGGTAGCGTTAACAGGTCGGGACATACTAGCGCGTGCAAAGAATGGAACAGGAAAGACGGCGGCATTCACCATCCCCACACTAGAAAAAGTAAATGCCAAGACCAATGCCATCCAAGCTCTAATCTTGGTGCCGACAAGAGAACTAGCATTACAAACATCGCAAGTATGTCGCACCTTGGGGAAACATTTGGAACTTCAGATCATGGTGTCGACTGGTGGCACAAATCTTCGTGATGACATTCTCCGCCTCAATGAGACTGTACACATCATTGTCGGAACGCCCGGCAGGATCTTAGACCTTGCTAGCAAAGGAATCGCCGACCTCACTTCTTGTCAAACGTTCATCATGGATGAAGCCGACAAACTTCTCTCACCCGAATTTACCCCTGTTATTGAACAACTTTTGAGCTTCTGTGCAAAGGATAGGCAGGTCATGCTCTTTAGCGCAACATTCCCCATTATCGTGAAGACATTTAAGGTATATTAACTCAAGTTTTTTTTGGCTCGGTCTCGTCTCTAAACATTTACAGGATAAACACATGAGTCAACCATACGAAATCAATCTAATGGACGAGCTCACTCTTCGGGGTGTGACACAATATTATGCCTTTGTTCGTGAAGATCAGAAAGTCCATTGCTTACACACACTGTTCTCCAAACTCCAAATCAACCAGTCGGTTATCTTCTGCAACTCCACCAATCGAGTGGAGCTACTTGCGAAGAAAATAACCGAACTGGGCTTCTCGTGCTACTATTCCCACGCACGCATGCTTCAGCACAATCGCAACCGCGTCTTCCACGACTTCCGCAATGGCGTTTGCCGTAATCTCGTTTGCTCCGATCTCCTCACCCGTGGTATCGACATTCAGGCCGTGAACGTTGTTATCAATTTCGACTTTCCAAAGAATGCAGAAACCTACCTGCACAGGATTGGCAGATCAGGCCGTTACGGTCATCTTGGTATCGCCATAAACCTTGTCACTTGGGAAGACCGTTTCAATCTCTACAAGATTGAGCAAGAACTTGGCTGCGAGATTCAGGAAATTCCTGCGCAAATCGAGAGGAGGCTTTACGTCAACGAGAACCCAGAAACCGTACCCCGTCCGAATCCGAGTACTCAAGTTCAGCAGTCAACTCGTGATCAAACCCAGAATCGTGGTCCTCCTCGACACTACAACAATAATAACAACGGAGCTCCACGGCGAAATGGTGGTCCCAACCAAGGACAGCGTGGTCCACCAAGGCAGCAAGAGCAGTTGCCAATGACTTTAGTTTAGTTTCCTCGTTTTCATTAGGCGTTTTCGGTGTTCGATGATAGTTAGTCCAACGAATGGCTCTTCACAACTTGCTTCTGGTTGCCAGGGCTACTCTGACGACTTGCTTACGGATATACTTCTACATGCATACTTTCTCACACACTTCGACCATTATTTGCTACCCACATCTCCATTAAAACTTCAACACTTTCTCTCATGACACGGCTTTTCATTGTGTAACGATTCTCGACTTGAAACATTTCAAACACTGACTATTCTGAAGTGGATCGAAACACATCCTTTACCCCCTGACAACTCTCAATTCAGTTAGCGTTAACACCTCACTCTACAAATTGCTCCTATAAAGGACGACACGGCTCATACACGACCTAAAGAACCACTACGCTGACTTCAGCAATCATCCGAATCATTCACCCTTATTTCACCACTTCCCCTACATGTATATTTTACACATGACAGCCAGATTTCGCAAGGATCATGACTTCCGCGGACGATCGATCTCATGGGTGGTCTCCAACGAAGTGGGGTTTGTCTTGGAAGTTTTGGCCATGCATTTGCACATCATACGGTTTCAGCAAGGCGTTGTGGCGTTAACACTCGAGCTTGATGAGACCTAGCAACCAGTTTAGTCATGTGCTAACCATATGGCGAGGTTGCCCAACGTCTCTAAGAGATCGATGCGCAACCATTATCTGTTATGTCGAAACAAAGCGGTGTAACATTATATCCTGATCTCCCCACGGTCTCCACAAATCTTCTTCATTTGATGAACTTGGATACCCCTGACAAACGGTGTCAGCTTCCGGGATTGACGACCTTACAACCTACACACCGGAAAACACAAAAGACAAAACTAAAAAAATATTTTTTTCTTTGAGGAGGACAGTTTGAAGAGGGGGGTAACTTTACAGCATGTCGAGTTGTTCGTGCCTGGGGTTTTGTAGACCTGGCAAAAACAATCATGTAATTCTTGTTTACCTTTCTGACAACTAAAGACAATTTCCTGCCCACTTCGGCCTTTTCTCTTTGCGCGTTACTGTGATGAGATCCTGCACAAATGTATGATCCGGATTTGATATTTCCATTTGTCGTGTATCGCGGTAGTTGTACTAATCTTAATATGCCCTCCAACGGCGCTGTATAGGCGAGCTGCATAGCACTACATTGCATTGCATTATATGTTAGCTGGCTATGAGTGTAGGTAATCCGCACGTGGAACAAGTAGGGGTCGAAGCTCTGAAAGGATGAAGAGCGGTGTATGGGTGATGGATATGACTGAATCACAGAGCTACAGCAAGACTAAAGATGATGGTAGAGGACGGCGTGGAAGCAATATGAGATGACGTTTCTTGGTTCTGGAGTCCCAATGCAGAAAACGAAATCGAAATCGAAATGGGTGGTATAGAAATCTCTGATCTTTCTCTGTGAATGAAAGAAGGTAGACCAATAATGAGCCTTGCTCTGAGCTGAACGCTGCACTTCGCATATCTTGCTGCACAATGGGGATGACGGTTATGAGAAATCCGGTGCTGGGAACGATTGAGGTTACGAAGCACAGTTTCCTGGGCTTTTTTAAAAAGGGTCAGGTGGCATCTGTATTGCTTGCTGCCTGACTTGGTTGGAGGTTATTATCTGTTTGCACTGCAGAATGAAAGTTTCTTTGCTTTAATACGATGTGATGTGCGTTTGCCAAGCAAGGGTAGAGTTTGAATTGTTTGGTTTGATGTGGTGTCGCAGTATCACAAGTCCAAAAGCCACCGAATTTCGAGGCATGAGTTTAAGGTTGTTGAACCCGTTGTTTACTTCGATTCAATTCGATTCGATTCGATTCGAAACATCACGTTACCGTTCTCTCGTGTCTGCAACGTTCCTGTGTACCTGTATATGTCTGTCTTCTACATATAACGTATAGCGAATGACAGCGATTGTGGTCTTGAAACTCCGAGTGCCATTATGGATTCTTCGTTGCAGGCTCCGTAACGTTGAGAATTGCCCGCAAGCCACGACGCCGAGCTATTTCGTGCAGAGTGAATAATACACACGAGTGAGTCAAACGAAGAAGTCGACCATTATCCCAATCGGGTAATACCATATTAGGAAAAGCATCGTGCGATGCGCCCTGTGTGAAAGCGCCTTCTTATTGGATGAACACACAAAGCTACCGACAAAACGCTATAAATACGCCTACACATTGCTTGGCATAGAAGTGGGGGAAAGCTAGCTGTAACGAGGCTTCGCTTGTTTCTGGCTCTAACCTCTTGTGCTGTCAATCCAATCCTTTCTTCCTCGCTTTTCCCTAGCCAGTCTTTCTATCATATCGGCTCCGCCGGTGCAAGGCTTGGCGGGGAGCTGATGTAGAGGACCGAAGTTACTCCCTATCACCGCGGTCACTTGCTTGAAAGATAGGGTAAAAGCCATGCACTAAACTTTTGCGCAGCGATTGCTCGACACCAGGATCGCTCGATGTAACCACCTGAGAGCTCCATGTCCATGTAGCTGGTAAGCCCCTCATGAAAATGTGTGTACGAGCTTTAAGAGAACGGGGAAAACATTAATTTTCTCCTCCAATGTCATTCGAGTATCGTCTGGCCACACCTTTTTTTCCAGGACTACTAAAAGATTCTTCTCCAGCTTTTATCTTGTCATCTTTTGCCTCCATAGTCCGCACTTCAGTTCTTTACTGTTGATTATTACTCTATGTTGTTCGAATTCTCATTGTGAACTCACACCCTACTACATCACATCTTCTCAAGCTCATTTTCCACTTTTCAACCCGCCTTTGTTGGCTCAATTCCTCCTCCAGCCTCGCAAGGCCGCTCTTCCCGTCAAGCTTGCCCTTTTGTCGTGATCCGAGCCCGCACGAGTGGTACTTTTTTGTGGGAAGATTCATCGCATACTATCTGGTATGTTTAAGAAATGCTCTCCGTAAATGAGCCTGGTTTCAACCGCAATTTTTTTATTCGAATAGTATCATGGCCTCAGCGAAGCATTGTATCAAATGCACAGAAACCATAAAATCGTGCTGACCCGATTTCAATGTAGGCACTTGCCCGCTTCTGAACTTGTATGGAGTCCTGCTCCTCTCACCACTCCTTTCTCCCTTATTGCCTATCCACTATCGAGACCGACTATCTCGAGTCTTTCTTGCCTTTCGAAAATTCCTTGTTCTTACCCCTGCCGCTGGAAATCGACTCGGATTACTTCCTTTATGCTGACCCTACTACTGCTGCGCCTGAGACTGGCATAGCCACCAGCACCTTAGCCAACAACTTGAGGCATAGCACATTTTTCGAATCTACACAGCATGTTTCGCCCTTGCCTTCAAGTGCATCTTACTGTGCTTATCAACTCACAAACACGGCGGCTTCACAATCAGGGATCAGCGCAAACTCCTCGAACCTGAGCTCTCCTGCCGTGCGCAACTTTCTTCAACAATGTCCTCAGAACTGGGTTGACTCACATGCGGGCGCCAGCGTGGATTCAGTACCTCTTAATGACGACAGTCTCTATTACAATCTTTCTTATCCCCTGAGCCACGAGCAGTTACAAAATAGCTTTTCTTATGGTTTGCCTTACCTCTCCACAACCTTCTATCCCTGTAAGGTTTCTAACATGTGCCAACAGACCCCACCACCACGTTTCAGCCTTATCACACCACGATGATGCCGCATCCTGACCCCCTTTATGCGCAACAATTATCCCTTCCTCAATCATATCCTCCTCAACCGACTTCCCCCGGTCTCGCTTATGTCTCCGCACATAGCCTGAAGCGGACCAGCTCGAATAATCCCAAGATCGTAAGAAGCCAATCTCCATATGCTCAAAAATGGCAGCCATACACAATACCGGGATCGCGCCAATTGATTGTCCCTTCCAACGACCACCAAGCCACTTGTTCAAGTCCTGATGGCGAAAGTATTGAACTTGAGCACGAAGGAAAGGAAAAAAGCCGCTGCCAACTCCCAGAGTGTGGCAAGATCATCAAGGACCTCAAGGCTCACATGCTAACACATCAAGACGAACGGCCGGAAAAGTGTCCAATTTTCAGTTGTGAATATCACAAGCGTGGATTTGCCCGTAAATACGACAAAAATAGACATACTCTTACACACTACAAGGGGACTATGGTTTGCTCATGGTGTCCTGGCAGCGGAACATCGGCAGAGAAATCTTTCAATCGCGCTGATGTCTTCAAACGCCACTTGATGACTTATCATGGTGTCGAACAAGCCATCCCCAGTGGACGCTTGAAGAAGTCACCACCTGCAATATCTGCTCTGACCCCGTTTTTCCCTGGTGGTGCAGCTGCTGGTAAATGTCCAACCTGTGGTGGTCTATTCCGCAATCCAACAGAACTCTATGAACATCTCGACGACTGTGTATTATTGCATGTGCAATATCTCGACCAAGGCGAGTCTGTCAATGAACGTCACCTCAAAGCCATGAACGGCGACGAAGCCGTGCAAGCAAAGTTCTCGCGGAACAAGATTTCCACTGTTACGTCATTCTCGAATGTCGATGATGCTGATTCCTCTGACGAAACTGGTCCGATACAAGCAGACGGGGGCCGTTCTTCACGAGGCCAACGACCCGGTATTACCTTTAGGAGAGGTAACGTTCCTCCCACCATAAAACCCACACGGTGTAGAAAGAAGGACTGCCCGGTAGGGTGGGGCTATGTCGCCGATAACATGCGGGTGAAGAAGCAAGTCCTGGCAGCATTCGACGGGCAGAGGCGTTTGGTGAAGGACGACATGATGCTTGGCAGCGACTACGAAGTCCGCTCTCGTCTTTCTGGTGGTGATACAGACGCATATGTTACGGATCTGGATGTGCTGAGTTTGAGACGTGCAGACGGCTTCTACGGTGCTACGGATGCAGAAAGAGGGCCTTGGGTCCCGGATAATGTTCTCGATGCTGAGATTGCAAGAATGATGGCCCCTGGAGAGCCTTGATGGGGAAAGTGCCGGGAGGTTTGATGGAGGATTATCCATCCAACGATGATGTGAAAATTATGGTAGATATGGATGGATGATATGGATGATTTGGTCTTTCAATACTTAGGCGACTCTGTAAGGATTCCCTTGTAGTGATGTTATGGTCAGTTCTCAGTGATATTTGTAATTTTGTGCCATTTTGAGGAAAAACAATGTTATTTCCCAGTCATTCTGTATAGCCTGATTGTCTCCAACAGTTCCTGCTCGTCAATGAATTTAGATGGTAATGCCAGAGCAGCCTCCACCTAAAAGCATGCATCAAAAAGCGGAAAACATCATACCAGCAATCACGCGACCATCATCATCTCGTGACAACAGGATGCAGGATGGAGTTAACAAGCCCTAAGACCGAACACAACTGTCGATGAGCAACATACAATCTTGCATTTACATCATCTCTTTTCCCCTTTTTATTGTAACTAAAATCATGGCCTCCGACGACTATCTGAGTGTTACCGGTGTGCTCTAGCAACGAGAGGGGATCTTTACAAACTGACCCTAAAATAGAACCACCCAAGTTTGATCTCGAATCGTACATTGCCAATTATGAAGGTGATTACCATTATACACGTACTTGATATCGGTACTAACTCGACTTCTCAGGTCCAACTCGACTCGATCGTCTGATATTCATCGGCAAACACTCTTGTTACCTCTCCGTAGAAGCCTTCCGCAATGCCGTCGCAGAAGTCAAACGCGGTCGAAATATTCCAAAGTACAATGAGATCATGCAGCACATCAAAGAAACTCGTCAGGAAGATACACTTGGTACAGTTGACACAGACTGGGTGGAGTCGAAGCAACGTCAAGTGGCAGCCGAGACGGAGCGCCTGGAGCTTGAGTTGAAAGGATACAAGAACAACCTGATCAAGGAGAGCATACGAGTAAGTGCTCCCCAAGCTTACAACTCCAAAGCCACTGATTCCAACCCACCAGATGGGCAACGAAGATCTCGGCGCCTTTTATTACGAAATCGGTGACTACCCCGCCTCCTTCAAAGCCTACTCTCGCATGCGCGAATACTGCACAACTCCGAAACACCACGCCGAGCTCAATCTCAAGCTGATCCTCGTCTGCATCGCCCAAGACAACTGGCTCGCCGTCCAATCCAGCATCTACAAAATCCAAGGCCTGAACCTGCCCGACCCGGAAACACCCCGCATCCTCCCGGCGACACATCCAGTCCTCGGCCTCGCACAGATGAGCACAGCGAACTACAAAGGCGCGACGACCTCCTTCCTTGCCACGGATCCAGCCTTCCTCGCCTTCGACGCCGCCTCCCCAAACGGCAGCACAAGCACTGCGCTCTCCTTCCCACACACCGTGCTCACGGGCAACGACGTCGCAGTCTACGGCGGGCTGTGCGCACTCGCCACGCTCTCCCGCTCCGAGCTGCAATCCCTGGTTCTGGAGAACACGTCCTTCCGCCAGTTCCTCGAGCTCGAGCCGCACGTGCGCCGCGCCATCGCCGCGTTCTGCGCGAGTAAGTACACGGCGTGTCTGGGCGTCTTGGCGGCGTACGAGGCGGATTGGCGGTTGGATCTGCATCTCGCGCGGCACGTGACGGCGCTGTACGCGGCCATCAGGCGGAAGTGTCTGGTCGAGTTCTTTGCACCGTTTAGTTGCGTGTCGCTGGATGCCGTTGCGGCTACGTTTCCTCCACCCGCGGGGAAGGACGGATTGGGCATGCAGGGTGAGTTGGAGGCGTTGATTCGCGATGGAGCGCTGGATGCGAGGATCGATGTTGTCAAGGGGACGATGGTGTGTCCGACTAAGGATGCGAGGCAGGAGGTGCATGAGAAGGCGTTGGTGGCGGCGAGGGAGCATGAGAGGGCGCTTAGGTTGAGGTTGTTCAGGGCTAATTGTTTAGAGAGGGGGTGGGAGGTCAAGGGGCCGAAGTCGTTGCAGCAGGGGTCGATGGGTAATGGGACAGGGTTGGAGAGGGATAGAGAGGATTATAGAGGTATGGATATGAGGGGTGGACGAGACGGTGGTGGTGGTGGAGGTAGGTGGCGTGGTGACCGGGAGCGCATGAAATGAAATACGTTGGGTGGAGCGTACAAAAGTATAGAGATGGTTCATGAACGTTACGACACAAGCTTTGCTGCAGCTATTCGCAGAAAGCCGAGCTGGGAGCTGGGGACGAGCGCAGAAAGAGATTCACAGGGAGAGCACAAGGCTTTTCGCTAGAAGTTGCTTAATCCTATGACCCCTAAGCTGTCAATCATGCTCACTTAGGCCGTAGCCGGTTCCGTTAATAAATAGAGATAATCTCACAGCGTTCAGCACTGTTTTCTCGACGCCTTTTCGTCACATGAAGCCCTTAGGGGCGTTGCTGTTAGTCTCATCGGCCACGCAACGCCAACCATTTCTTCGGTTCACATGAATCGAGCAACGAGCGATGTCTCGCGGAGCTGATCCTATTGTATCAAGAGATCGCGGCTCTGGAGCATATCAAGGTATATGCGCCATTATTCCTGTATGTCCCGCTATAATTCCCGTCATTGTTGCATACATCGTTATCGCGTTGTATCGTACAATCGGGAGTGGATATGTATTAATACGGTTCCAGAATATCCCATCGGAGAGGCGCGCATGAGATCGTTGGCGTTTTCTTAGGGCAGGTCGTTCTTCACCACTTTTTTGTATTGAAGCTTCCAGAAGGAGTGCGTGGCGGTTAAGATGCGGCAGCCTCTCTACTCTCAATCGGATTCGTGTGAGAAAGCATAATTCCCCTAGAAGCGAGTGTATCTGGGTCCAAGGATACCGCCAAACCTCCTCAGCACCAAGGCGTAGTACACAACTCCAAAGACGGAGCCTCCAATGTGACCAGCATGGGCGACTCGAGAATCAGTCGCGTTAAGATAATAAGCATCATAAAGGAAGTAAGCGGGCACAAGGACCCAAAGCGGCACAGGAACAACGGCCATCAGTAAGACACGAGCGTTCGGCATCAGACATGCGGCCGCACTACCGACACCCATGACCATACCGGATGCGCCCAATGCGCGTGCTTGGGTATATTCTGCTCTGCCTTGGCTCTTTTCGTGATATAACCAGCCAATGCTTCCGAACAAAGCAGAGCCCGCCAGCAGTGACGCCATTTGGCTGGGTGGAAGGGCGAGAGAGGCGTACGAGGAGAAGGCGTGAAGACTGAACATGTTCCCGAGCAAGTGGTAGAAGCTGATATGACTGAACGCCGAGGTAATCAATGTCCAGTATTTCCCATTGTTGACGTCGCTGAGCTTCAGCGTGAAGTTATCGTCGAGGAACTTTCGCACTCGTCTTGTGTTCCAGCTTGAGATGACGTTGCCGCGGCCGGCATTGCCTACGCCCCACGAGCCCATACTGTAACCCCAGGCTGCAAAGATACCTACGCTGCCGCCGATGCAGGACCATATTAGTGCTCGGTTGGTTTGGTAATTGCGCATGGATGAGTAGTATCTGCGACCCGAAAGTTGGCCTGGTATGCGTATCATGACGTCGGATGTGTGCCGTAGGCCAGTGGAGAAGAGATGCGACATGATGAAGGGATGAGGTCGTGGTCTCTTTGCAGCCGGGTCTAACTTGACAATCGTCCTGTCCTACCCGAAATATGTACTCAACAGTAAAACAGGCGCAAGAAACTGCTGTACATGCCTGCGGAAATAAAGTCGTGGTTGAAAGTGCAAAGTGAGTGGAGGGAGAGCCGTTGCGGGAAGTTGGCATACGGTCAAACGTGGGCGTGGGCACAACTCCCCCATTAATTACCCTCGAATATGCTTGTTTGGACGTCAAAAACTCCAACCTTCCTTCCTTCACCATCATGATGTGAACATTTATGGCCAATTTTACTACTTGCTGCTACATAGGATATCGTGTCGGCAGCAATGGCGAGCGGTTCTTGCAGTTTAGGAAAGAACACTTCGCATGATGCTCTTGCTCCATCTGTGCAACTGCCTTTCAAAATCTGAACGACATCAATAAATCTTGCTTACACTTTACACTTGCTAATCTGCCTTGCTTCACCAAGTTCCATTATTTTACGAGAGACTGGCTTCTAGTAATGCCAAAGTCCATTAATATGCATTCACGAAGGATTAACTATGATCGCTCGAGTGGTCAGGTCTTCACCGAGCAGACAGTCCCGGCGCGTCCTCGTCAAGCACATTGGGCCCCTCGCATTTCCGGAAGAGGCCCAAAGGCAGGTGGCACATCGCCATTGGAGACCGTGGCGGAACGAGAAGTGTTGCGCAATATCGAATGTATCACTTCTGAAGCTTTGGTCGAATTGCCTCGACGACTGGGTGACCGCTTGTGGAAAAGTCTCGTTCGTTT
>Ga0160429_1001591_pt1 | contig 12468 bp, 12 predicted proteins | sample SolpanmetagenomR_FD_108199 | JGI IMG/M metagenome (GOLD analysis project Ga0160429, IMG submission 108199) | Solar panel surface microbial communities from Lawrence Berkeley National Laboratory, California, USA - R | ecosystem: Engineered > Built environment > Solar panel > Unclassified ... | reverse complement strand
GAATGTTCGTCAGGTCAAATATTGTACCCTCAGCTGTGCACACAGGATGCTGGAATGGCTGTAGAGAAACGGCGCAGAAATTATAAGGCAGTCGGCGAAAGGATGCGCCTGGGATTTTCGACTTAGCCAGGCCAGAACCTGCGCTTGCAGAAAACTGATCCGCACTCGACCATTCAGATTGAGTAATGTATAGTTTGTCCGTTCCTGGAATGACAGTTAGCGGGTGAAGTACGCAAAAATAATGTTCGCTCACCAACCTTTCCCCATGATCACGAAGCTGGAGAAAGCAAGAACAACTGAAAGCTGACATGCAACAATGTCCATCGCCAAGCAAAATTCAGCCTTATTGTATCAGGCCTTCAGAAGGTAACCCGCCGTTTAAACCGCACACGCAGTCCTTTCTCAATCTGCTCTTATTACTTTCAATATCTTCATCACCAAAGAACAATGCCACAAGACCTCACCATATCGTCAACATTACCTTTACCTTCGGGTGGGAAGATCCCAATCTTTGGCTTCGGTACTTGTCAGTCCACTGTCTGTACACAAGCATGCCTTCATGCGATGACAAATGGCTATCGTCACTTAGACACTGCACAAATCTACCAGAACGAAAGTGAAACTGGTGTAGCCATAAAGCAAACTTCCGTCCCTCACTCAGAGTTGTTTATCTGCTCAAAGCTCTGGGAAAAAGACCTGGAAACCGGTGAGCCAACTTTCACTCGTGAAGGGGCCATCGCTGGAGTGAACAGTAGTTTGAAAAAGCTGCAGCTGGATGTGATCGACCTATATCTCTTACACGTTCCACGTCCCGGATCTAAAGCGCGACACCAAGCCTGGTTAGGACTGCAAGACTGTGTGAAACAAGGCAAGGTCAAAGCCATCGGTGTGAGCAATTTTTCCCCGAATGCAATTGAGGCACTCATGAAAGAGGAGGACGTGGACACACTGCCGGCCGTAAATCAGATTGAGTTCCACCCATTCCAACAGCAGAAGAAGCTCTTGGAGTACTGCAAATCAAAAGGAATCGTAGTCGTTGCTTATTCGCCGCTAAGTCAGGGGACAAGACTGCAAGATCCCGTTATTGTCGAAATTGCGAAGAAAATGAACAAGACTCCAGCACAGATTGCCCTTCGATGGTGTCTACAGAAGGGAGTGGTCATCATACCTAAAAGTGATCGTGAGGAGAGAATCAAAGAAAATGCTGGGATATTCGGGTGGACCTTGGATGACAAAGACATGCACGCCATCGATGCCTTAGATGAAGGTCGGAAAGGCAATATTGGCGAATGGGACCCGTATGCTTGGGAGTCGTAAGAGCGACAGTCGAGCCTCTGCATTTGAGGTATTTACAGGATCCGCACAGAACAAACATAATTCGTACGCCTGACGATATATACCACAGCGTGTTTGGTGGGAGAAAACATGGTTAGAGGGGTACTGGACATTCAGTAACATGACGCATCAATGCCAAAAGAAAGATTGTTAATTTCGTTCACGATTCAATGCAGTTTCACCTTTTTGATGATTTCGATCTATTGCAACCTCCACCTGCAACACTTTTTTCCTTTTCAAACATACTCACTTTTTCCATCATTATGCAAGTGTACGCTCTTCTTTGTCGACACTTTCTGTACAGTGTTACTGCCGACAAAACACTAAAGCCGCGACGGACCTGCGACGGCAAGAAGATGTACTGCAATGCGTGTCTAGCAGCAAGACAACAACCGGCGCAGGAAAACACACTGGAAAACTGCCTGCAATTACTTGAAGCTCTCCAAATCACTGAGACCCACGAAGGACATGACCCTGGAAAGGCCAAGTCAGCCCCAGTGAACGATCTGGATAAACTACTGGAAGGGCTGAGCTTGCAAGAAGACATCGATTCCATAATCCAAGCACTACAGCACAAGTTGCGACTAGATGTGGACACATTCGTGGAGAAACATGGCGAAGATGCCACCATTGCAATCGTCAAGCACGCGTTGAAAACATGGGAGAGCAAACAAATCGTATAACATTAACACAGCAATGCATCTAGTGTGCTTTGATTTCTTCGCTTCTCAGTGATGCCGTGCGCTTGATCGTGGTTGTGCATATCACACTCACATCCACCTTTCACGCATTCTCTATATAAACATAACACACTGGACTCGTGCCTTCTCATTTCCTCCTTGTGTCGAAAAACCCTTCGATTTATCCAACTTCCACTCAGGTTCAAGAAATCGCAAAGATGGTTCTCGTCGACATCGTCGCTTTTTGCTGCCACCACTTCTTGTACCAAAACCACTTGGAGAACCATCCAAGTCTTCCCATAGACATGACGACCCCATACTGCCCCGAGTGCAGCGCAGCGCTGGCGCTGCAAACACTCTCGCAGGACGAGATGGCTCCTCTCTTCGAGGACTACTCCGCAGCGATGGCACTGCAAGCGATGTCATCGGATTCTGATGCAGGATCGAGCTGCCGGGATACCAAAGAGGTTAGTGATCTTACCCAAAGCGTGCAAAATTTGAAACTCAACCGACCGCGAAAGCCCAATCGTCTATGAACCGGTTGAAGGAACTGAACTGGAGCTTTCGATGGAGGTGTGCTCTGTGGAGGACTATTCTATCCAGGGAAAAATGTTCGACAAGATCCGTGAGATTAGGGAGGACCCGGGCGAGCATTAACGTTCGCAACGCTCTTTAACTGTGGGCATCGCGATCCAGCTCTGGGATGTCAGAGAGGATCAACGAGAGGTCGTGATCGCAGACATCCTGTATGTTTTCGGATTCACGGAGTTGAACGAAGTCCTCCACATGTTAGAGTGCACAGGGTTCTCGTGATGGCGGAATATTATTATTAGTTGGTATTACCACAGTTTGTGAATGGGATGAAGTTGAAAAGGATTTTTTTTTATTAAGTACACTTTGTAAGCTCGTTGAGAGTGTTCAAACAGAGCAGATAATCAGCACAGAAAAACGCCGCTGCACAAAACTAATTCCAGACCCCCATCCACATCTGCTCTGACATGAAAATCCCGACTGAATTGACATGATGCCCATACTGCTACAGACCATCGTCCATGCTAAAGTTAGATGCAAAACTTCTTAAACCTGTAGGCGTTTGTATTTTCGCACATTTTGCCAATCTCGCATTCCACGGCTCTTGAGAATGACCCCAGATAGCTGGCATAGGCTCGTTGGAATTGTGGAGCAACGTTTTTGGTATCCGTGTCGGTACGGATGAAACCCAAGATCCGCTCGATAATGTAAATGAAACACCTCATAGCATCCACGAGGAAGGCTGTACGGCCTGGCTCGTTGCACAAATCGAGAAATAGATTTGCGACCTGCAAAGTCACCTCGCTCATGCTGTGATGTCTATTTTTGACACGTTTGGCATTCTCGTCTTCGAGGCGTTCCATCATGACTTTGAGGCGTTTTTCATACCACTGGCCAGCAACATACGGAATTTCTGAGGCGATAGTAGTGGAAACCTCAGCCAGTGCGTCAAAAGCTGCCTGCATCTTATCGTGGATATCGATTTCGGAATAATTTGGCAGGTATGGAAGCGAGCGAGTGTACACACGCTGCTTGATTTCGAGAGGAAGAGAGTTGAAGTTGGTTTTGGGCATCACAGTAATACCGATGTTGCTAGCGGATGTAGAAGCTGTCGAGCCTGTACTGCTCACGATAGCATGGTTGTTGATCAGATTGGTCGGAGTAGTAACCGAGGCGTTGCTGGTATCACTGAAGGTATCGCTGGTGTTGCTCATAATAGCATTGGTTTTGGCAGCTTTGTTGATAGCAGCCTGCTTTCTCGCTCTGCGGGTTGCGGCGTTGACCATGATTGCAGTGATTGTAACAGATGGTAATAATGGTAGTGATAGTGATGCTAATAATGGTAGTAATGTAAAAAGGGTATTATATAGTTGTATGGAGAGGTTTTGTATAGACAGATGATTATCAGCTGGAGAAAGTGATATTGAGAAGTCTTTTTTGTTTCAAACAGAAGGCAGGAGGAAGTCGCTACTTATAGAAATGGCAATTGCTTTGCGCTCAGACAAGCTGACCGTTTGTGCTATTATTTCTCGGCGAACAGCTATACCGAATGTCTGAGCGCAAAGCGATGGTTCTTTGTGATTCATTTGCCAGGTCTTCGCATACGGTGAAGTCGATGAAACCGCTAGAGTTGACAGCCAGTAGAACGTGGAGTGAATGAATTGTCCCAACGTAGTCGGAAGAAGCCTGATCGCCACACTGAAGCGTGATTTTCAATTTCGAAGTATTTCATTGAGGACTTCTCGAGTAATTTCATGTTTCATTGCGATAATACATCACATTCGCAATCCGAGATTTTTTTAAAGCCGTGGAACAGTATCCATATGCTTGTTGTGAATGGGTCGATCTTGCTTCAATCGTTCTTAGAGTAGCCAAGGTCCTACTTGTCAACCTATCACAGTGATTTGGATAAGTGCTACCCCTCAGAGGACGACCTGTACAATTTTACACCAGCAAAGATGGTCCCGATAGCAAGAGGAAACCCAACTAGAGCCATAGTGATACGCCGCGCAAACGTTCGATCTCCTTCGTTCATGGTCTGCCCTTCTCTCCTGATGCCATCTCTCAACATCTGAGGTGTTGTGGCGCTGAGCTCTGAGATGAGATGTCCCATTGAAGGTCCGGACAAGGATGGTTTGTGTTGTGCGCCTGCGAGTGAAGATTCATCTGGTTTACCTTGCGGCGCTTTGAGATGTGTCCTGCTGTAGGATATGTAGCGTCGAGACATTGTCGCCGCCGATGGAGCAGAAAACAGTCTCGCGTGCATAGCCTTTTGCAGGAAGTTAATCATTCTCTTTCTCTCTAATGTCTCCCAATTTGATGTACAAGTTCCGGATTACAGGATTGGATGACTTTATTACGCGGGGAGGTGTGTACAAAGCCGGTCGGACTTATTGACTTGTAGTCATTTGCCGCAAACCCCTGGAGAATTACAGGCCAATTAATACGAGCACTTCCGCGAACATTCATGAGTAAAAATAGATTTCATTGCTACAGACCAGCTGCATAAGCACCAGATGACCACCCAAATCGCTATGTATATGTTTTCTAACATTCGTGACTTCAGCTTTGAGTCCCTCATATCCAGGCTGTTTCCTCCAAAACCGCCCATATGCTGCGGTTCTAGAGCACTTTTTCTCCAGGATGTAGGCGGAACCATGTAATGATGCTTGAGCGAGACTGCGCTCCTGGAGATTTTATTATTGTCGGAGAGAATGAGATCGGTGAGGTGATGCTGCGACGAGAAGGTCCACCATTGAACCCAGGGGAGATAGGAGTTCCGGCCGGTTTGTACTGAGCTGCAAACCGGAATGCGGCTTCTGAGCTTCGCTTAGCCTCCTGTCGGCCCATGCGGTCGCCAAAGTTACGCGTTCCCAATATGTACTCCCGCGTATTCGGATGCACGATAGGTCGGCTGATTTTCAATGGTACGCGTGGTTCACGAGATTCTTCTGCAGGAGTCGAGAGGCTCGATTGAAGCCTTGACTTGCCGCGAAGTGTTCCATACTGCCAAGCGAAATTCTTCTCAATCTTTGAGCACATTCTTTTAATCGGTCTCTTGCGTTCAATCGATCGATTGGTGGTTTTGGCCAGCTTTGGCTTCACGATTTTACGCGCAGGTTGCTCATCTTGCTCTTTGTAAGTAGTAGCGGAAGGACTAGAAGGAGAAGTAGATGCAGGCCACTGTCTCAATGGAAGACTCTCAATATCGTTGGGGGGCTTGCGATTTCTGCGAATGCGGCTGACAATTGAGTGCGCAGTAGAACCCCGTTCAGCCGAGTAAATGTAAAAGACCCAAACCGTAAAGAGGGCAATAGAAATACCACCTAAGCGTATCATTAATGATCTTGGTCATACAGGGTGTATCACTAAATGTAAACTTACATCCAATACCGAGGATAATAAAAAATCTTCCATTGCCTGAGTTGTACATCAACGGATTCGACATTGTCGCCGCTTTCAAATTTGAGACGGACTTTTGATAAAATGCGAAAGGGCAGGCCACCTGCGAGGTGAAGAGCGGACAAGTAATATGAAGGGACAGGTGAGTAATGAGTGATTGCTCCTATGCAGGTGGATTCATAGTATATTATAGTATTGCACATAAGACAAGCTCCACGCAACTGCTTTGTCAAACCCAATCCCCAGAATAGTACAAGCTTGACCAAACTAAATTGGAATCAGGAGTATCGTTTCCATTTTGAGACACAGCTTGTTTGTTTGATGTTGACTGTTAGATAAAGGTGTTTTCCTATCCGTAGCGGCCGTGTCTCAAATGGCCAAACAATGATCACGGCACGAGAAATTTCAAGTATCGGCAAGCAAGTTAGAGTGTCACAACCAGCAACCAGTTGCATGTTTCCGTGGAATATCACTGCATGATACAACCTGACAATGAATGACTCCACTCAAGCGGTGCCCTGCCTACAAGCAAACATGTTTGGCTCCAAGAACAATGCCTGATGCGCGGCAGGTGCGGCCTCTTGTGCTACTTAGGGAAATACCGGAAAACTTGGTTGCTCAACCTTCGACAGAATAACAGGCAAGAAAGAAAGAAAGAAAGAAGGAAAGAAGCAGCAGGGGCTGTGTCTCTCCATAGTGTGATAAGTCAGTATCTACAAAGTCAAGGAGAGAGACTCAGCAGCGGGGCACTGCCAAGGTTAGGCCAGGCCAAGGCCTAGGCTGACATCATTCGGGTTATACGTCTCTTCCCTCCTTCTGCATTCCATCCTCTAAAAAAACATCATCAAACCCGTCCTTTCGAATTCCTAACATTCATCCGCCAAGTCCTCGTAAGGCAGATACAATTCAGATTACAGAGTTCAAACAAGTCGCTATCATGTCAGGCTGGGATAACAACAACAACCAATACCCTCCCCAGGGCCACCAGTCTTACGGCGGTCAGCAAGGCTACGGTGGCCAACCGCAGGGACAAGGTTATCAGCAAGGTCCTCCTCCTCAAGGTCAATACTTTCAGGGAGGTCAGCAAGGCTATGAGCAACAAAGCCAGTACGGACAGCAGCAATACGGTGGTCCTCCCCAACAGTACGGCGACAATCAATATGGCCAGCAAAATCAGTACGGACAGCCGCAGCATCATCACAGCGCACCTCAGCAAACTCAACAAGGTTATGGAAATGAGGCGAGTTACGGTGGTCCTCAGGGTGGCCCATACGGCCAGCCGCAGCAGTACGACCAGAACGGCGCTCCGATGAATGCTGCAGAAGGAGATCGCGGCATAATGGGTGCCTTGGCTGGCGGTGCCGGTATGTTCTGAATTACAGTGTTAAGCAATCCAGCGACTGACGACAGAATAGCGGGTTACGCAGGAGGCAACAAACTTGGTGGCCACAGCATCATCGGAGCTCTCACGGGCGCCTTCTTCGGCAGCAAGGCTGAGGACAAGCTCAAGGATTCGCACCACCACAACAGCGGCCATGGACAAGGCAAGTGGTAATCGCTTGATCATGAAGTTGGATCAAACTCAGATATGTCGGTGTTGGTTTGGTGGATTCCATAGTCATAGATTGATTGGAATGATCGACGGAATGAATAAACGATATCGTGTTTTTTTCCTTCAGAGTTTGGTCTTGATATTGGTTCTTGATTGTTTTCAATCTGCCTACATATTCAAAGTGATTCATTGTACCACAACATTGGAGCAGGAGCACTTGCTCCTATCTTGTCGTTGCACCTCCCTAGCCTCTAATTGGCATAGTGATGGCATGTAGGGCTCCCTAATGGTAGTCCCTCATCTAAGCATAGGTCAACCTTTATGCCACGGATCAAAGTCCAACCAGGCATTGCAACGAGCGCATCTTCGCATCTATCTTCCACTACTTACGCCGGTCCTGTCGTCTTTCTCGGCTCACGAATCATGCAAAAAAGAGTGATACCGGCATCTTCATCTCCATCCTTGCACTCCATCTCTTTCTTCAGCTCAAACCCCATCTTTTCATAAATCTGTACATTTGGTTCCCTCCGACTACTTTCCAAGTAACACTTCCTGCCCTCCCGGTCCGCCAGATCTGTGATCTGCTTAACCATCTCTTTTCCTATACCCTTCCCTTGTGCCTCGGGTAGAACGGTTGCGATGTTGAGAAAGTAGTAACCTTCCGGGTCATCCCACAGTACGCCTTGGGCCACCGCCTGCGCTGATTTCCATATGTAGTAACGGCGAACTATTAGGCCTCCTCGTCCCATATAACGCATGTTCGTGAGCAGTTGTGAAGTCCAGAGCGACCATGACGAGATGTATGTCGTCCAATATGCCGCTGTTACGTAAGAGGACCACGTTACTGCCACTGGCATCGGGGCGAGCGACGGGGGGAGCCAGCATGCCACACCTAGTACAGTGGACGGATTAGGGGAGGAAGGATCCTTTGCGACGTGGAATATGGCGTGTTTGAGACCCCAGTAGCAGCGAGCGCGGAGTGAAGCGCGGTTGCGAGCTGCGGAAAACTGGAGAAAGAGGGGCTTAGCTGCTTTCTAGGGGAGAGGTGGATATAGGTAGTAGATTTACTGTAGCAGGATCAAAAATCCATTTATTGTAGGGGTCGTCTGCGAAGGCTTGCTGAATGCACGTTACTGCGCTTTCGATGTCACCCTCTTGCATAGGGTAAATCTCGATTGCCATGGAGGACAACGTAAAAATCGAATTGTAATTGTAGAGGTCCGAGCCTTCCGGCGAACTGATTATAGTCTTACATTGTAAAGAGGTATTTACAAGTCTCTGCGCTCGTAACAATCACATTTTGACATTACAAAGGTGTGGGTTCGCTGGGCAGCCCTACAAAGGCGGCAACCATGGGAGGACAAACGCTTCTCCCAATCGTTCGCGTGGGTCATCCACATTCGGCACTCATAAAAATAAGACAGCTTGTTTTGAACAAGTAATGAACTCGATGAAACCTCTCCAAGCCATTGATAAGATCACTGCACTTCTAATTCTGCCGTACCAGTCTCCAACTGCTGCAGTCTCGCATCAACAGCATTGACCAGAGTGGAAGTACGAAGTTGTCGAAGCTCGGATCCAATGTCGCTGGCTTCTTCATCTGCGCAGGGAGTGCTACTCATTTGTCCCATGTCCCGTGCCAGTCTGGCCGATCTGTGATGAGAAGGCAGATTGGAGTAGTACTTATCAATAATGGGATGTATCATCACATTCTGCTTGTGTATAGTCAAAGTGGAGTTTGTGGGGACTGTCACCCAATTGTCTGTTCAGTGTCAGAATTTCATGTCCAAAGTTGTTTGAACCACAAACCTCGTTCGAACGTGAGCGGCTCACTAGCCACAAGGACGATGTCGGCGCCTTTGTCACGTCTTTCCATCTTGTATTCGCCCTTCTGGCCTGCTTGTGCTTTCCAGCTCGAACCCGAGGAAAAGAACAAGCTTGCCGCTTCGTCCTTACGGCTGCTGACATATCTTGAACACACCACGCTGTGACCATCCGTGACTGCAAAGTTAAGAAGACTAACGGCATCCTCGGACTTTTGTTCCGTTGGAATTTGAGAAGTGAACTCGTTAATTCTTTGAATCGTTCGAAGAAGAGCTTTGCGAAGTACTGTATGGCTAAAGCCGCCGTCTCCCGGACTGGAGCTCGGATCATACCCTTGCTTCTCCATACTGTCGAGAAATAACGCAAACGCCCACTCCGTATCAGTCGAGCCTTGCACACCCAAGAACCACTTGTCACCAACGCTCGCGGCCAGTTGCCGCTTCACAATATTCCAGCCGCCAATGCCGCCGTTGTGCATCCACATCAAACTGTTGTGGCGGAAAGGATGACAGTTCTGATCCGACAGATTACCCTGGGTAGTTGCACGAACGTGTGCAAACACCAATGAAGACGATGTCTTTGATGCTAAACGCTCAAGATTGAGACAATTCCATGCTGGGATGGTTGACGTGAATATACAGGGATCGGGTCCTAGTTTCGGATCCGTGTAGTAACCTACGCCAAAGCCGTCGCCGTTGTGAGGTCTCCGTGTATCCTGAGGATGTCAGTCACAGAGCTGAATGTCCTAAGCTCGGATATAACTACCAATCTAAGCCTAGAGTCGTATGATTGTGTGAGGATCGAGTGAGCAGGATCAAGTATGAGTGTAGATAAGAGCATCTCATCCCGTCCTTTGTAGACCTGTTCTTCTGGTTGAGTCATAGCATTAAATTGCATTGTAACAGATCTCTTACCAGGAATCTACACATTTTGCCGAACTGGAGAACGATCAAACCTCACAAATCAAGAAGAGCATCAAATGGAAAACTATTCACGCTTGGAAAATGTGGTCAGCGTTTAGTTTTTGATGTTTGAAAGCTTTTCGTATTTTCGATGGCTGTGTTGACTATGATTTTTGGTCTTTGACACCATACAGTATACTGCACATAGACTTCGTATAGTTTTACGTCCACAGTGACCAAAACAGGTCGTTCAGTACATCGGAAGAATTCGTCTGCAAGAAAATCAAGCTACATTTTATTAACAAATACTATCTTCCACCATCATGTGTTGTGTTGTTATAGTCATACAGCACATGCTTTCAGCCCCAGCCGCATGACGCGAGAACATGTGAGCGCCCCTAACCTTGAAAGTTATATATCATTTAAACGGTCAACTGTCCCATGCTGCCTCCCATCCACCACGAAGTTTGCGGTAGCTATGGCAATTGACTTCCGACATACACACTCAAATCTACAACCGATGATCACCAACTGAGAACAACTCCGCTTGCAATGAGTAGGCTACTCTCTGCTAGCTTAGTCCCCGCCGCACGGAGGATCACTCCGGCAGCGTCCCGAAGATTAGCACATAGCTATACTGCTAGAGCTGGTGGACTTCTTCGCACATCACCACATACTCGTCTTGTCAACCTTCAGATATGGCCCGTACGCTCCTCCTCCATCCACAATGTCCCCGCCATCCGAACTATATCTTTCGTTCGAATCGTGCCCAATCTTTTCCTCAAACTCTTACGCCTTCCGGCCATGTTCGGCGGAGCTATGCTAGCTGGCCTCGCATACCTTCAATACCAAGCGTATCAAGCTGGTAACTATGCGCTCGATCTATTCAAGCGTGCTGGAGACTCGGCTAGTACAACGGCTGGTGGATTCCTCGACGGTATTAGCAGCATTGCAGATCAGACACGGAAAGGCTGGCAAAAGACCAAGGATGACATTCAATTACCAGAATGGCTGCAAAATTTAATGAAGAGCGAGGAGGCCAGTGGTGCTGGTGGAGATGGAGGGCCCTCGGGTAGACCACCGCCGCCGAAGCAAAGTGCACCTCATGGACCATCAATGGCTGCAGGCACCGCTACCGCAGCCGCATTCGGATTGACTTCGGACTCGGAAGAAGACTCTAGGTCACGAGAAGTAGCGGCAAGAGATGACCAAATGATGCTCTTGACGAAGAAGATGATCGAGATAAGGAGTCTGTTGCAAACTGTAGGACAGTCCGAGACGTTGACGTTGCCTTCAATCGTTGTTGTAGGATCTCAGTCTTCCGGCAAGAGTTCTGTACTAGAAGCTATCGTCGGACATGAGTTTCTCCCAAAAGGGTCAAACATGGTGACGCGCAGGCCAATAGAATTGACACTCGTAAACACGCCTGATGCTCTTGCTGAATATGGGGAGTTCCCAGCGTTGGGACTCGGCAAAATTACAGACTTCCTACAGATTCAGAAAACACTAACTGATCTGAATCTTGCGGTACCGGAGCAGGATTGTGTTTCTGATGATCCAATTCAACTGCGCATATATTCACCAAACGTGCCCGATCTATCTTTGATTGACTTACCGGGTTATATTCAAGTGGCAGGATCTGATCAACCCAGTGAATTGAAAGAGAAAATTGCAGAGCTATGTGAAAAATATATCAAATCACCTAACATTATCCTTGCAATTTCTGCCGCAGATGTTGACTTAGCAAATTCCACCGCTCTTCGCGCTAGTAGAAGAGTCGATCCTCGTGGTGAACGCACAATTGGAGTCATTACTAAGATGGATCTGGTTGACCCGCACAGAGGCGCAAGCCTACTGGACGACAAGAAATACGCCTTACGATTAGGTTATGTTGGCGTAGTATGCAAGATTCCTCAAACATCAGGACTCTTTACTCGTGGTGGTGGCAACATAACAAACGCTATAACTAAGTCTGAGCATGCCTACTTCTCGTCCCATCCCCATGAATTTGGGCCCGAGTCGCCAGTAACTGTAGGAACCACCAACTTGCGCAAAAAGCTCATGCATGTCCTTGAGCAAACCATGGCTGCTAGTTTGGCCACCACTAGCGACGCTATTCATCAAGAGCTTGTGGAAACTACTTACGAATTCAAGGTACAATATAACGACCGACCCCTCAGTGCAGAGTCATATCTTGCAGAGAGCCTTGATGCATTCAAGCACTCTTTCAAAGATTTCAGCG
>Ga0160429_1001586_pt1 | contig 12484 bp, 12 predicted proteins | sample SolpanmetagenomR_FD_108199 | JGI IMG/M metagenome (GOLD analysis project Ga0160429, IMG submission 108199) | Solar panel surface microbial communities from Lawrence Berkeley National Laboratory, California, USA - R | ecosystem: Engineered > Built environment > Solar panel > Unclassified ... | reverse complement strand
CAGGTTGACGCCTGCCGAGAGCACGCCGTCGACCTTCCCGAGGGCCCGTTCGACGCGGCCGACGCAGTTGGCACAGGTCATGCCCTGCACCCCGAGGTCCAGGGTGCTGGTGACCGGCTCGTAGCCGGTGTCCTTGACTTTCTCGAGCAGCGCCTGCGGGGAGGTGACGGCCGGATCGTAGGTGACGGTGGCGCGTTCGGTGGCGAGGTTCACCACGGCCGTCTCCACCCCCTCGACCTTGTTCAGGCCCCGTTCCACCCGCCCGACGCAGCTGGCGCAGGTCATGCCCTGCACGCCGAGTTCCAGTGTCTTCGTCATGCACATCCTCCATACCCCCAGGGGGGGATAAACAAATTGAAGATACACCTTTTGAAGTTTTTCGGCAAGGGAGGCCGCCATGAACACGAATATTAAGTCGTAGTACTGGGAATCACTTGACACCCCCAGTGGGGGGATATAGGATGCATTCGTTCCCCACAAGCTGGGGGCAGGAGGAACAGCCATGAACACCACAGAACTCAACGTCAGCGGCATGACCTGCGGGCACTGCCAGACCGCCGTCACCAAAGCCCTGAAAAGCGTCGAAGGGGTCTCCGATGCACAGGTCGACCTCGCCAGTGGCAAGGCCACCGTCACTGGAACCCCGGACCCTCAGGCGCTGATCGCCGCCGTCATCGACGAGGGGTACAGCGCGCAGGTCGCTTCCAGGTGACCGGCCCGGCGGCGCTTTCCACACCCAGCCCTGAGGCTGAGCGGCCGCACCTGTGCATGCCGGAAGACGCGCGCAAGCGGGCCAGACGCCGGCTCGCGATCGCCCGTGGGCACGTGGAAAGCATCGCCCGGATGCTCGAGGATCCGCATGTCTACTGCGTCGATGTACTGCGCCAGATCAAGGCGGTTCAGGGGGCCTTGTCCGGCGCGGGAGAGGTGGTCCTGCGCGGTCACCTGGAAGCCCATGTCGCGACCGCCCATCTGCGTGGGGACGAGGTCGAGATCGTCGAGGAGCTGATGGAAGTCTTCAAGTACACCTGAACCCGCAAGGGAACAAGGCAGGAACCGTCTTCAAGGCACGGTTCCTGTTTTTGTAGGAGTCCGTATGTCACAACTGATCTCCTTCTCCAGCATGGTCCGCCCGTGATCCTGTCCAGCTACAGCGCGATCGGCCTGGCCGTCCTGCTGCTGCTCGGCCTGAGCCTGCTGACCTACGCCCTGAGCCGGCGGCGGCCAGGCGCCCTGCACCGCCTGTCCGAACCGCCCGCCTGGGCGCAATACCGGTTCGGGTTTCCCACCTACGCGCTGATCTTCCTGGCGTTCGACATGGAAATGATCTTCATGTACCCCTGGGCGGTGGTGTTCGCCGATATCGGCCTGGAGGCGTTTCTGGACATGCTGGTGTTCATCGCGATCCTTTCGGCCGGATTGATCTACAGCTGGAAGATGGGTGGCCTCGAATGGGAGTGACCGGCGCGGCCCTGTTCACCCTGCTGGCCCTGAGCGCGGGCATTCTCCTGACCCTGCTGCTCGAACGGGCGCTGACCCGGACACCGGCGGCCTCCACTCCACCGCCGGCCTTGCCGGCGGCCGATCGCCTGTTGTTCCCGGCCGGTCCGGTGCTGGCACTGCTGGGCGTCACGCTGGCCGCTGCGGTGATTCCGTTCGGCCCGAAGCTGATCGGCGCGGACCTGACCATCGGGGTGTTCTACTTCATCGTGGTGGTGGACTTCGTGGTGCTCGGCGTGGCCCTCAGCGGCTGGGGGGCGAACACCCGCGGAGCGGTCGACAGTTACTACCGCATCACCGCGCAGCTGGTGGCGTATGTCATCCCGCTCGGCCTGGCGCTGGTCGGCGCCATCATGATGGCCGGCTCGCTCTCCACCGTGCAGATCGTAGAGGCGCAGCGCGGCGTGTGGTTCGTCGTCCTGCAGCCGCTCGGATTCCTGCTGTACCTGATCACCGGTCTGATGCAGGCCTACCGACCGCCATTCTCCGAGGCGTTCTCCTCCACCATCGGCGGAGGAGTGCTGGGCGTCAGCGGTGGCTGGGCCCACTGGGCCTGGCGCGCGGCGCTGGCCGGGCTGCTGTTCGTGGTGGCCGCGATGGGCGCCTTGCTGTTCCTCGGCGGCTGGCTGGGTCCGGTCCTGCCCGGGCCGGTCTGGATGCTGCTCAAGACCCTGGCCCTGATGCTGCTGATGCTGGTACTCGGCAGCCGCGTGCCGCCGAAGAGCACCGCCGCGATGCTGCGGCTGTCCTGGCGCTGGCTGATCCCGGCCGGATTGCTCAACGTGCTGCTGGTCGGCGGCCTGATCCTGCTCGGCGTGGGGCCGGCATGATGCTCCCGGTGGCGGCGCAGTGGTTCGCCTTCCTGCTGTTCTCGCTCCTCGCGGTGATGGGGGGGCTCGGCATGGCGACCACCATGAGCATGTTCCGCAGCGGCATCTTCCTGATGTCGTCGTTCATCGGCGTGGCCGGCCTCTTCATCCTGCTGTCCGCGGACCTGCTCGGCCTGCTGCAGGTGATGATGTACATCGGCGGGATGCTGGTGATGGTGATGTTCATGGTGCTGTTCATGAGCGATCCCGGCGGCAGCATGATGGCCGGCATGAAGATGTCCCCGGTCGAGCGGCTGTTCAGCCGCGGCCTGACTCCGAAGGCCGACCCGATGATCCCAGAGGAACATGCAGAAGCGGTTCACGCTCCGCCGGACCATGATCACGAGGCGCACGCGCACCATGAACCGGCGGAGGCACAGGGGCCAGCCGGTATGGCCGGCCACTCGCACCTGGAGGCGGCCGAAGCACCGTCCGGCCCTTCACCTGAGGAGGCCCGGCCGGACCCGCACGCCCATCACCGGTCGTCCGCTCCGGCCAGCCCGCCGGAGCCCGCCCATGAGAGCCCAGCTGCCCAGCCGCACCACACAGCCCATCTGCACCACCCGGCCCCGGAAGCCCATGTTCAGCCGTCCATGGACCACGTCATGCAGCACCCTGAGGCCGAACCAGTGGATCATCATGCCATGGGCCACGCCGGACCCCAGGCGGCCGGCGGGCCGGCCATTGCGGCGCCGGTCCATGATCCAGCCGCCATGGATCACCGTCAGCACGACATGCACGGCATGGACATGCAGGGGATGGACATGGCGATGACCACGCCGGTCCGTCCCTGGGGTGTCGGGCTGGGCGTGACGATGGCCCTCGGTCTGGTGCTGATGATCGTGTTGCGCCCGGCCTGGCCCACCGATCTGGCCGGTCCGCTCGATCCGGATGCCCCGCGTCAGATCGGGACGCTGCTGATGGACAAGTACATGATCGGCTTCGAGGGGGCAGGGCTGCTGATCCTGCTGGGGATCGTGGGCGCGGCGTTTATCCAGCGGGCCGGCCACCATCCATCCGTCGACGCGCGGTCGGCGATGGTAACCACGGAAGCGCCGCCCGCCACCATCGCTGAACTTCACCCGCTTCCGGAGGGTTCCCGGTGACGGCCATCCCGCTGAGTGCCTTTCTGATCGTGGCGGCGTTGATGTTCGCCACCGGCGTGTACACCATCATCGCCCAGCGCGGCGCGGTGATGATCCTGATGGGGGTGGAGCTGCTGCTGAACGCGGTGGGGCTGAACCTGGTGGCGTTCTGGCGCTTCGTGCGTCCGCAGGACTACTCCGGGCAGATCTTCACCATCCTGGTGATCACGGTCGGGGCCGTGGAGATGGCGCTGGGGCTGGGCGTGATGATGCTCCTGTACCGCAACCGCCAGACCCAGCAGATCGACGACTACCAGGAGCTCCGCGGATGATGCTGCTGCTGCCGCTGCTGTCGCTGCTGGCCGCGGGGCTCATCCTCGGGACGCGGCGCCCGGGCCTGGCCGGCTGGATCAACCTGGCAGCCATCCTCGGGGCCCTCTTCCTCCTGCTGGGGATCGGCACGCCGACCCCAGTGCATGTCCGGTGGTTCGCCGTGGACCGCCTGGAACTGACGCTCGGTCTCGGGCTGGACGGTCTGTCTCGCCTGCTCGTCTGGCTGGTGACCGGCGTGGGCACGCTGGTCAGCCTCTACGCCGTCCGGTACATGAGAGACGACCCGGACCGGGTGCGCTTCTTTGCCGCCTTTGCCTTTTTTCTGTCGGCGATGCTGACGCTGGTGATGAGCACCTCGACGCTGCTGCTGTACGGCGCGTGGGAGGCGGTGGGGCTCGCGTCGTACCTACTGATCGGCTTCTGGTATACCCGGCCGGAGGCGGCCGGGGCCGCGAGGCGGGCGTTCCTGCTGACCCGTCTGGGGGACCTGGGGTTGCTGCTCGGCTGGCTGCTCGCGTGGCGGCTGACCGGCAGCACCGAATTCAGCCGGCTACTGCTGGCCGTGGACGGCTGGCCCCCGGCGACCGTGACGCTGCTGGCGCTGCTGTTCCTGGCCGGCGCGGCCGGCAAGAGCGCGCAACTGCCGTTGACCGCCTGGCTGCCGGACGCGATGGCCGGTCCCACCCCGGTGTCGGCGCTGCTGCATTCGGCGACCATGGTGGCTGCCGGGGTGTATCTGCTGCTGCGGCTGGAACCGCTGTACGCCGCGTCGCCCACGGTGCTGGCGGTGGTGGCCGCGCTGGGCGGCCTGACGGCCGTGGTGGCGGCGCTGGCCGCGACCACCCAGACGGACCTCAAGCGGGTGCTGGCATGGTCGACCGTCTCGCAGCTGGGGGAGATGTTCCTGGCGTTCGGGCTGGGCGCGCCGCTGGCCGCCGCGCAGCACCTGATGACCCACGCGCTGTTCAAATCGGCGTTGTTCCTGACTGCCGGGGCGGTCGAACATGTCGCTGGCACGCGCGATCTCACCCGGCTCGGCGGGCTGGCCGGCCGCAGTCCGTGGACCGCCGTGGCGTTCGTGGCGGGCGGCCTGACCCTCTCGGGCCTGCCGCCGTTCGGGGCGTTCTGGTCGGAAGACGAAATCCTGCGCGCCGCTCTGCGGCACGGCGTGTGGCCGGCGCTGCTGCTGCTCGGGCTGGTCTTCCTGGCCGGCGTGTACATCAGCCGGGCGGCGGTGGCGACCTTCTGGCGTCCGGAGGCCGCGCCCCGCCAGGGCGAGGCGGTGCCGCTGGCGATGCTCCTCCCGGCGTTGCTGCTCGCGGCCCTCGGGATGGGAGCGGGCCTGTTCGCAGGGCCGCTTCGTGCCTCGTTGGGCTTTGCCGCTGACTCCGCCTCGCCCTGGCCGTGGATGCTGGCCGCGGTCCTTAGCAGCCTGCTCGGGCTGCTGCTGGGCGGCGCGCGCACCTGGCAGCGAGGGGCGGCGCCGACCTTCGGCCCCTGGGCGGCTCTGCCGGCTGCGCTCCTCGACACCCTCACCCGAGGTGCCGGCCGGCTCACCTTCCGGGTGGCCCGGACCCTGCGGCGGGCCGAGACGGGCCTGGACCTCGCGGCGCGCCAGACGGGCCGTCAGGCGACCTCGCTCGCCGGGCGCATCCAAGGGTCTGAGGCAGCCCTGGACGCGGCGGGCCGCGGGACGGTCGGCGCCACCCTGCACCTGGCACACGGCACCGAGCAGGCGGAGCAGGGCGGCTTCTCCGCGGGCGGCGCCGCGCTCGCCCACGGCATCGACCGGCTCGGCGGCTGGGCCCGGCGGCTGGAAACCGGAAAACTCTACCTCTACACCCTGGCGCTGTTCGTGGCCGTGCTGCTCGGCGCGGGCGGCTGGCTGTTGCGCCTGCTGTGACGCTGCGCTCCCCGGAGGACCTGTGCTGAACCTGACGATCTTTCTTCCGTTGTTGACCGGGCTGCTGTTGCTGACGCTGCCGTCGTCCAGACCGGCGCTGCTGCGCTGGATCGCCCTGACCGGGTCGCTGCTGACGCTGCTGCTGAGCGTCCTCCTGACCGTAACCTTCGACCCGCAGGTGGGTGGCGTGCAGTTCGTCACCCGTCTTCCCTGGATTCCCAGCCTCGGCGCGGGCTACTCGGTCGGCCTGAGCGGGCTCGGGCTGGCCCTGGTGGTGCTGACCGCCCTGCTGCTGGTGCTGGTGAACGTCTGGGTGCTTCCGGAGCACGAGCGGGTCAAGGAGCACGCCTTCCTGTTCCTGCTGATGGCCAGCGGCCTGCTGGGGCTGTTCTCATCGCAGGACCTGCTGCTCTTCTACCTGTTCTTCGAGGTGGCGCTGGTGCCAATGTACTTCATCATCGGCATCTGGGGCGGCGAGCACCGGCGGTACGCCGCGTTGAAGTTTTTCCTGTACACCCGGGCGGGCAGCCTGGCGATGCTGCTGTCGTTCCTGGCGCTGTACCTGGGGGCCACGCCGCACACCTTCGACCTGGCGCAACTCACCGCGGCCCAGCCGTTCCGGAATTCACCGGTGGCCTTCTGGGTGCTGCTGGGGCTGCTGTTGGGATTCGGCGTCAAGCTGCCGACCGTCCCGCTGCACAACTGGCTGCCGGACGCGCATGTCGAAGCGCCGACCGAGGGCAGCGTGATGCTGGCAGGCGCGCAGCTGAAGATGGGCGGGTTCGGGCTGCTGCACGTGCTGATTCCCATCCTGCCGGAGGCGGTGCGGACGTACGCGTGGCTGCTGACGGCCCTGGGGCTGCTGTCGCTGGTGTACGGGGCGCTGGCGGCGCTGGCGCAGTCAGACCTCAAACGGCTGGTGGCGTACACCTCGGTCAACCACATGGGCTACGTGATGCTCGCCGCCGGGGTGTGGGGCCTGAGCAGCGACCCGGCGGTGCAGCGACTGGCACTGACCGGCGCGGCGGTGCAGATGGTCAGCCACGGCCTGCTGACCGGCGGGATGTTCTTCCTGGTCGGCGCGCTCGGGCACCGGGCCGGCACGCGTGAGATCGGCCGCTTCGGCGGCCTGCTCCGGCACCTGCCGCAGGCGGGCGGGCTGCTGGTGCTGCTGTCGTTCGGGTCGCTGGGCCTGCCGGGCCTGTCGGGATTCGTGGCGGAATTCCAGGTGGTGGCGGCCGCCCTCGGCGTGAACGTCTGGCTGGCCGCCATCGCGGTGCTGGGGCTGCTGATCGCCACCGGGGTGTACCTGTGGATGCTGTCCAGGGTGGTCATGGGCCCGTCCCGGGACGAGAACGCCGGATGGACCGACCTGAACGTCACCGAACGGCTTGCCCTGTACCCGCTGGCGGCCGCGGCGCTGCTGCTCGGCCTGCTGCCCGGGCCGCTGACCAGCGTGCTGGAAAGCGCCTTTCGGGCCCGTCCATGATGAACATGGGGTGCCTGCACCTGTGGCCGATCGGCCCGGAACTGGCCCTCGGGGGCGGCGCGCTCCTGTCGGTCCCGCTGGCGGCCCTGACGCTGCACCGCTGGCGCTGGCTGCCGGCCGTCTGGGCGTCGCTGGTGTTGCTGCTGGCGATCCTGCTCTCCGCCCTGGCGCTGGCCTTCCCGGCCCAGGAGGTGTTCTGCGGCACCTACGCCCTTGATCCGTTCGGCAGCGTTTTCAAGCTGATCATCCTCGGCACGGCCTTCCTGTCCCTGCTGGTGATCGCCGCGCACTTCCGCGGGCATGACAGCGAAGGCCACGCCCCGCCGCTGCTGCTGTTCGCCGCCCTCGGGGCGGTGGGTCTGGCCGGCAGCCTCGACCTCGGGCTGATCGTGCTGTTCCTGCAGCTGTTGAGCGGCGCGTCGTACCTGCTGGTGGGCCTGGCGCGCGGTCAACGGCTCGCCAACGAAGCCACCATGAAGTACTTCGTGTACGGCGCCGTGGCGCTCGGGGTGATGGCGTACGGGCTGAGTTTCCTGTACGGCCTGACCGGCAGCCTGAACCTCCGGCTGATCGGTGAGGCGCTCACGGGCGCCGATCCGCTCTGGGTCTGGGTGGCACTGATCCTGGTGCTGGTCGGCTACGCGTTCGAGATCACCCTGGTGCCGTTTCACTTCTGGGCCCCGGATGTCTACGAGGGCGCGAGCGCTCCGGTCGCCGGGCTGATCTCGGTGCTGCCGAAAGTCGCCGGCTTCGCGGGGCTGCTGCGGTTGCTGCTGACCGCCTTCCCCAACGGTCTGATCGGCTGGCCGACCTTGCTCGCCGTGCTCGCGGCCCTGACGATGGTGCTCGGGAACCTCGCCGCGCTCCGCCAGCAGGGCCTGAAGCGGCTGCTGGCGTACTCCTCGATCGCCCAGGCCGGGTATGTGCTGATGGCGGTGGCGGCCGCCCCGACTGCACCGGAAGCGCTGACGGCCAGCGGTTACTACCTAGCGGCGTACGCCTTCATGAACATCGCCGCCTTTGCGGTGGTCGCGCAGCTCGAACGACCCGCCGGGGCCGGTGGCGTGGCCGTGCTGCGTGGCCTGGGCCGGACCGCCCCGATCACCGCGGCGCTGCTGACGCTGGCGCTGCTCTCGCTCGCCGGCTTCCCGCCGCTGGCCGGATTTGCCGGAAAGGTGCTGCTGTTCACCGCCGGACTGAACGGCGGCCTCGGCTGGCTGGCGATCTTCGCGGCCGTCAACATGGTCGTCGGCCTGTACTTCTACCTGCGGCCGATCAGCGAGATGTACCTGCAGGCCTCCGAACGTCCACCCGTCCTGGCGCGGCAGCCGGGGTACCCGCTGGCCCTCTGGCTGTGCACGGCCGGAACGCTGCTGCTCGGTCTCTGGCCCGCCCCGGCGTTGACGCTGATGGCCCACCTGACCCGGCTGACGCCCTGATCTCACCCCCTTTGAAGGAGCTGCCATGAACCTGATGTCCGAGTATGACTGTGTCATTGTGGGTGGAGGCCCCGCCGGGCTGTCCGCTGCCGTCTACATGGGCCGCTTCCGGCGCCGCACGCTGCTGATCGACAGCCGCGAGGGCCGCTGGATCTACGGCCAGCGCAACGAAAATTACCTCGGTTTTCCACGGGGCGTGAGTGCCCGGCGGCTGCACACCCTCGGCACCCTTCAGGCCGAGCGGTTCGGGGTGGTTCCCCATGACGGCCGGGTCGAGGGCATCCACCGGCTGCCGGACGGCGCTGGATTCCGGCTCACCACCACGCTCGGTGAGGTGAAAGCCCAGACGGTCATCTGGGCAGCCGGCGTGCGCGACCGCTGGCCGACCTTCCCGGGGGCCCGCCGCCTGGTCGGCAAGCAGCTGTTCTGGTGCATCGTCTGCGACGGCTGGCGCACCCTCGACCGCGAGATCCTGCTGCTCGGAAACGTGGACTCGGCCGCTGAGGACGCCCTGCAGTTCCTGACCTACACCCGGCAGGTGACGCTGCTGGTCGACCCACTGGCGGATGAGCTCTCCGCCAAAGCGCGCCGGAAACTGAAGGCCGCCGGGATCAAGGTGCATTCGGGAACGGTGCAGCGGGTGGTGCTCCGCGACGGCGAGATCGAAACGGTCCGCCTAAAGGACGGCGCGGAGCTGACGCCGGCGCTGATCTTCAGTCTCTACGGCTCGGACCCGAACACCGAGCTGCTCCGGGACCTGCCGGTGCAGCTGACCGAACGCGGCATGATCAACATCGACGAGAAAGGTCAGACGAACCTCGAACGCTTCTACGCGGCCGGAGACGTCACCAACCACCACAGCGACCAGGTCGCCTCGGCCGTGCACGGCGGGGCCCAGGCGGCGCAAGCGGCGAATTACGTCCTCTACCCGGTCTGGCAGCAGCTTCAGACGTAAGCGCTGAACTGCGCGCGAGCACCGCTGGGCAAGGTGATCCGGCGTGCAGGTGTGAGCGCTGCCCCTGAACAGTAAAGAAGGGCAGCGGGTTCGATCACGGCCTCAATCCGGTCGAGGCAGGCTGGTCCTCCGGCGATGCCTTGCCGGGCGGATTCACCAGACTCCATGCGCCACTCGCTTTGCCCGCGTGCCCGCCTGGACGCGCTGGTGTAGGGCCGGCTCGTCGACCTCTCCAGCTCCTGCTCCGCACAGAGGGATTCCGAGAGTTCGGGTGACCAGCTCCAGCAGGGCGATGGCCAGGGAGCAAGTCAGCCCCAGACCATACAACAGGAGCTCCAACCGGCCCTCGCCTACACGGGGTAAGGGTCGTGCTGCGCGGCCTTGGTCTCGAACAACCTCAGCAGCAGAAAACCTCTCCTCAAGAACTGTCGGGTGGCTGCCGTGAGGCGAACCACGTCGTTGCCCAGCTGCTCGGCGACATAGGCTCCGGTCACGCCTCCGTGGAGCACGGCCGCCCGCAGCGAACGCCCGGCCACGAGGACGAGGGCAGGGGAAGAATCACTGAGCGCCTGGAGCCGACTCTGGCGATCTGCCACCTGTGTTTGGGTACTCAGCGGTACTGGAACTCACGGTCTGCCGAGAATGCTGGAGACACCAGCCGCTCATGCCGGATCCGGTCGTGGCTGTCGACGTGGAGTCGATACCAGATGCTCGCGCCGGGCACGAACAGAGACAGGACCGTGAAGCCCCGCGAATCTGTACCGACTGCCCGGACATCGTCCGCGCCTCCACCGGCGTAGAGATCGGTAACGAACAGTGCCTCGGCGGTGAGTGGAACGGTGTGGGGCTGCGGGATTCCGGGTCCGCTGGTCGCGCGTTCAGTCATGGCGAACGTCCCGGCCCGCTTCATCGTGTTGACCACCCGGACCAGGCGGGCCGATTGATCCGGGCCGGGCGGCCAGTGAACCTCAAGTTTCGCGTTGCCGCCCTGCCACTCCGGGTCGCTGGCCTGGACATTCAATGTCGTCAGACCAGACTGCCAGTCGAATGGGGCCTGTACACAGCCACGTCCGCAGGTCTGGATCCTCAGCGTGACGGTACCAGCGGGACGCGTCTCCTGCAGCTGAAGGCTGTTCGCCTGCCCCGGCGTGCCATCAGGCCGCGCGACCTGTACCCGCACCGTTCCAGCGAACGCGGTGAGGTAGATCCTGAGGAATCCGGCGGCAGCTGCCGCACGCACGGCGGAACCGCTGGGCGGCGGCGCACTCAGGACGCTGGCCGCCGTCAGGGCCTGCGGAGGGGTGGCGTTGACCAGTCCGGCAGTCACCAGCAGCACCAGCATCAGCGCTGCCCCCTCCAGCCGCAACAGGCTCAGCAGGCGGGGACCACGAGGCTCCTGTGATTGACGCGCCCTCCGGCGGGCCAGTAAGGCCAGACCCAGGGCCAGCGCTACCCCCCCCACCTTGAACAGCAGCAGTTGGCCGTAGCCGGTGGTCCAGAGTTCCTGCACCACGGCAAACTGGGACCAGGCGAGAAGCAGGCCCAGCACCATCAACGGTCCCACCGTCCAGGCGGCCAGCATGGCGTAGCGGCCCAACCCGAGGGCCAGTTCCCTCGACCAGGCTTCAGTCCTGACCGACCACAGCACCTGAGCGAGGTGAAGGAGCGTACCGATCCAGAGGACGGCAAGCAGCAGGTGCGCCATGCCCAGCGGGGTGGACCAGAATGTTCCGGTCGTTCCCAGATGCCCCTGCAGGGCCATGCCCAGCGCAGCGAGTCCCAGGGGCAGTCCCTCCCAGCGCCGCCAGTACGGCCTGGCCATCACCGCGCCCAGCAGGAACGCCAGCAGGATCAGCAGCGACAGAGCGTCGGGGCGGCCCGCCAGCCCGGTGAGGCCACCGGGACCAGAGACCTGGAGGACGATGCGCCACAGGCTGCCCAGGATGCCGAGCGAAGCCCCAGCGCCGATCAGCGCGGCTGGCTGAACCCGTGCAGTCCAGATAAAGCGTTCGCTGACCCACCCACCGAGCGCCAGGGTCAACCCGAGCAGCAACAGTGCGCTCTCAGCGGCAAAGGACAGCGGCACCCGGTCAGGATTGTCGCTCAGCACGGGCACCACGCCTGTAGAGCCGACCGCAAACGCGAACGTCCCTCTGGACGGGTGACCATCGTCGGACATGACGGCCCAGGACACCACGAAGACTCCCGGCCTCAGGACAGGCAGGGGGGCGATCAGGGTCTGCCCACCCGTACCGGGACGCAACAGGTCGAGCCGGACCGCCGGGGAACCGACCTTCTGCACCGAGACGGTGGCCCCGCGCCGGTCCACCGCCGCGCTGAACTGCATCGACACCACCTGCGGCGCGGCGGTGAAACGCGTTCCAGGCCGGGGGTCGGTGTTGACCAGGAAGGTGTGAGCGAGCGCCCCGGAAGCCCAGCCCAGACCGAGCAGCACCACAACCATGGACCGGACCAGCTTCCAGCGTGAATCAGCCGCGCTCAAGCCTGCAACCGGAGGCCCAGGAGGTCCAGTTCCTCGGCGGTGATCTCACCCCGGGCATAACGGGTGCGGGCCAGCTCCCAGGCGTCGCCTGCCCGGGTGAGTGGACGCTCTTCCCGGCCCAGGCGCGTCACCAGATACACCACGCCACCGATCACCCCCAGCCACAGCAGCACACTCAGCAGCATGGCTCCGCCGCCGCAACCCAGAATGTCCGTCATGTTCTACCGTCCTTTGGGGCCGCCGGGCAGCTGCAAGCCCGCGATGACCTACAGCGTAACGTCCACCGATTCAGCTTCTATAAACCCGATCCCGGGAATACTGCAACCGGATCAGGGCAGTGGAAGGTCGTCCAGCAGAGACAAAAACGGACGGTCGTCACGCCAGCAGACTCGCTGGCCATGTCGCCCT
>Ga0160429_1001585_pt1 | contig 12486 bp, 13 predicted proteins | sample SolpanmetagenomR_FD_108199 | JGI IMG/M metagenome (GOLD analysis project Ga0160429, IMG submission 108199) | Solar panel surface microbial communities from Lawrence Berkeley National Laboratory, California, USA - R | ecosystem: Engineered > Built environment > Solar panel > Unclassified ... | reverse complement strand
GATAGCTACTCAAATGCATCGCAGAAGTTGCATTGCAAGACTCTGCGCTTCCACGATGCTTTGTGATACGCTTCGTATGCACGCAAAAGCGTGTCCGAGAGTGTACTAGTTGACCTGCCTGGTAGCTTCACTGACATTGCAACGTCGGCTGAACATCTCTCGACGGATGGTAGTCTATCTCATGCCCGCCAGTCTCCTCTCTTGTACTTCTGTCAATGCCCTGCTCGCACTGACCCATGCCACAACGCCCACTACCGTCGCTGCTGGAAGCGTCTGAAACAGATTCCAGCTAGTATAGTACATCCACCATATGCCCTCCATGGCAACCAAACTTCCGAAGAAGGCTGCATGCGCGAGGGGCGCTTTTTGCATAGCGATCTGGGCGTGCTTGATGTTCGCTCCGAGGGAAGCCCATACAATGAGCAGAGCGGGAACACATGCAAGGACCGCGAGAGTGAAGACGAGCGAAATGATCTTAGGAGGTGATTTCGGGTCATCACGGAACTGGTGGTTGATCGTAGGTTCTTTCGCGTAGCGCTCTGGGGCTTCAAGGACTGGGCCGGGCATATTTGGGTCGAGAGTGATCTTGAGGTCGAAGGCAGGCTTATTGTAAGGGGTGGAAGAGCCGAACGAGGCGATCACCAAGGCCGCCTTTAAAGGCTTTGTAGAGGTAAGAAATTGAGTCGACAAGTCCTTGTGGGTCTAGACACTGTCAGCCGAGTGGATTGTGTTTGCGAAGAAGCGGGCCGCCGTACAAGGTCCACCTTGGCCTTGCCATTCTCTTTGATGCTGAAGGGGAAAGACTCTTCCAAGCCAGTGTCCGGCTCTTTAAGCGTGAGGAAGGCCTGATGCGCTCGTTTTCCCGTGCTCCCTTCTGTCGTTGTGAGAACCAATTTTAGGGAATCGGCAGCGGCGAGCGAGATTGGCTTGGACAACGGATTATTTGGGTTTAATCTATGGCGAGTCAGCATCTACATATCAAGATGGACATTGAGAGGATACTTCTCCCTAATCCCATTCCCAACGCCTGCACCTTTTCCCTGAACGGAGACTGTGGCATCTTGAAAAGCCCATGAAGATGCCGCAAAGACATTGGAAGCTCCGAAGAGCACGGAGGGTACTAGGAAGCCAGATAATCGCATTTTGTAGGATCAATGGTATTATCGAAGAAGATGTACTATGCTGCTTGGGCAACGTAGTCGAATGCGTCTTGGCGCTGGAGGGCTTAGGGTGCCTCATTCACAAACGCGTCTCCGTGACGATGATCTAAAAGTGCATTATTGTTTGTTTCAGACGAAGCAAAATCCATACCGTAGTACCGTATACAAAAGTCCTGCCCCTCTATAAACTCTCGACTAGGCCTCACTGCAAAGTACACCACATACCTCCTAGGTACATTGTGTGAGCACGTGCAGGCTCAAAGGGCAGGAAGTGTACCTTAACTTTTTCTTCACGGACTCGACACATCCAACAAAATCTTCAATTTCACCTCCTCCCAGGCTGTCATATCTCAGCAAGGACCAGCCTCGTCCAAGATAGTTCTTGCAACGACTTCTCAACCCAGGGTCAATCGAGGCAGTCACACACACAATGGCATCGACCACAGCCGTGTACTCTACAGAGGCGCTGAAAGAGCGAAATGCGCAACAATACACGAGCATGACCGGCAGAGTTCATCAACCTCTGCTGAAAGCGTTAGACAGCATGGGCTACGAGTAAGAACAGTCGATGCGAGACAAACCGGGCTGAACTTGAGGATCTTTCTTTCGAGACCTACGGGACACCGTCACGTACAATGAGCCGCGCTGACCCTCAATCAGATACATGACCCCAGTGCAGCAAAAAGTTCTTACAGAACTACCAAGCTTCAAGGCCGACTGTCTAGTACAAGCAAAAACCGGCACTGGCAAAACGATCGCTTTCTTGTTGCCAGCGTTGCATTCCCTTCTTACCGAACAGACTGTTCCCGCAGGCCAAGTTGGTATCTTGATTGTCTCGCCTACCCGCGAGCTTGCTCTACAGATTGCAAAAGAGTGCGACCAACTGACCTCGCAAATGCCAAAGCGTATCGAATGCCATACGGCATTTGGTGGAACCAAGAAAGAACAGCACCTCAAGACCTTCCTTAACGGCAAGCCAACAGTATTAGTAGCGACCCCTGGCCGATTGAACGACTACCTTTCAGACGGGTACGTTCGGGAGAAATTCACCCATCTCCGAACGCTCATTCTCGACGAAGCGGACACCATGCTTGAGGCCGGTTTCCTACCCGACATCACCAGGATCTTGAACGCTCTGCCATCAAAAGCGCAAGCGGGATGGCAAGGAATGTGCTTTAGCGCGACAATGTCCGACAAAATCAAAGGCGTCCTCGGCAAGGTCCTCAAGCCTGGTTACACGCATCTTTCCACCGTCGATCCCAACGAAGTGCCCACCATCGATCAAGTCAAGCAGTTCTCTATCGTCATACCGACGGTCAGCGACACGTTCAATTGCCTCCATGCCCTCATCGAGCAGGAGCACGCCCAGTCTCCGAACGACTTCAAGGCTATCATTTTCGGCACGACCGCGAATGGCGTCGCGCTGCTGCACGACCTCTTCGAGCAGCTATGCGGCAGTTCCATGAAGATATATCAACTACAGTCCCGTCTGAGCCAGAACGTGCGAACGAGAACGACGGATGAATTCAAGCAGGCGTCGTCAGGTCTCATGTTTGCCAGCGATGTCATAGGACGCGGCATGGACTTTCAGGGCGTCGGCCTCGTAATCCAAGTTGGCCTACCAAGCAACGGCGAGCAGTACGTCCACCGCGTCGGTCGCACCGCTCGTGCTGGTAATGAAGGTCGCGCGGTGATCATGCTCACGGACCGCGAAAAGTACTTCTTGACTGTCAACAAGCATCTGCCCATTCAGCCGTACCAGATGGCCACATCTGCCACTGCTCCTCATTCGTCTGCTCCGAAGGTTCACGGGGCGCTGACCCGTGTCTCGGAGGACACAAAGCGAAAAGCATACCAGGCCTACCTCGGCTTCCACAAATCCTTCCTCAAGCAGCTGCGCCTTGATACTGCTGGACTTGTCGCCCTCGCCAACGAATACGCCGCGGCGATGGGTTGTCCAGAACCTCCCATGATCGATAGACAAGTCGTCGGTAAGATGGGTCTGAAAGGCGTCCGAGGCCTTAACATTGGCGTTGTGGACAAAGGACCTTCGAGGCGACCACCGCCAGGTCCTGGTAAGATGGTGGGAACCCGTCCACCACCGAACCCAACCGGACCCAAGAGCGTGGGAAGTCAGTCAGCCCGTAAGAGGATTGGCGAGCCAAATGGCCAGCTGAATGGAGGTGTGCAGAAGCGAGGCAGAGGTACGGGTCCTGGTAGAAAGGGAGGACGGACAAAGGGGCATCAGGGTCCCCCTGGTAGCGAAGTATGAGTGGAGTCAGACGAGAAGTGAAGACCGCAAATGGGGCAACTCTAGTGAGCGGCGACTGGTCTGCAGACCTTCGACAGGTGTGTTGCTTGGGGAGGTCAATTCTAGCGGCTCAAGCAGGGCCATTATAATACGAACAATGACCACGGATGAATTGGGTTTGGGGGGTAAAGCGTTCTTGCTCTACTTCCTAGAGATACCCTGATAGACTATGGGTCCGGCGTCTAATGGAGGTTCAACTAACTACATGCTTCACGCTTGGTGCTACCCCAACGTGCTTGCCTCAGAACCACTTCCTTCTGCACGCATCGCTCTCTTGTTTTGATCGCGATAACCAAAAGTTCTCCTTCTCTACCTCTAGCCCCCTGTATTCCGCATTGAGCTACCACTCATCCGGCCTCCACATCCGTCCCCTCTTCCCATACTCATGGTGCCACCACTTACCCAAACAGTCAAAGTGCCCACACCTGGTCATCACACAATGGAACTTACCCCTGCACCTCCAACAAGACCCAAACCACACCATCGCGCCGTGTAAATGGCTCCGTGCTCCCCTCACAGCCACGAGGTCCTCCCCTCTCGACCTAAAAAAAACCCCCCCCAGGACAAACCATCTCGCGCAAAAAGCTTTATAGACCTACGCCTCCGACTACCGCAGCAGCTACGCAGTTCAGCGCGTTGATCTGTCCGCTCTGTATCGCCGTAAGACTCCCAATGAGGCTTGAAGAAGCGCGTAATGTGCGGTGTCTACGGGGTCTTGGGATGGAAGAGTCCCCACAACGTCAGCTTGTGGCATTTGGGAAGGTCTTATCTGCGTAGTGTTAAATGTGTGTACTTGCGTGCGTGGGTGTGCGTTTGAGAGAAACCCCGGCATTGTTGCGGAAGGGTCGTGGGCCAGACCAGCAAGAGGGGGATAGCGAATTCAGGTGGTGAGGTGAGTATGCGTCTGTGAGCTGTGTTCCGGGAAGGGTAGTGTCGATTCAACCATGGCTTGTTTGAGAACCCAATCATCACTGAATTTCTAGGCCCGAATTCTATAACCTCAGCTGTCTCATGGTCTGAAGTTATTTGAAGTCGTGGAGAGTCGTAAGAAAGATAGTCGGATCCGCATTCGTCATTGCACATGCGCACCGTCCGTGTCATTCACCTACTGCGCGGTCCCAGCCTGTCCCAATGCATGCTTACTCGCCTCCTCCTTACTCACCTTCTTGAGCGGCCTGTACCTGGCATCCCACATCTGCTCTCTGATCCACTCCGCCAAGTCCTCCTCTCCCTCCGGAATCTCTTCATTTTGCGCCAGGCCCTCTTTCTGCGCAGCTCTGATAACAGCTGCCGCGATATTTACGCTGATCTCTCTGACGTCTGAGACATCCGGTAACAGCCCTGCCTTTGGGTCCTTGAGCGCAGGCGCCTGAGCCGCGAGCGCTTTCGTTGCTGCTACGAGCAGCGGAGGAGGCAGCAGCTTGATCTTGCCGAGGATGGCGCCAAGGCCAATACCTATGATCGCATTCAACATCAGAGATAGGTCATCCAACTAGATTGGATAGGATTGGATAAGCATTGAAATAATAGAGAGGGGGAAAATCGCACCAGGAAAAGCTGTCGAGTTATTACATTCCGCTATGTCGAATGTTTGGCCGTCGTACTCGACGGGATCGAAGGGGCTTCCTGTCGCTACCAAAGCCCTGCCTTTTGTCCACTTCATCAGGTCCTCTGGTTTTGCTTCGTGTAGGCGGGTGGGATTGCTAAGGGGGAAGATGATGGGCCGCTCCACGTGCTTGGCCATTTCTTCGACAATTTCTTGGGTGAAGGAGCCGGGTTTTGTCGACGTGCCGATCAGGACGTGAGGTTTCACTTCTTTGACGACATCGAAGAGGTTATCGTGTGGCTTGCCTTGCCATTCAAAAGCGGCACGGGCGTATGGTGTTTGTGCTGGGGTTAATTGATCTCTTTTAGAGTCGAGCAGTAGCCCTGGCTTATCCACGCACCTAGTGCATGTCAGAATCTCACTACCAGGTGCAGAACGACCGCTGGAAGCTCACCAAATCTGCCGCCCAGCTTCTTCTTTTGACCTGTCTGTGTCGACTGCAATGGCGTCTTTGATCTGGTCTGCGATGCCGGTGCCTGCAGTTCCTGAACCAAAGACCACAACCCGCAATTCCTTCATTGGAACTTTGTTCACGTGTAGTCCAGCCATCATCGCGGCAAGCGTGACACAACCTGTGCCCTGGATATCATCGTTGAAGCAAGCGATCTCTGGAGTGTACCTGTCAAGGATGCGTCGCGCATTCTGGAGTCCAAAGTCCTCGAAGTGGACATAAGCGTGAGGATACTTCTTTTTAGCCGCTCCGACGAAAGTGTCTACGAACTTGTCGTACTCTTCGCCGCGAATCCTGGGCTTTTGTAGGCCGAGATAGAGGTCATCTTTCAGCAGATCCTCGTTGTCCGTACCCACGTCTAGGACAACCGGAAGCGTTCGAGAAGGGTGAATGCCAGCACAGACAGTGTAAATGACCAGCTTCGCGAGTGAGATGAGGATACCTCCTACGCCTTGGTCGCCAATACCAAGAATCTGGACGGCGTCAATGCGTGTCGCTGAAAGCGAGAATGTTTTAACCTGCCTGCTCCCCATCACTGACTACAACCAGATCGATGGCATCGGCATCACCCCATTTTCCGATATTGGCTTCGACCTGTTCAATATCCTCAATATTCAGAAAGCAGCCATCTGGTCTTCGGAAATGCCTAGAAAATTTGGCGATCGCCTCTCCCTCGGTAGGTGTGTAAATGACGGGAAACATCTCCTTAAGGTGATCTTGTATAAGCTGTCGAGGGATGAGCATCAGTATCGGCCAGAGGGTCACGAGCGGCTCGCCTTGTAGTAGAGCACTTCATTCTGCTCTTTCATGCTCGTCATAAAAGTATTTTGCGCAATAGCACTGGGAGCGCTTTCATACTGGGCGTACGCACGCTTGACTTGCTGGTGCAAACTTTGAATGCGCTGGGGGAGTAGACCGTGAAGACCAAAGTCCTTTCGCTCTTCTTTCGGGAAAGCAGAACCCTTGTTCAGATAAGGGGTGCGCAGGAGCTCATGACCAGTCACTGCACAGTCTTGAGGTCCGGACGTGGATAAAGGCAGGTGACCAAACCTGGGATGCTTTTCTTCCTTGTTGTGTCCAGCCATAGCGATAGATGATTCGAACGATCGAGCGGATATATATGCTGTCGCTGGTCTGATGCACGCGGCTTGGTGGTTCACTACCCAGGTCGCCTAAGGTTGTTCGTGAGGCTTAAGGCTTTACTAACAATCGCAGGCTTCGAAGACTGCACTACATTTGCAATCGTTCAAACCTATATTTGATGTCTTGCAAACAAGGGCAAGTCTTCAACCCGAAGTCTGATACTACAACGCGGGAGGAATGACGTCGGGCTGCCAGGTATTCTGTATGTAGTAGCGGAAATGCCGGAGCTTCTGCATGCATCCCGCTCATGACTGACCACTGACATCTGGATGCATCAGAGGCTTCCAAACTCATCCATCTGTCAGACATGGACTTCAATTCTAAAGGTAAACTTAGCCAACGGATGTCGGTGTCTTGGCGGGAGTAGCTTCGCAGGGGCCCGTCGAGTCCACTTTCGTCGGCATGCCGATGAATGCTCGGCCAAAGGCACCACCCCATTTCAGCAAGGCATCTCGGGCTTTCTACCTGGACCTGACCTTTGTAGCATCTGCATATGGCTTGAATAGATGTCACCATCTCTCTCACCTCACATTAGACCGTTCCGACGATCTGCACAACCATGCCTTCGCCATCCATAACACAGCCTCACGGACACGTCAAGATTTGGATCCCTCTCGAGTCAGACCCAAAGACTTTCACCGTGTTAGCTGCAAAGCTTGGTATACAGGACCTCGAATCTCTAGACGTACTCTTCGTCTCAGAGCTCGAGATCTCCCACTAATACCTCGTCCCGTGCTCACCTTGATCCTTGCGTTTCCAGCACACGCTTACGAGAAGCGAAGTGTTGACGAGCAAGATGCGTTTAGAAGCCGAGCCGCTGATGGGGCAAGAGAAGCAGGCCGACTGCAGATTCGGTCGAAGCAGGCAATCCATGATGCGTGCGGATTCTTTGCTTAGCTGCATACTGTGGGCAATGGCGATGCAAGGAAACACTTCAGTAAGTAGCAACATGATATTTTCATCCCTGATGACCTGGTCGATACTGAGATTAGAAGAAGAGCCGGACTCGACCTTGGGCGAGATATTGAGCAAGGTGCCATCCCTTCCATCCTCGCATCGCGCGAGACTGCTTGAGATCAATTTGCCCTTGGAGGACGCCTATGCTTCAGTAGCGCACCAAGGTCAGACCGCAGCACCTGCGCTCGATGCTGAATTTTATCATCGCTACCTAGGCAGGACAAAGTCCAACGGACGGCCGTGGAAGTTGGACGATGATAGGGGAGGTCTTGTGGCACGAGGAGGCATGGATGAGAGCGGCTACCTGCTCTCGGAGAGGCACGTGGACATCATGAAGGGATCTAGTTCGCACGAGCACATGAGGACATGGCGATTAGTCTGATGGCATTAGTCGATCGACCAAAGCTAGCGTGTACCTACCGTCAACTTAACGGCTAGAAAGGTTCTCTATATGTAAATGTTTTACCAAGTGCCAATATGCCAATCACCAGGACTGGATGAGGCAAAAGGACGAAGCGTTGGTTGATTTGTGCGTCGCGCTACATCCTACTGACATCGCTTCTGCCCTTCATCTCCGGTCGTTCTACTTCCCACTCGTCCCTGAGGATGGCATACAGCGAGTCCGCCACGAAGACACTCAGGCCTAGGGACCACACGAGCGTGATGGCGTAGAAGAAGTTCGCATTGCCGCTGCCAGCGCTTATCCACAGATGGTAGAAGGCTGGTCCGAGAGTACTGGCATAAAGCAATGTTGAAGTCGTTAAGAACGTGTAGCGCATCACTAGTAGTAAAGAATCAGCTTCTACCGCATAGGGGCTATACGGTGTTCTTACAGGGCCAAATATGCCGAAAGAGTCCTAGCCCGCTTAAGAACACTCCTGCCATCCCAACGTCCGGATAAGGCGCAAAGACCGCAACGATGCCCAGCAGACACACCACGATGAACAGCGGCTGATCTCTCAACCGGAAGCAGAGACCGGGAACGTAGCTGATCATGTGCAGCCAGAAGACGCCAAGGAAGAACGCGCGGAAAGGGTCAAACATCTCGATGAAGAAGTACCACCAGAGGCCCACATTCGGTGTCAGGTCTGGGAGGAGGAGCCATGTTCCGTAGTGCGACGCGAGAAATTTCCAGTCTCCCATCAACCAGAACGAAGTGCCTAGCAGTGCAGCGACTGTGACAAACAGTCCTAGCGTATGTTGCAATGCGAATATGCTTGGTAAGGGCACGGAGCGGTTCGAGGCTTCGGCTTCACTCCTTTGGACATCGTAACATATGATGGCAAGCGGCGGAAAGAACATGACCGGGTACAATGATAAGTAAGAAGCCGCTGCAATAGAGAAAAGGAAGGTCGCACTGAGGCCCCGGCATGCGCAGGACGTCGCAACGAGGACGAAGAGATGTGTGAAGACGGAGGTTGGTCGAGCGATGCACGTCAGGATGGTGAAAGGATTGAAAAGATAGCTGATGACTCATCAGCATGCTGCTACACGGCACAACTTGGTCTTTGGGGTAATTTACCCTCCTACTACTGAGATGCCACTAGCTTTCGCGTCCTTCCTTGGAGAAGTATAGAACCGTGATGAAGCGGCCAGTCCCGTATTCGCTACCTGTTCCAATGCATTGGCGCTTAGGAGGTCGACTAGTATGTAGAGTAGGTTTGCGAATACGGGGTATTGAGATATGTCCGGTAACAGAGAGAAGAGTGGTAGGAGAAGGGGAGCCTGGTGAAAGATTCCACCATCATATGGAGACACACTGTGGCTATAGAGGAACAAACCCTCTTGTACTGATGGAACTCAGATCAGCTGATGAGCGTACTGAAAAACGTTCTTCAACTTACACCTCTTGAAGCTCGTCACCGGAGTAGAAAGCTCGACGCGGTTGGTCAGGACATTAGGGAGGGATGGAAAGGCAGTATAGAGCAGTAAGCGGATAGCCGCTGCTGAGCCAAAGAGGAGAGCCTTCTGTTTGTCCATGGTGGGGTCGTGGCCATCATCGCTTACCAGACATGGCGTGAATTGACGCCAGTGAAGGTTGATGATCTCGACGCGGATCCAGGGACGTGTCAATCAGGAATAAGGTGCGGCTCAGTTTAAGGTTACAGCCGGCGTAACGCCAAGATTTCCAGCCTGCGGAGGCCGCGAACTTTTTTCCTTCGGACGATTGCGCTGGGCTTGTATCTAAAACAATCATTCACACAGGTATCCAACAATGGCGAAGATAAAGAGAAGAGGTAAATTCTGCGCTGAAATCGAACACGTACTATACTTACAATGTCTCAGGAGAATCAGGTCAGGCCAAAAACTACATCACCCGCACTCAGGCCGTTCGCAAACTCCAGATCTCGCTTCCAGACTTCCGACGGTTATGTATTTTCAAAGGCATATACCCGCGTGAGCCGCGAAACAAGAAGAAGGCCTCAAAAGGCTCTACGCCCTCTACCACGTTCTATTACACCAAAGACATCCAATACCTCCTTCACGAGCCTCTACTGAACAAATTCCGCGACCACAAGGCGCTTGCAAAGAAGATCAGCCGAGCCCTGGGACGGAATGAGTTTGGCGATGCGGTGCGTTTGGAAAAGAACAACAAGCCAAAGATCACACTCGACCACATCATTAAAGAGCGGTACCCGACGTTTGTGGACGCTCTGCGAGACCTAGACGATGCGTTGTCAATGCTGTTTCTGTTCGCGAACCTACCGTCAACCGAGGAGGTACCCCGAAAGACCATTGAGCTTTGTCAGCGATTGTGCTACGAATTCGAGCACTATCTCATTGTGTCACACTCACTTCGGAAGTCCTTCCTATCGATAAAAGGCATTTACTACCAGGCGACGATACAAGGACAAGACATACTATGGCTTGTACCATACAAGTTTGTGCAGAGGATGTCAGGCGATATTGACTTCAGGATCATGGGCACATTCGTCGAGTTTTACACCACACTTCTGGGCTTCGTAAATTTCAGACTGTACACTTCAATCGGCTTGGTGTACCCTCCCACATTCGACGCCACTAGTGATGAGAAAGGCGGCGAACTCGGCGCTTTCACTCTGAAAAGCAAAAGTGTGGATCGGCCTGAGCAGAAGCAAATTGACGCCAGCACCAACGGTGTCAATGGACTCACCGAGTCGACTGCCGACGGCACTTCCAGCACCGCCCAGGCCCTAGCTGACACCCTCGGCGCTGACTCTACCGATCCTGATCAGCAGACAACAGACAAACTTGCCGTTGAGCCTACAGAAGCTGAAGAGAACCAGCCCACCGACGCCATCGACATTTTCACCTCCGTCGCCACAGACGGCGACACCCTTGACCAGCCATTCGCTTCCTCCTCGGGAACGGGCAACCTCTTCACCCCTTTCACCTTCTTCCTCTCCCGCGAAACCCCTCGACAACCCCTTGAATTTATCATCAAAGCCTTCGGCTGCAAGCGCGTAGGCTGGGATAAGGTCCTCGGCGACGGCGCCTTCATGACAGATGAGTCCGACCGCAGCATCACGCACCAGATCGTCGACCGGCCCAACTTACCTCTCCCGTCGCCACCGGCTACCGATCCGGAGGACGAGGGTCAAGGTGGGGGTGAAGGCAATGCCAGACGTCTGCGGCCCGGTGAACGCGTGCCTGGGAGGACGTATGTGCAGCCACAGTGGGTTTGGGACTGCATCAACGCTGGGAAGCTGCTGAGGCCGGATCTGTATGCTCCTGGTGCGACGCTGCCGCCGCATCTGAGCCCGTGGGTCAAGCCGAAAAAGGGAGAGTATGACCCTACCAAGTCGGTGGAGGAGCAGGAGCGTGTGGGCGAGGCTGAGGAGGCTTTGGAGGATGATGAGGAACTGGAGAAGGAAGAAGTGGAAGAGGATGATCAGGATGCTGAAGATGCGGAAGACGACCACATGGATGATGATGTGGATGTAGATGTGGACGGCGGTATGGATGTCGAACTCGCAGGCGAAGGTCTCGAGGACGACGATGCCGCGGATGTCACCGCCGGCGCCGCTGACAACAAGGACGAATGGGGCGGCTTCGACTCCGAAGAGGAGCTCGACGATGAAGAGAAAGAGCGCCGCGCACATCAGGCGGAGCTCGAAGCCGAAGCGCTGGGTAAAGCTCCCACCCAGGCTAAGAAGGTGTCACAGGGCGAGCAGGCACGTAAGAAGGCGGCCAAGAATCGGAAGGAGGAAGAAGAGGAACTGCAGAGGCAAAGAATGATGTTGAGCCGGAGGAAGAGGAAGCTGCACGAGAAGATGGAGTATTCGAACAAGCAGCGAGATGCGCAGGCGGAGGGATTGAGAGCGAAGAAGAGGAAGATTGAGAAGGCTGCTGCGAAGAAATAGAATACTGGTTTGGTTCTGGTAGAGGAATGAAAGTGCTTTGAGTCTCGAGCTATCTGTGTTCGCTTGTCTACATGCTCACTGCTGCTGCCTTGGAAATCAGAATTCCTGTCATCGCAGACTGGCTGATGCGACTCTCAGTGATGCTATATTGGGTCAGTATCCAATTGGCGACCTGTGCCTCTCCTTCCGCGTATGTGTCACACTCGACACCGCTGGCAGTGCTCATGCAGGAACACGCTCTGTCCTGCTCTTGTTAGAGTCGATTACCAATCTATATATCTTTCCCGTGCTATCGCGCTGCCCACAGCCTGCTGAGCATGACGCAGGCTTGCGTTGCAATTACGTTTTGCATCACGAGTTTCATGACCTATGCCACTCTACCGGAAGCAATCCTCATGAATTGAGACCCGGGTGCCAGGCGCGTAGTATCTAGGCGTTGCCGCGTAAGTTGCGTATTTCGAGCTTTCCCGTCTGATCCAGCAGATTGCGTTTTACGAAAGCTATTCGAGCGATTG
>Ga0160429_1001584_pt1 | contig 12487 bp, 13 predicted proteins | sample SolpanmetagenomR_FD_108199 | JGI IMG/M metagenome (GOLD analysis project Ga0160429, IMG submission 108199) | Solar panel surface microbial communities from Lawrence Berkeley National Laboratory, California, USA - R | ecosystem: Engineered > Built environment > Solar panel > Unclassified ... | reverse complement strand
TTCTAACTAATTGGTAAGTAATAGAAACTAAACCGCGTAAGTAAGGTCGTAAAGTTATCAATTATTTAGCCAGCTCCCTCCGTAGATAAGGTGGGGGTGCTATTTAAGCCGCCAAGTTCGCAAAGGGCTAGTAATCGCTGTTCGTATTGGCCGCGGCCTGCCACAAGGCCGAAGGGTAGCCGCCACGTGATCTTTCCAACCCGGCACCTACACTGCAGAGCGGTGTTTAGAAAACATCACCTTCCCGTAACCCATGACGTTTGGGAGCCCGGCTGGGCGCCCAGAGCCTGTATCGGCTCCAGAGTCCCATACAGAATCCATCTAAACAGCCCAGAGCGAAGCCTCTCTCTTCCGACTATGGATGCTGTTATGGCCACTGCTATTGTATTTTCCTTATCCTGTCAAGGTGGTACCTCCACCCGTCCTCGCTGCAGATATCCCGACTTTGCCCTTGGTTCCGATGTTACTACCTAACTACCTCCCTTCTTGCTCTACCAGTCTTTCCAATACAGATCCCTTCGGCCTGTTTCTTTCAAAATCAAGCCACGGATTCTCCTTCAGCTCCTTCGCTGTCGCTCTATCTTCTGGAAGCCAGCACAGCATCCTCTTCATAAATTACCAAAAAGAGTTTCCTGTCTTCATCTATTATGCATTCTGGAACTGCATCCGAGAGATTCCGCTCGAAGGTTATCAAGTCTTTATCTCAACATCAGCATCAGGACTGGCGCTATTCGACAGCTCACGCAACGTGGGCACGAGATGATCATCACGGACATGGGCTTTTCGACACCGCAATCTCCATCTCATATCATGATCTATCCAACTGAAAGCGAGACGTGAGATCAATTGGTAGAGGTGATGGGTGTGGCAACCCCCAAGGCCACAGTTACGACAGCAAATCCAAATGAAAGAAGTCGCAAGTCAAGTGTGGTGGCCATTCGTTAATTGAATAGAAGGTAGACTTGAATAGGACTAGAACTGTTGTCTTATCTCGTCAAGTGCTACTAACTCAAATACTTGTGTTATATCATGGTGTGTTGTTCGGGTGCAACCTGAAGCGATTGACGGGCGTTAGAGCGGTTGTCCGGAACGTGGAGGAACTTCTCTCTCACCGAGTCCTAGTAACGGTATTCGGCGTCTTGCCTTTGTGTTGATCGTACCACCGACGGCACAGCAAGTGCCAACACACAAGACTAGTTAAAAAGGCGTCATACTGCGAGTTCAGAAGTAGAGTGGAGGAACTAGTCCGCATCACCATTCATCGTGTGTCCGTCGTCAGACTGACGACTTATGATCGAGGACTATTCAACACGGTCACTAATAACTACTCGAAGACGATTATTCACGAACTTAGCCAGCAGGAAAAGGCCCCTCCCCTACCCAGGGTAACTCGTTTTCACAACCCAGGGCTATCTCCAAACTTGTACGTGGGCGGCGTTTTCGTCGCTTGCATTCTATAACGATCACGCTTTAACGACCGTCGAATTTGTAATAGTAACAAAGTTTAGGGATACACTCAATCTATCTATCTTACATATACATGATTCTCATGGTTCCTGGTCAATCTCAAAGCAGCATGAGCTACGTACCTTGAAATCGATATTGCTCTAGCACTTCGCCGCAGCCACCTAGATCCTCCTCCGTTTATAGCCCCTGCACATAAGCAACGATAGGCTATCATCGATCCGCGACATTGCCTCTTCTCAACCGTTCCATGGAGTTCCTTTCTCAGTAGTAAGCCCATTGCAAGGAACCCGTAAATCCATCGGCTAACATGTTCTCAATCATAGTTCTATCGCTTCCCCTTGCGAGACGCCTTGCCGATGCTGTGCCTAGGATGGGCGCTTATCAAACAATCAGTCAGCAGACTCGCCACATCAGAGACGGAGCCCCTAGCCCCAACGCTTCATGTCTTTCCCCTCGGGCTTGACATGTGGGCAGTCCAGCACACAGCGTCCAATCGAACTAGGGAGACATTTGGCAGGATATATGGCTAATTCAATGATAAGCATAGCCCTATAGAATGAACGCCAAGGGAGAGCAGTCACCTTAGGCACAATCATGTAGATAGCAACTTCACGCATTGCTACACTCCACAGGGTGCTTGACCAGACGTCCTAGGTAAAAGCATGATCTTACTTCGTTATGTCTTTAGTTATGTCTAGTTTCTATCCATGCCTTCAATTTCATTACTCCTCGCAACCAACCTCTCACAATCCATCAATGGGAACCTTACGAACCACGCCAACGAAGAAAAGCGCCGACTTCAAAGCCGAGTTTCGAAAAACTAGAACCATCCACTGAACAACGGAACGACATCAGTCCTTCTTCTGAAAGCTACCATCACACCGATATAGTAGATCTTAGGAGTAGTACTAACATAGCAGTTGTTTGCTCTCAGTCTAAGCAATTCCTGTAATCAGCGAGACCGACGAATCATGGACACAGGCTACTCACGATATATTCACCATCCGGTCCATCAAGGATTGGAAGAACAGAGCATGAGCTATGTATGGGAGGCACGAAAGATGGCTGAATTCATGAGGCTCTTTGGAACCAGCATAGAAACCTTCATTAATGATGAATTTGGGCCGCTTGAAAGTGAGCAAAAGCGATGGCTTGGCCAAGTAGCCTGGGGAACCTTCGATTGGCAGGCGTATGTTTCGATTATGCGCTTCACTGCCCGAATCAACTAATTGTTGAAGGCAGTTCGCGTTGATCTATCAACTTCCTTATCCCTATCTTGCGCCAAAATTTGACATTCCTGGTGTGGATCAAACCGAGAAGTTACCACCTTGTAATGGGACCGCGTTTCCATTGTTGTGCAAATCTTATCAAGACACGAAGCGGCATCCAGTGACCGTGCAGGCACTGGTCATGGGAGAAACGTGACATGGGACGTTTCAGAGAAGAATCACTAGAAGATATCACCGAGTTGATTAATGCCTCCGTGCTCAAACTTCCAACCACTGGCCTCGACCGAGCGTGTCGAGGAGTCCAGGCAGATCAACACCGCCCATTTCGTTCCATCTCAGTTTGAGCCATATACCAATGTCACCAATCGTACCAGAATCGTGGTTCCCAAATGACCAATACTGCTTAAGCTCCCTTAGAACATATTCAGGCCACCACCGGCTACCTGTTTGCCTTTAATAATGCGCAACGAGATAGCATAGTTGTGTTACCTCTTCCATCAACAAGTTGATATCGGGTCGCTCCCGAGTTCGTCAGAACGTCCAGCCAATCAGACACGGTAGCCTCCCCTCGCACACGCACTTGCCAAGTTCTGAAGAACTCATCTATATCGTAGCGCTTAGAGAGCTGCTGCCGTTGCTGACAGATTACAATAGTATGTCCTTGTGGATCGATCTGCCTCAAGTCTATGATAGCAGAGCTACTCATCGTAGTCTCCACAATAAGTCTCCAGCGGTTAGGCTCTGCATCGCCTGGTAGTGGTCGTGACACTGCTATGTGCAGACCAATGACTTCGGCGCGTCGAGTGATCGAGGCGTATTCAGAAGGGTTAAAGAACACAGTAGGAGTAACATAATGTCGAGTATGTAGTAGCTTTTCTACCGGATACCTTGACATGTCGTAGCTTGGTGATGAAAGCAATCAATCGACACCAGAAGTAAGCGACTGCACGGAGACGTCTCCGGCGTGGAGACGTCACGATACCGTAACGCATTCAAGCGGAATGAGACAACATGAACAGGCGCGCTTCGCTCAGTGGGGTGTTATTGAAGCGGTCGTATTTCCCTCCAATGAATATTTGGCCGTCCTGTCACTGCAAGGTTCAGTTGCTACGGTCTATGAACTATCCTCACGTATTGCCTTTTGCCGGAAATTAAACCAGTATATGATGGAATTCACTTCCGCCTCGACATCAAATTCGCTCTTTCGTTCAGCAGTCTGTTCAAGATCGATAATTCTGATCTCGCTGCCATCGTAAAGAACGTTGCCCAACGTGAGGTTTTTGTGAGTCAGGTTTCTATCCGCTAGACAACTTAATGCCCATCTCAGCTTTTTCCGGAGAGCATCTACCGTGAGATCCTGCCACTCGTTCAGGCTCGTGCCGCAGTATGAAAGAAGGATTCCATCGGTGTTGTCATATGACCCTCTACCATAGTAAACAGGCAGGATTTGCCCTTGCAAGCCTTCATACTCTATGTATTGCTCGATTTCGTGCTCAAATTCCGATTCCCAGCCAACCTTCTTTTTTTTAAGAACGAGACTGGGTGGTAATAACCATACTGGGCGAAAACACCCGATCCAACTTTTTAGCCATGTGAGATGCTTAAGAGCCTGCTATATGGCGTGGTCTAGCACAGTACGGTGAAGCGTAAGATAGAAGATGTTGTGATTTTCACAGTCGAGGGGTTGGCACTCGGCCGTTATGGAAGCTCCTTGATATAGAAGCTATTAAAGCGTTTAGCGAAGTCCCTCTCTGTCTACCTACCTAGAAATTGCTTAGGCATACCTTCACTAACGAAATCTGCCCCTGCATCGTTGCAGGAAGTGCCAGTTCTTGCAGAGGTGGTGGTGGTGGGCATGGCTTTGTCGAGGCCATAAATGCTAGTAATGTTGTTACTAAGTCAATGAAGCACAACGGCGGTTTACAGGAAGTAGATAAGACGACGAGAAGCGTGGAACCTAGGGGAGAGCGGTGATGGAATTTGGCAGTTTGGTTTTCCGCATTGTTCTTCTACGGTGGTTGGGATTAGACGCCACGCGAACAAAGCTTGAGTCACGTGGAAGAGCGGATCTCTTGGAAGCAGAGTTCTCAGCTATCGATAACCGCAGTAATTTGGTGTCTTGATTTGAAATTGTAAGAAATTGAGCTGGAGACCGCCAGATAGGCGATCTGGAGCGATAACACGTGATTAGCCCCACCGCTAGTCCACCTCGGGACATCAGGCTTTCACCACTACTGCAACTGTATTTATGTCGTTGGGTCACAAGAAAGAAATACTTGAAGCTAGGTGTTAGGACCCATTTTGGAAAAAGTCCATTTTTAGCCGCCCACAACTCGATTCCGTGGCCACACTGAGCGGACATCGAGAGCAGATAGCTAATGAATTCAATGCCGCACAGCGAGATGCAAAAGAATCTCAAGGTTTCTTATGCTTAAAGCCCTCATCGAGAGCCGCCAGATATAGTGTTGTCTTATTGGACGGTTAGGAGATGGTGGGGTTCCGGCGAGGCTTACGGCGTAGTGATGAAAGCCAGCGCCCGGTTTTTCAGGATGTTAGTTAAGGTCTCACTGGATGACGACGAAAACCGAAACGATACCTCCAATTAACCTTAATATACAAAGCTCACACACCTCGTGGGTGTGCATACTGATTCTGTCACAAACAATTCCCTATCGTAATCGCATTGGCACGCTAGCCTCAAGACAGAGGAGTACAGGAAACGCTCCCCAACGGTCAGCAATACATGTATTCTCCGTGCCGGTCACACTGTGCCACGTATTCACCCGCCGCAGCCAATCTGCGGTGATTGCTCTATAATAGTGGATACTCTTCCCCTCCAACTCCTTCTTGATCCTGGCTCTCCTACCTTTCATCAATAAGGCATCATCTAATCTGATTGAATCAATCGTGTGATGAATTATGCTGAAAAAATTGAAAGGTCATAAGTCAGTTGCCACGGCGCAGGTCGATGAGACTTTTTCTGACAGCATTCGTATCGAGGACAACCGTCCCGACACCTCGTAAAGTCTACCAAGATATAGGCTGAAGTCAGCTTCCGCTAATTTCACATTTGTAGTCAGTACACGAAGCCGGCCTGCACTTTCCAGATCGGCCCAAGCCGCATCGAATACACCGTTCCGGAATTCCTCCTCAAACAGTCCCCACAATGGTCAGAACAATTCCCTTCATTCGGCTTCGGAAAAGGAAGGACCATTGAACTTCTCCAAGTAGACGAAGATATCGGGCACACGCTTGTGCATTATCTATATAGTGGCACCTACCAGACTCTGAAGCGAAAAGGTGCGTCAGGTCCTCCTGATTGCACAACAGAATACAGGAGAGCCATGCTAGTCTACTGTGCAGCAAGGCTGTACACCCTTAATGGCCTTGCAGATTATGCGACAGGCAAAATGGAGCTGTTTGGCAAGGACTTGTCAATCTTTCAGATCCTGGATATCACAGACGATGTATATCCCAAGCTTCTTGAGGACGAAACATGGTTCCCAGAGTATCTTAAGACTCAGGTTGAAGATGCTTTTAACCTGGACGAGACCATATTTGCTCAAGAGAAGTTTTTGGATTATATCGGGAGAGCACCAGCCTTTAGCAAGGCGCTTGCGAAGATCATGGTGGAAATATTCACGAACAAGCGCATATTCACATCTAAGAAGGGCTCTGGAATGTACCAGAATAGGCAAGACATGTTTGAGGGTTACATTGCAGAAAAGCCTGTCTTGCCGGAGGTGTCTGCCAAAGAAGGTCTTCAGGAAGAAGCTCACGTAAACATCCTCCCAGATGAGAATTTTGGGGCATGTCTTCCTTCACCGCCTCCGCCTCCACATTCCGAAGATGGCCCGATGCCATCTGAAGAGGGCAAGGCAGATCCTCAGGGAGAGGTTCCTGAACATTACTTCCCATACAACGGTCTCGAAGAATGTGTGCCGCCACCTCTTCCTCCAGAAGAACAGATCGCCACTGCCGAGTTGACCCATCAGGGTCTAGGCAGCGATGGTAGTTGGGACGGCATCTTTCCATGGCCGAAAACAAAGGCGCAGAAAGAGAAGCCGATGAGAAAGGAAGACGTGGACGCGACCAAGAAAGAACTTCAATCTCTCAATGGCCGCAGAATCAAGAAGACTGGGCGTATCCTTGGGGATAATTTATTGCCCATTGGCAGACTCGTGGAAGGGGACGCAAAGAGATTGAACAAGCTTAAAGCTACTTGCGATAACAAGGGCAATGTTTGGCATCTTCGGAAGGTCGTTGGTAAAGTCGAGCTCCTGCTACCAGAAGAGGGCGAAGGGCAGACAGGTGCTCCCATTCTGGCTGAGGAGTCCCTACTCTGCGAAGCTGAGTCCGACGCTGTTCCCTGCGAAGACGCTGTCCCGTACGAAGAAGACATTCCCTGCGAAGACGCTGTCCCCTACGACGGAGATGTTCTCTGCGAAGATGCTGTTCTTACACCGCTGTCGCCAGGATCTAGCATTGAGCCAAACCTGTGCTCCTACCAGGTTCAGCACATGCACGATGGGAGTTGGAAGAGCTGCAGGCATTGCCGTGCCCTTATACGGAATCTGTCAATTCAGCTTTTGCATAAGGGAAATAGGGCCAATGAGGCAGTCCGAGCCGTTGGCTGAGTGGCTTTTACGCGTATATCGAGTATCTAATGATAGGGTTTCTGGTAGTTTTCAAACACGAGACTTATTTCTGGGTTTTAAATGTTGGAAACTGTTGTTTCTTGGAACGTTGTTCATTTGCCTTTTGATCATTCTTTGCTGGTGAGAAGCTTACATCTGACAATTTGCGCGATATCAAAGTCTGGAATGCTGACCGATAGTCTCAAGTGACTTGAAGCTTCTAGCCGTGATATGTCATGCTAGCAAATCGTGGCTGATGTTATTAGAGACTAAGACTCGGACTAACATTGAAGACGTGCAATCTGTACGGGATTGATTAAGTACACTAATCCGTGTCGGAATCTACATGCATTAAGATTTTTCATCAAAGCCTCCCTTTCTCTTCTCTTATTGTCTACATACTGTTGAGGAATCAGAGTATGCGCTGTCAATTCTCCAGTTCGCAAAATCTAACAAGGCCAGGCGAGTCGAGCTGCTCCTTCTTCAAAGTCTCTCCGTCTATCCTCTCAAAGATGTATTTCTGTGCAACGTCTGGTCTCCAAAGAATGTCGTGTATGTGCGAAGAAACCAAGCTACTAACGTTGCGCAGGAAGTCTCCTCGCAAGTCCTCAAGGACATCCAAAAACGTCAAAAATGTATCTACCGGAATTCTTTCTACTCTAGGTAGTGTTAGCTGGGAGATGTAACTGGCCGTGAAGAACATACTCATAATTCTGAATCTCGTACTCTTCGCCGACTGGGACTAGAGGAAGGATGCCGGATGAAAACCGCTCTTTCATCAAATGCCAGTTGCGTCCGGCGCCAAGCCTACTCTTCAAGGATTTATACCGCCTCTCGTATTGAGTTCCTGTTGCTGCACGATGCCTCAGAGGTGGTGTAAGATCAGGATAGGCTTCTGCCATCAGGTCAGCTAGTGCCAGCGAAGAAGCCCGTCCAAAACCCTCATGTGGCTTTGCCACGCCATCCGTTGTTGCAGTATTGTCCTGTAACTTTAGACTGCGCCTTGTTTTCCGTCTGGGTTCCTGCTTCTTATGGCGATCTTCTAGCTCATTACGCTTTGTTATAAGCTGCACATAGTGGTACCTTCGTTCTATCATGTCCGCGAACGACGCAGAATCCAACTTATCCAAAGCTTGAATGGTCTCGGACACAGTGTTTGTGCTCTGAGGACGGCGAGTTTCACCCTTCTTTCGGGCGACAAAACAAGCATCCCGCAGGTCAGCGAAGGCAGCGGGACTTGCGATGGAGAAGAAGAGGCGGGTCAAGAGTAGTGAATGCTTCACATCTAAATTCTTGGTTTTCGTCCATGATGTATATAACGCCTTCGGCTGGATTATGTGCTGCGGAATCCTTCCTAAATGAGCGACTGAGGCCGACACAGTCACCGACGTTGGGTGACGTGCTATGGATTTCTTGCTGCTTTCGGCTCGATCAGGACTCCTTGAGTTCCTCTTTCTCTTCATGCCCGATGCAGGCACAGACGCTTCTTTACGTGGTTTGACCTTAGTGGAACCTTGATCTCTACGATTCAGACTCCGCACCTTAATGCTGTCACCGGTTTCTCCGCTGCTCCTGAAGTCGTCGTTGCGGCATTCGGAATCTAACTCCTCGATTTCGAGTTGTCGCTCGTTTGCTTCCCTCGAACACATCATTTGTTTTGTTACAAAACCGGCCGGACAAGTACGCTCCTGACAGTCCCGATAGCCCTCGAAATTCCAATTGTTGTCTGCATAATTCGCGGCTTCTGCGATCGTGAATCCCGCGCTGAACCCTTGATGGTAGACTTGAGGAAGTGTAACAACAACTTCGTATTGACGCTGACAGACAATCTTGTAGCTAATCTTCCAGCTATCGAGAACAGCTCGTGGGGTGATAGTCGCTGCATGGCGCAAGAACTGCGAGCAGTTGGATTCGTAACCGGATGGATTGGTTGCTCTGAGCATTGTCTCTAGACGAGAAGCGTCGTTTGGTGCAATTGCACACCATATCTTCTCCCCTACATACAAGTAGCTTACGGAGATCGCAAAGTAGTCTTCCATGTGCTTTGCAAATCCAGCATCAAAGCTTTTGCTTGACTGGTAAGCGTACGGAGAATGAATTCCTGGAACGTGTGCTTTCGTGTCGCGGAGGCGATCACCCTTCAGGGGCCATATTGGAGACTCCCTCGGAAGGCCGAGTCTCGTTCGGGATGTGGCTTTCCGGGCATCAACATCAACATAATAGTAGACATTTCTCAATGCTTCTTTGTCTTGGAGAAGCCTCTCGTACCGGTTTACATGCTCGTCTGTAGATGAAGCTGCCGTACATGGTTCAGACAGTTCTAGATCCTCTGCAGGAACAACATCGAGTTCTTCGGCTTCTATCATGAAAGTACCATTGACTTGCGATTGTGACGAAAAGCGAATTGCCTTGTGTCCCTCCATGTTGAGAGGAACCGATGATAGTGAGGGGCGTACTTCTTCAGGCAGTCGTACTTTGAGTATTCCAGATTTGTCTGCTCCAAGGCTCCTGGCGTACTGAAGCAGGCTGGGAAAGTCATACCATTGGTTGATGGTAGGGACTAGAAGGATGACTCCATCCTGTACTTTATGTTCAATGTAATTGGTATCTTGACGTTCGGACAAGGGCGCTGCATCGTCCTTGGAGCTGTCCAGAAGAAGCTCTGTACCATCACTACGTTGTCGCTCGGTAAGATCTGTGTGATCGCGGTGATTTATAGGATCGCCCAAGCCTTCTGCACATGAATCGTTCGAAGCAATTGCTGGTACATTGATCAACATTCCGTCCGTGGCGGACGACTCTTCATGACCAGTCAGATCTTCGCCAGTAACGGCGGTTTCGTCCAGTGAGGGGTTCCCATTGCTCGATATTTTCGCTGGCCCTTGAACCTCAGAAGTCTCCTGAATTAGGGAAGGTCGCATCTCACCCTCAGATGATTCGAGACGAGGTAAGGTGGCATAGTGGCCTTCCCAGGTATTCGCTTCGCCAGATGAGGATGAAGTATTAACCCTGGTCTCAGTATCAGATGTCGGTATGTACCCAATCGGAGACTTACGGAGCATTTTGAAGAGTATTCACCTGCGTCGCGTCGCTTTCAGGACGCTTGTGGCCAGGACTGTGCAGTTCTTCGATTACTCCATCCTGAGTGGACGTTTGAACAGCGCTGTCAATGAATTGGCCAACCTGCAACGAACTCGCATATTCGGAGAGTCGTTGTAACTCGCCATAAACTGTTTCGGAACTCTCGGGGAAGTTTCGAAGCAGACGTGAGACTTTCGACTCAAGTTCTGCGCGGAGCTCTTCGAACACCTATGAGGAATGAGCGCCCGACATGTAGAAAAAAGATGCAAGATGACTCGCCGCCTGGATAGGACAGGTTGAAGTATTGTGATTGATGAACATGATTGGGATGGTTTGTGTGGAGTAGAGAGTTGGTCGTAGGTTTTCCGCTGACGACGTAGGTCGAAAATCTACCCGAACTTTAGCCGGCGCAGCGTTTCTTTGATTACCTGGACGTCTTCACTAGATCTTTCTCCTCTGAAAAACAACTTGGACGGAATCGCATCACATGACTAATGTGAGAATGAGGATAGTGCCTACTTGATGTTTCCGGTCGCCTCACACTATATTGGGTCTGCACGCGATTTACAGACTTTCTAACAAGGCTGAGGTGGTAACTTGGAACACCACGGTTAACCTTCCGAAGGCTCGAGACGTCCGACAAAGGTGCTGCACACCAGAGTGATACTAGCTTGAATGGTGTAGAGAGTTCCGCTGCCAGGCACAGTCTTAGACAAGTTGAGCAAGCTGTCGACATGACATGCAAAAGATTGAAGGGCCGCCCCGAAGGCACCGTGAAAGCGTTCTCGGCCGCGCTGGTCCATATACAAGGCTCTGACAGACAGTGGATTCTCAGGTTTACCAAGCGATGAAGAGAAGCGACCCCACAGACGATGTTCCTGCTCTTTCAGTGCTCGCCATTAGGGTGGTATGCCACACCACAGCCCTCTCACTCAACGTGGCCCGCTCAGCCAGAACCACTAGTCAAGTCCTCTTCTCACTAGAAGAGAATCCATCAGTCAACATAGCCCTCCGAGACCCCTTGGAAATTGAAGCACTAGCTTTCACCGAAACAGCTCTTCACCGCCTTCGTTGCAAACCTCTGCACTCCATACTGTAGTCTCTAGCGACTATTCTGGATTTTTATAACGCTTATTGTTGTTTAGGGGATGACCTTTTCTCCGAGCGTAAATTATCGATCTGCAGCGCCAGTCTAGAGATTACACTAGTTCTCCCTCCCTCACAAAGCGTCTGCGTCCGTACCCAACACTTCGCAGAAACAACATCGTCCATCCAAGTATTCTTGCATATCATTACAATTTACTCCTGGAATGAGCGAGTCACAGAATACGTTGAGGCTCCCTGATCTGCACCTAGAACATACAATGCCGCGGTTGCTAACACATCAATAGGCCGGTCCTCCTGCGTAGACTCCGTGCTGGTACTCTGCCTTTCCGGCTGCGTATCTTGTCCTCCTCCTCCGACCTCTTCGTTGCCTTTTGTTCTGTCGCACTCAACCACAGATGATTCAGGGTCTTCGGACTGCGTAACGCGCGGTACCTTTTCCTCGTGTCTTAACTGAGCTGAACGTACGTCATGACTTCCGGTGTCTGGTGAACGATAACGCTTTCTGGAGGTGGATACACCTATTACGGAAAGAGGCTGCTTAGGCTGAGCGTTCAGAGATGATTGCAGGTTACGGCCGACAGCGGGGAATCTGATTGATATATCAGTATGTCTTCGTCAATATTCTTTCAATGTTACGCGTACCGAGGTGTAAGATGTCTCTTGCTCAACTCCTGACCGATTGGCCCCCATCGCTCTTCTTCGCGACTAAGAGATTGGCCAAGACTTTGACTTGCCATCTTCTCCTGCCCTAGCACTCTCCCTACATTCACCACTGCCAGATTTCGCGCCGACGAACCTCGCTGCGACTCGTATTTTTCGAGGAAAAAATTCTTCGATTCTTCAATTTTTGTAATGCGGTCGTTGAGACCGTCTGTCACCGCTTTCAGAAGACGATTTCGATACTCGAGCATAGCAATTCGATCTTCAAGAGACTTTATATCATTCATGATGAGAGATTTTGACGGA